>ERZ1026943.707-NODE-707-length-15719-cov-5.795710_pt1 | contig 15719 bp, 10 predicted proteins | sample MGYA00519461_ERZ1026943 | MGnify/ENA primary metagenome ERZ1026943 (study PRJEB26926, sample SAMN06164617) | human gut metagenome | biome: ENVO:00009003; feature: ENVO:2100002; material: ENVO:00002003 | host: Homo sapiens | place: USA | collected 2012 ...
GGCATCAGCGCCAGCACCAAAGGTGATCTGGTCGTGACCCTTGGAAGCCGTCACAGTGCCGCCTTCGGCACCCAGCTTGATGGTGTCCTGAGAGTCGGATCCGGTGACGTAGAGCTTGGCTTCAAAGCCGGTGGCGTCAACGGTAAAGCCCTTGGTATCGTCCGTCAGCGTAAGGGTAAGGTCCTGATCGCCGGTGAGGTTCAGCTTCGCGTTGGCGCCGGTGAGGTTCAACACGTTGTTGTCAGCAGTAAGAGCACTAGCCTTTTCTTCCAGCAGGCCGCTGGAGCTGATGTTGAGCGTGGTGGCTCCTCCCACCGTAGCCGAGACATTGGCAACAGCCTTATCATCACCTACAAGGTTCAGATCCAGAACGGTGTTCCGGGCGGCCATCGTGATGCTGTTATCCGTCGAAACACCCGCCTCAAAGGTCACGGTGTCGTCCTTGGTGCTCTGATCGTTGAGCTTCTCCAGCCGCGCCTCCAATGACTTACGGGTTCGCTCCATCTGCTTGATGGTGAAGTTTTCTGCTTTCTGCCGCTTAGCGTCGCTGATGGCCAGCAGCACCTCGTCGATCTGCCGCTGCAAAATGGCCTGTTGCCGTTCACGGGACAGGGGGATCTTCATGAGCTGACTGTGGCCGATGATGATTGCATCATAATCTCCGGTGGCAATACGGGCACACAGCCTGCGGCGGTTGCGCTTTTCAAAATCGCGTTCGGTAGCTACCAAAATGTTAGCGGCTGGGTAGAGCTGAAGCCATTCTGCCGCCCACTGTTCCGTGATGTGGTTGGGCACCACGATCAGCGACTTGGTGCATAGCCCCAGACGCTTCATTTCCATAGCGGCGGCAACAATTTCAAAGGTTTTCCCTGCACCCACTTCGTGTGCCAACAGCGCATTGCCGCCGTACAATACATGGGCGATGGCGTTCACCTGATGCTTTCGCAGGCTGATCTCCGGGTTCATTCCCACAAAGCGAATGTGACTGCCGTCATATTCCCGCGGGCGGATGGAATTGAAGGTGTCGTTATAGATGCGGCACAGCCGCTCCCGCCGGTCAATGTCCTGCCAAAGCCAATCGGCAAATTTGGACTTGATCAGCTCCTGCCGATCCTGGGCGATGGCAGTTTCCTTCACATTCAGCACCGGACGCTCCTTGCCGTCCTCCACAACGGTGTCGAACACCTTGACCACCCGCTGATTCAGCGTCTGCTCTAAAATGTGGTACGCCGTAATACGCTTGGTGCCGTAGGTGGTGACGGCTTTGATGTTGCCGCCGTCCATGCTTTTGTTGCTGATGTTCCATTCTCCGCTGTATTCGGAGCGAACGACCCGCATTCTCTGCCTGGCGTATACGCTGGTACCGAACAGCTCGAACATAAACTGCTGATAGACATCGGTAGGCACCCACGATGCACCGATCCGCACACCGATCTCCGCAGCGGTCAGCTCTGTCGGCTGCACAGCTTCCATGGCGGAGAGATACCCGGCAAGCGCATCTTTCTTTTCGGCCGGCAGCGCTGCTTGCAGCGCCTGCAGCATACGCAGCTTTTTGCGCACATTGCCGGACAGAAATTCCTCAGCAGTGACATAGGGATATGCCGCCAGATCAAGCTGCACCGGACTGATCTCCTCCGGCGTAAGACCGCAACGGACATTCCGGTAAATGACCCCGGAAAGCTCCTGCACCAGCTCGTCCTCACTTTTACCGGACAGCTCCGACATAAAGCCGAGATCCACCTGCGCTTTTTCGGAGAGAGATACCGCCAGCGCCTCCGATGCCGTATCCACCTGCGTGACCGGCTCATGCGGGCGAATGGTGCGCTTGGTGAACATATCCGCCTTGCGGGCGAAATTGCCTTCGTTGTCCAGCACCTCCAACGAGCACAGCAGCGGATAGCTGCTGTCATCCGAAAAGGCAAGGTTGTTGCCGCGGGTGTAAAGCCGCCCGTATTTTTTGACATAGGCATCGTACAGCCCGTTCAGCTTCTCCTGCTCGCGCCGGATGATCTCATCGGGATGGTTCTCCGCCTGGTACTCGATGAGCTGACGGGTGCAGTCCCGCAGGGCGATCATGCCGCGCACTCGGTTCTCGGTGGTCAGCGGCAGTTCGACCGGCTCCATGCGGCTGTCAATGCGGAAATACAGCTTGCCGTCTACGCTGGTAAAGCTGTAATTACGCACATTTGGGTCGGCGGGAATGGATAAATCTTCCTCCTCCGGCCCGTCCTGCTCATAGGTGGGGATCTGTGCATGAAGTCCCGATACCGTTTCGCTCAGCAGATCGGCAAGATCGGCATTTTCATAGGGCTTGCACACGCTGTCCATGCCGTATTGGGTGCTCTCCATGGCCATCTCGCCCAGCACCATTTCCGGATGCCGGACGAAATAGCTGTTCATGCGAATACCGTTTTCATCCGTGTCCAGATGCACCCAATCCGGCTCGATGTCCACAATGCGGTCACGCTTCTGGAGGAAGAGAATGTCGCTGGTCACATCTGTTCCGGCGCTGGCCTTGAAGGCCGTATTGGGCAGGCGGATCGCCCCGATGAGATCGGCCCGCTGGGCCAGATATTTCCGCACGGCAGGGCTTTCCTTGTCCATCGTGCCCTTTGAGGTGATGAAGGCGATCACGCCGCCCGGACGTATCTTGTCCAGCGTCTTTCCGAGAAAATAGTCGTGAATGAGCCAGTGATGCTTGTCGTAGCGCCGGTCAACGACCTTGATATTTCCAAACGGCACATTGCCCACAGCAACGTCAAAGAAGCTGTCCGGTATCTCCGCCTTTTCATAGCCGGTAACGGCGATACGGCTGTTCTGGTAAAGCTGCCGGGCGATGCGGCCGGAAATACTGTCGAGTTCCACGCCGTAGACCTTGCAATCCCTCATGCTGTCCGGCAGCATTCCCATAAAGTTGCCAATGCCGCAGGCAGGCTCCAACAGGTTGCCGCTTTCCAAGCCCATCTGTGCCAGCGCCTGGTAGATGGCGTCGATGAGAACGGGCGGGGTATAAAAAGCGGTCAGGCTGCTGGCACGGGCGGCGGCATATTCCTCCTCGGTGAGCAGCGCTTTCAGCTCGGCATACCGGCTGTGCTTTTCATCGAAGCAGTCGGCAAGGCCGCCCCAGCCCACATAACGGGAAAGGGTTTCCTGTTCCTCCGGCGTCGCCAGACGGTTTTCTTGCTCGACCCTTTGCAGGGTACGGATGGCGGCCACATTGGCCGCATACTTTTCTGCCTTGCTGCCCACGCCCAGCTCCCGATCCGTGATGTGAAAGTCGTGACGCTGCCCGGCCGGTATCTCCGGATAGAGCGGTGCAAACCGCATACGCTCCCGTTTGGGCTGCGGCGCTGTGAGAACAGCTTTTTCTTCGGCAGGTAATGCCGGTTCTATCTCTGAGGTTTCCGCTTCCGCTGTGGGCGGTTCCGGCTCCGACACCTCCGGTTCTGCTGCCGGCCGTTCGGAAACGGCCTCGGTCGTTGGCGCTTGCAGGGTTTTCCCAAGGCCAAACACGGAATAGGTGCCGTCCAGATAGGCACGCATGGCTTCTATGCCCTGCTTTCGCAGGGTATAGTGCCGTTCCTCCTCTTTCGTGGCTTCCCAGGCAGGGAGCATATTCTGATAAATTTCCAGCACGCGGTCGGCGTCGGAGAGCTGCGCAGCCACGGTCTTTACGCACTCCCAATAGTCTGCAATGGCGTTTTGCGAAAACGGCCGCACCACATCCTCCGGCGTGTCCATGAAAAAGTTGACGATCTGACGGGCCAGCCGCCCTTGTTCGTATTTCGGCATGGCGGCGCGGTCTGCATCGGAGAGAAACTTGTTCTGGGAGATCAGCTCCCCAATGCGCTTGGCCGCCTCCGGCCATTTCAGCGTGACCTTGGCATAGGGCGCACCAATACTGCCGTGACTGAATTCGATGCCCTTTCCGCGGGTGCGGGTGAGGTTGTCGTTTCCGGTGTGGCTGCCGCTGTATTCGCCGTGATAATTCTTGAGGTATTTTTCGCGCTCGGCCTTATCTTTGTGGGTAGCATAAAAGGCGTACACACCGAGACGATAGTCGGTGCTGTGATTGCCGCCGCGCAGCACCTTGTCCACCTCATCGGCGGAAATAAAAAATTGTCGGTCGGGAGCAAACCCGTCGGCAACGGTAAAATGAAGCGGCTCCCGTTGTAGATCACGGAGCCGCTCCAGTATCTCTTTCGGACGGTAAAAGCGAAAACGCAAAAGGTCTTGCCCGGCATCCAGCGCAGCGTTGAACGCCGTCCATTCGTCCACGCACTTTTGCAGCGTATCCGGCGCACAGAGAAGCTCATAAATTTGCTTCTGCGTTTCCGGATAGCCGCCCTTTACGGATTGCGCCAGCATGGCCAGCGGCAGAAATCCCGCGTTTCTTGCTTCTGCTGTCATGTCCCGGCTGGTGTAGGCAATGCTGTCAGCAAGCCGCATCCGCTCGTAGTGATCGACCTCATCGAGTTCACTCTGCGGCATATACCGCCCCAGCTCCAGCAGCTCCCGGATACGCTTTGCCGCTTCCTCCCAGGAGATCAGTGTGGCATGGCTCCGCTGTGCCGTGCTGCCGCGGGCAATACGCATCCCCTCGGCGTCATACCAAAGCGAAACTTTCTCTCCGCCAAAATAGAAGCCCGCACCGTTCTCTCCGTAGTGTTTTTGCAGGAATGCGGCGTTGTCCGGCTTATCCTTCATAAAGTAAGCGCAGATGATCAGCCGGCTATGCTCGTCGTTGGCTCCTACGCACAGGGCTTCATCCATGATCTGTTGCGGCAGCTTGGGATGGGAAAACAGCGGTGCGGCCGGTAAATCCTCCGGTTGGTCGAACGCAGGCATATCAAACAGCGTAAGCTGCTGTGATTCCATCGGCACAAACGGTTTGATCTCGGTGTTGACATAGTATTCCCGTTTGTCAATGAGCTGTGCCGTAAAGCCTGCCACCAGCTTCCATGAAAAAACGCTTTCGCTGGTACGGGAAAGATATGCACCCTCCCACATGAGCAGACCGTTTTTCTGCGGACGATACCCCAGCCGTGCTCCGTCTGCAAGGATCTCGGTGAAACGGTCTTGATATGCCGAGCGGAGATATTCGGCACGCTCGGCCTCGTCCGGATGTGACCGGAAAAACAGTTCGATCTGCGCCTTCTTGTAGATCAGATCATCATTGCGGTTTTCAATGATGGCGAAAATTTTCTTTTCATCCAAAAAAGCGGGCAGCTCAGAGGTTGCTTCCTCCGCACTGTCCGCTTCTTCGGGTTCGGTGTTCAGCTGTAGATCAACTCCGCCAGCACTGTCTCCTCGGCGGCGTTTCTCAGGTTGTTCATCAGCCCCACCCACTTCATCGGGTCGGCGGCTTTCAGCTCCTCCGTCACGCCCTCGGCCTGAGCCATCGTCGTCACCGTCTGTTCCACGCGCTGCCGCGCCGTCCGGTCGATCTCCGCCAGATGCTCGTTCAGCCTGCCCGATGTCAGCAGGTTCGTGAACAGTACCTTCCGGTGCTCCTTCAGATACCTCCGGCGTAGCAGGCCGTATTTCCCAAGGGCTGTTTCCGGCTCCTGCGGCGGCAGCAGATCCGGCAGCCGGTAGCCGTCCTTCATCGTGTATGTCAGTTCCATGGTTTTCGCTCCTTTCGGTCTGTGTTTCTGTTTGCTTGTCTATAGGATACTCATTTTCCGGTGCCTGTGCAATTGTGCGAATTTGCTTTTGACGGCTTCGGACGGTCAATGCGATGGCGCTCAAACCGCTTTCGGCAATATCCCGTGTGGCCACGCCCAGGGCATTCAGCGTTTCCGGGGTATTGAAATTGAACACCTCAGAGAAATCCTCCGGATCAAAATATTCATCCGGTTCCAGCCCGCAGCGGCACATCAGCATATACGCCGTGCTGTTTTCCAGCAGACGGCGATAGAGAACCGACAAATTCAGCTCGTCCAGTTCTTCCAGAAGGCTGTTGTCCCGGCAATTCTGCAGATCATCAAGATAGTCCGTCATATTGTCCGCCGCAGCGTTTTCCATGGCGGATACTATGGCTTCCTCCAATGTGCCTTTATCGTCCAGCGCACCGAATCGGTTTTCCAACGCTTCGATCACATCCGGCTCCTGCTCGGCAGGCACCTGCCAGAGCGGCACGGGGCGGGACAAACGGCTTTCGTGGGTGTCGGATATATCAAAATAATACTTGAGGCGCGTGCGTCCCGGATAGTCCCGATCAAATACGGCAATGCCGGTAGCACCCTTATTGACCCATCGGCCGAATTGACGGTTCCAGCGCTCTATCTCCAACACAGCCGTTGCGTCCGGGTGCTGTGCGTGTACCAGCACCTGCTCCTCAAAGGGCAGCTTATAATTCCGGCAGGCAGAGCGCAGAAATGCCGTCCACCGGTCTGCGCGGGCCAGTGCGGCGATCTCCTGCCGGTAAAGCTCCGTGATCTCCTGAAATCTGCGTGCCATGGGCAGCACCTCCTATCTTTCCTTTGGTTTTTCCCTATCCTTTTTCAGCAGGTATTTATCCATATATTCCCTGGCCGAACACAGATCGCCGGTGTAGTTCCAGTCGTTTTCCGGGTCGATATGGCGGTAGGCGTTGTTATTGTACCGGTTCGGCTCCAGCTTGATGGGTGTCGCAGACAGCAGCGTTCCCCAGTGGTTAACCATGATCCAGCGGCCGATCTCCACGGGGATCCCGCACTGATCATCGTCATTGCGTACCTCATAGAGATACAGCCCCTTGGGCACCGTGTTTCGGTCTACCCGCAGGCAGGTAAAGAGCATGGGACGGTCAAACACCTCCACCAGCTCAAAGCGTTCTTTTCTTGCATCAACAGACATATTGTTTTCCTCCTATCTTTCTCGCGCCGCTTCCCGGACGGGCGGAAACCGCCAGCCGTAGACCCGCCCGATCTCGTCGCCCAGGCGCTTTGTCACACGGGTCACATCGGCGCGGGTGGCGGTGCCGCTGTACAGCTTTTCTTTCAGCCGGTCGATCTGTGCTTCGCTCACATTCTCCTTGTAGGCACGGTAGAGATAATGGTTCGTGCCGTCGTGGTGTACGGCATCGCAGCGCAGATCGCCCAGCCGGTCTACATACCATGTGGAATAGTCCATCTCGGAATACAGGCAATCGCGGATATTGCCGCTTTTGATCTCGGCATAACCGGGATACCGCCCATCCCATCGGCCGATGTCTGCAATCAGCAGAATGGGGCGGGAGAGCTGAATGTTCAGATTGCACCGCTCGTCATCAAGATAGTCGTTGTTTTGCTCGACCATCAATTCCATCCGTTCCTGCTCGGAAAGCTCGGGGTACTGTTCCTCCAGATCGTCCCTCCAATCCTCGTAGTCCGGATCGCTGCTCCAGATAATATGTTTCTGCTCGGTCATCGTGCGTCACCTCGGTCTTTCTCCCGGCGCTTTAACGGCTGTCCCTGTGCATCGTAGTTGGCGGGATCGGCAATGGGCTTGTCAAAGCCGAACATGGAGCCTCCCTTCATGGCCTCCTCCTGGGCGCGGGTCACGCCCAGCTTGCGGTTATATTCCTCCACAAGCGCACGGGCTTCTTCCTTTGAGGTGTGGGGAATGTCCGTCTTGTAATAGCCGGTTTCGCCCCGTTTCAAAATCACCACATTTCCGGTGTCCAGCAGGAGAGAGTAGCACTGCTTCGGCAGGGAGGAGCGCAGCGGCACATAAGTGTTGCCGTTTCGCGCCATCCATTCGGCAAACTGCGTCATGTGATACAGGTTATCGACCCCGTAGCCGATCTCGGCGCGGTTCTCGTCAATGTAGCGGCAGGTGTGGTCACTATGGCTGCCATCCGGACGGGTCACACGGATACTGTCCCCATCGGGAATGCGGAACCGTTCCTTGCCGCTTGTATCAAAAAAGCAAATGCCGCGGGCCGCCTTTTCCATGTGCTGCTCCAGCATCTCCCGGCGATAGCAGTAGATATACAGGTTATAATCGCCCTGCATGGGATTCAGCCGCAGCAGATAGGCATACTCCGGCGTATCCACCCGGAATCCGTACTGCGGAATGAAATCCTCGGCAAACACACTTTCTTTGTGTTCATAGCAGTATCGGGAAAGGCTGCTGCGGTTTTTGAAAATGCCGTCATAGCGCTCGTCAAAACGCAGGGCATTGATAAAATCATCAAACTCATCCTTGAACGCCTGCGTTTTCAGTTCTCCACAATGATCCTCCCATGAGGCGAAAAAGCCGTTGCCGCTTCTGTCCATGTCCCCGCGCAAATGACCGATGCAGCCGGTCTGTTTGTCGAGTTGCTGGCTGCCGGTATAACAGTAGCTGCGCTCTGCCGGGGTCATGATCTTGATCTCAAAGTCCATTACCGTTCACGCTCCTTATCCTTGTTTTTCTGTTTGCGGCTTTGCTGTTGCCGTCGCAACTCCGTTCCCGCACGCTCCAATAGGTCGGCCTCGGCACTTTCGCGGGTCATCAGGTAATGTCCCCAGAAGTAATTGCTGCCGTCCTTGCACTCCCATGTGACATACGGGGCGGGAGCCTTGGGGTTTTCCCCAATCACAAATTCTGCTTTGCCGATGTGCAGGGCTTCGACGATAACATATCCCACATTTTCTCGCTGCTCCATCCTTATCGCTCCTCTCTGAATGCCTCTTTTTTCTCGCGCTGACTCTGACGGTACTGCACAAGCCCCAGCCTTACCCACTCCGGCAGTTCTTTTTCCTCCAGCGTGCCGAGAATGTCCGGACGCCGAAACCGCTCCTTGTGGCCGGAATACAGGTTGTGGCAAAAGCAGGAGGTACCGCGGCTATTGGATGCTGCACCGAAACCACCCTCACAAATGCAGATCTGATGTGTTGCGCCTTGATACTCCGGACGAAGCGCATCGGCGCGGATCACGACGATCTTTCCGCCAAGATCCATGCTGTCGTCTACCGTATGGCAATCGTTTTTCGTAAGGAACCGGTCGTTGATACCCTGTATACGCGGCGTGTTCAGGGCGATTCGCGTCCTTTCTGCCTGCTGTGCCAGCCGCTCGGCAAAGATGCGCAGGATCTCCGGATAGCTGTCGCTGACCAATGCCTCCTCATACCGGGCAAACAGTTCGTTCTGCTCACAATAAGCGGTCATAAATCGCTGCCCCTTTTCGGCCTCCGGGTCATCCCCGACAATCAGCTCTTTATCCCCGATTTGAATTGCATGAAGAACGGTATAGCTGCCCGCCTTGCGTGGTTCTTCCATTGTGGTCTCCTTTCCTCCATACCGATGATTTTGTCGTGGTATGTAAAAGGGACGGCTGTTTCAGCCGCCCCTCGGTCTTTACTTTTTGCGCTTATTGCGCATATACAGGAAAGCAAGTCCTGCCAGAATTAACGCAACCAGCACAAGAGCCAGTATGGTGTTCGGTTCCATTATTCCGCATCCTCCTTTCTTCGCTTTTGGGTTACTGCTATGGCAACGATAGCGGCAGAGGATGCGCCGAGCAGGCAGAGCCACAGCGCCATGTGGCTGTTGTCTCCGGTCTGCGGTGCCTTCGGCTCATCCGGCTTCTTTTCGTTGTGCATCTCCACCTCCGTTACGGCTCCCTCAAAAACGGAGGCCGTCTTGTCAGCGGGGAGGAGATACCCGTCCGAACTGCCGTCCCGCACCTCGGACACGGTGTAGTCCCCGATGCGCAGGCCCTCGATAAGAATGGCACCCTCCGCATCGGTCTGGAACACCCGGTTATAGCCGTTGGCCCCGGTAACACGGAAGGAAAAGCCCTCCAGCTTCCCATCCGAGGAGGTCTTGACGATCCGGAGCGAACCCACCTGCGCCGCATTGAGAAAGCCCTTTCCGGCTTCGTTTTCCACGGTCACAGTTTCGCCGTCCGTGGTGATGGCAAAATAGTAGGCGTTCTCGTCCAGATAGAAGCCCTCCGGGGCCTTGGTTTCCTTTGCAAAATAGCCGCCGTAGCAGAGGCCGGTCAGGGCGTACTCGCCGCCGCCCAGTTCCTCCATCGTGCCCAGCAGTTCGTCCTCGGCATCCAGCTCCTGATTGCGGTTACTGTCACGGTAGACCTCGAACACGGCTCCCTCCAGTTTGTTTTCCGGGTAGTCCCTGTCCACCTTCGTGAGGGCCACGCCGCCCCGGATGACCTGTTCGGTTACATCCAGCGCAATGGGATTATATTCTTCCGTATAGTGCTGCGGCTCTGCGCCGACCAGGTACACGGTATCATCCAGCAGATAACCTTCGCTGGGGGAGAGTTCCCGGATGGTCCAATCATTGCCGCAGACATAATCCGTGGTGGTGAACTGGCCGCTTTCGTCGGTGGTGTAGGTGTCTACCAGTTCCTCACCCCTGTAAACGCCATAGACGGCACCGGCAAGTGTTGCGTCTCCCTGCGGCAGACCCGTTTCGGCATCCCGCTTGGTGACGGTGGCGCTCCACTTTTTCAGGACATTGCGGATCTCCACCTGTGTGACCGTGTTCCACTCCACCGCTGTTGTCTGGTCCTCCGGGACGACATAACGGATGCCCGTATCCACCTCGGAGAGGATGTAGTCCGTGCCAATGAGCACGTCGGAGAACACCGCTTTTCCGTTGCTGCCGGTCACGGCGTATTCGTCCACCGGAAGCCCTGCAAGGGAGGTGCCGGTCAGATGGAACTTCACGCCCTCGTTCAGACCGTCCTCGGCGGTTTTGACCACCTCCAGACTGCCCCGTTTCAGCGTGTTGTGGAAGGTCACGGTGGCAATCTGACCGGAGAGCACGGTCACTTGGCGCACCTCTTGGGGTTCATACCGGTCATTGCTCTGCTCTGTTACGGTGTAAACGCCGGGGCGGAGATCATCGAGCTGCATTTCGCCGTCTGCATTGGTCGTCACAGTCTGCTCCGTGCCGTTGCCGGAAACGGTGAAGGAGATGCCGGATACCTCGCCGTCCTCACTGGTTTTGACGATCTTGACGCTGCCATAGCCGACCTTCAGGTGCAGGTAGGCGTACATGGGGTCGCTGACGGTATCCCGGAAGGTGACGACATCCTGCATGGTACCGTCTGGGCCATAGTGGCCGTCGCTCCAGACCAGCACGCCCTGCCGGGTGTTGTTTCTGACGGCAGTAATGGTCACACCATCTGCGGAAGCCGTCTCGGCAGAGATAGTCAGGTCGTTCCCATCGACTGCAAAGGACATATCCGACTGAGCCGAAGAGAAGGCATATTCGCTCAGAACACCGTTGGCGTCCGTCAGGGTGGCCGTGTAGCGGCTACCGTCCCAACTCAGTTCAACCGTCTGTGCAGCTTCCTCGCTGCGGTCCATGAAGCTGGGGACGATGGTGTGCTTTTTCACGCTGGCTTCGATGCTGTCATAGTAGGCAGAGAAGCGGCCATAGAGCGGATGGCTGGTGCGGTAGACGGATTTCACGGCATCGGCATTGTCGGGGGCAATATGGTTGAAGTCCGCATCCCGCTCCCCGACCACCGTTTCCCACACCAGCACCTGCGTGGCCATCATGTGGGCCAGCTTGTCGGCGTCGGCCTCGTTCTGAGAGCGCCAGTCGAGGGAGAGATTTCCCTGATAGCCGTACTGCATGATGCGGCCAAGGAGCGTTTTCATGGTTCGACCATCAATGGTGCGGTTATATTCGGCGGGGAAGGTGTCCCAATAGTCCTCCCCATAGCTTTCGTAGGAACGGTACAGGTTTCGGGGAACGCCTGGTTCGATGCAGTAGCAGGCCGGGCCGCCGAAGGAGCCGATGGTGTGCAGCGTGGTCATCCATGTTGCCTCGCCGGATGTCCAGCCGTTCATGTAGTGCAGCTCGTCGTGGCCCCAAGTGCCGCTGTAATCCAGATTGGCGTCGCCGTCTCTGGGGAATGCCACCGAGTACGAATCCGCTATTTCTCCGGTGGGTGCTGCGGCATAGGCCGTCACGCCGGTGCCGAGGATGGCGGTGAAGCAGATCAGCAGAGCCAACAGCCCGGAAATGCTTCTGCGATAGAGTTTTTTCATTTGTTAGACCTCCTAAGAGTAAAAATAAAAAGCACCATCCGGAAAAGGATGCTGCTTTCTGTACGATATGGACTTGTGAGATAATCTCTTTTTCAGCCGGTACAGCCGGTAGGAAGGGGGTGAGGTGTGGAGAGGGGGGAGCGGAAAAACCGGCCCTGGCACACAGCCTGTCCGATGGGCAGACTTTCCCCTGGGCGGAAGATTCAGCGTTCCATTTCCCGCTGCCGCTTTCTGTAATAGTCCAGTGCCTTGATGATCGTATCCTCCATAGTCCGTGCGGGCGTCCCCGGCTTGAAATATTTGCTGATACGCTCCTTGGGTATCCGAAATTGTTCCTTCTGGTTGGGCTTTTCCTCCTCCATGATGGACAGGATCACCGCATCGGTCAGCTTTCCGTCTCGGCTGAACGCCTTCATCTTAATGGCCTGTGCAAGCGACGGCGTGCAGTCCTCGCGTCCCATGGTGTCATAAAGCGCACTCTGCTCCTGTTCGGTAAGGTAAGAAAGCTCCACCGCAGGGCGAAAGGCGATCCGACCGTCATCCACCATGTCCAGAATTTCCGGGATGAGGTTGGTGAGGCGGATAAAACGGTCGACTTGTGCTCGGCTATCACCTGTTGCTTGTGCGATTACTGCACTCGTCCGTAAATTTGTCTCCAGTGGAGACAAATTTTCTTTACTTGGTCTACCCGCCTGCCTTCGCATGGCATCCAGCTTCATTTTGTACGCAAAAGCCTTTTCCGACGGCAATACGCGCTCGCGCTGGAGATTGCTGTCCACCATGATAATAACGGCTTCGTCATCCGTGAGGTCGCGCACAATGCAGGGAATCGTGTCCCGTCCTGCCAGTTCGCTGGCCAGCTTGCGCCGGTGTCCCGACACCATCTGATAGCTGCCGTCCTCCAGCTGCCGCACAAGCCCCGGCACCAAGACGCCGTACTGCCGCACGCTCTCCGCCATTTCCAACATGGCCTCGTCCTGCTTTACCTTGAAGGGATGCTCAGGAAAATCGCTGATTTGGGAAATCGGTATGTCCTGCACGCTGTCGCGCTTGGCTTCGTCCCGCTGCTCCTGCGTGGTAAACAGGCTATCGAGTGATGTCAGCATCTCGGATGCGTTGCTTTTCGCCAATGCGTTCCACCTCCTTTACCAGCGCACCGTAGGCTGCGGCAGCCCGTCCGCGCGGTTCATGCCGGAAGATACTCTTGTCTGCCGTGCTGATCTCCGCCAGCCGCACCGTAGCGGGAATGACGGCATCCAGTACGGGCAGGTGCTTGCCGAAGTTTTCTTTTACCCCGGCCACAATGTCTTTGCGGAAGTTCGTGTCATTCGCCATGGTCAGAAAGACGCCGCCGATCTTCAGCTTTGGGTTGATCTGCTGCCGGATGCTCTGCACCGTACCTACAAGCTCCGTCATGTCCTCGGCTGCCAGATAGTCCGCCTGCACCGGGATGAGTACATGATCCGCAGCCGACAGGGCATTGATGACCAGCATACCCAGAGACGGGCGGCAATCCAGCAGTACATAGTCGTAATTCTTCTTGATACCGTCCAGATAGCGTTTGAGCACGGTTTCACGGCTCATGACATTGACCAGCCCCACCTCCACCGCCGATAGGCTGCGGTTGGCGGGAACGAAGTCAAAGCCCTCTGGGTGGTGCAGAATTTCCGGATGCTCCGGCCTGCTCTCATTTTGTACGACGGCGTTCATCTGCTCGGACAGGGTATAGGGCAGGTCGTGGGGCTTGCGCTGACCGAGCATCTTGGTGAGATCACCCTGCGGGTCAACATCCACAAGCAGGACCTTCCTGCCGTCCATAGCCAGCCCCGCACCGATGCAATAGACACTGGTGCTTTTGCCGACGCCGCCCTTTTGGTTGGCGACAGCGATCACTTTACAATTCGCCACTTTGGGATTCCTCCTGTCTGTAAATTTAGCTGTCTGCGGCGATGGCGGACAGCTATGTAATGCCGGGTATAGAAAAAGCCGTGTGGCTTTTGACAGCTACACGGCTTTCCTTATGTATACGATATTCAGATGTAGACTCGCTTCGTCTTGGCATCCAGCAGGGCAAGGATAACTTCATCTACGATGTCGGTGTACCGCCCCTGTCGGGTGAGCTTGTTTTTGAAGCGAATAAGTGCGTCGAGGATCACACCGTATTCCTCGCAGCTGAGATACAAGGTATAGGTTTTTCGTTTCATGTGTCATCCCTCCTTACACGGACAGCATAACAGGTTGCGTTCCGTTTATCAATTCTGCGGCGGCATTTGCCCTGCGAAAAAAGATAAAGTTCATTCGGCTTGGTCAAACCGTTTCAAACCCGGTGAAACCATTTTTCTGAGCTTTTATTCATTTTTTATGCAGGGGCAATTTCGCTTCGATGACCGCCTAAGCACCCTCAAAAATTAACCCATCCGTTAACAGTTTCGGGGTCAAAAACGGCATTTAGCCCATCGTTAACATGAAAAAATCGCGTCAAACCGGGTCAAACTCCATCAGATTTTTTGAAAGCCGAACAAACGAAACGGATATAAGAAAACCCCGGAAAACCTTGATTTTCCGGGGTTTTTGAGCCTTTTTGGTTGTAAAATCGCGTCCGATCAGCGCTTGCTGAACTGAGGTGCGCGACGAGCGGCTTTGAGGCCGTACTTCTTACGCTCCTTCATACGAGGATCGCGGGTCAGGAAGCCGGCCTTCTTCAGGATGGGACGGAACTCGGGATTCACCTGCAGCAGGGCCCGGGAGATGCCGTGGCGCAGAGCGCCGGCCTGACCGGACACGCCGCCGCCCTCGACGGTGGCAACGATGTCGACCTTGCCGAGCTCCTCGGTAGCGGCGAGGGGCTGACGGACGACCATCTTCAAGGTCTCGAGGCCGAAATACTCGTCGATGTCGCGACCGTTGATGGTGATAGCGCCGGTGCCGTTCTGGAAGAGGTGAACGCGGGCGACGGAGGACTTTCTACGGCCGGTGCCGTACAGATAAGGCTTCTTGGACTGATACATTCTTCTCTTCCTCCTTAGACTTCGTAAGCTTCGGGCTTCTGAGCCTGCTGCTCGTGGGTGTCACCAGCGTAGATGTGCAGGCGCTTCAGGGAGTCCTTGGTCACGGTGTTGCGGGGCATCATGCCGCGCACAGCCACGCGCATCGCAAGCTCGGGCTTCTCCTGCATGAGGATGCGATACTTGGTCTCCTTCAGACCGCCGATCCAGCCGGAGTGCGTACGATAGTACTTCTGCTCCATCTTGTTGCCGGTGAGGATGGCCTTGGAAGCGTTGATGATGATGACGTTGTCGCCGCAGTCGGCGTGCGGGGTGTAGGTGACTTTGCGCTTGCCGCGGAGCAGATCAGCCGCAGCAACGGCGGTCTTGCCCATGGGCTTGCCGGCAGCATCGATGACGTACCACTTACGCTCGATGTTGCCCTTGTTCGCCATAAAAGTGGACATGGTGTGTTTCCTCCATATTGATCTATGAATGAAAGCTCGTGCTTTACATTTTCTTTGTCCCTTGGTAAAATCGGAACGAGTTTATTTATAGCATTCCGGCGCGGAAATGTCAACACCATTTTAATTTAGCGCAAGCAATGCTCGTAAATTTTCTCGTTTTCTTTGATTATCTCTCAATTTCTCAAATCGCAAAATCGAAATTCTTTTATTTTTCGCAAGGAGCTGTACCTATGCAGGAAATCTTGGGCCTCGTGCGCCGCTGCGTTACGGACTACGACATGATCCAGGAG
>ERZ1026943.708-NODE-708-length-15704-cov-8.689437_pt1 | contig 15704 bp, 16 predicted proteins | sample MGYA00519461_ERZ1026943 | MGnify/ENA primary metagenome ERZ1026943 (study PRJEB26926, sample SAMN06164617) | human gut metagenome | biome: ENVO:00009003; feature: ENVO:2100002; material: ENVO:00002003 | host: Homo sapiens | place: USA | collected 2012 ...
AGAACGAGATTCTTATGATACAACAAGAATACTTAAAAAAATTAGATGCCTTAGTAACGGCAAGAGAGAAGCGAGAAAAGAAGAAATAGCTCAGGCAGTAACGGAACTAAGGCATGAAACCAAATGATCATTATCGTTTATTTTAAATGCGATTAATAGTTCAGACACACTGTCACACATTACCAGAAGTGATTATTACTACTGGTGCAATCATACTGATGCAGATTGGAAATATGATGATTTGATGAATCGGATTATCACTATTTTCTATACACATAAAGCTAGATATGGATATAGAAGAATGACACTTGCCTTATGGAACGAAGGCATTCATGTAAACCATAAACTAGTACAACGCTTAATGAATAAGATGGGACTGTTAGGTGTAACGCCTAAGGCTAAATATAAGTCATATAAGGGGGGATATGAATGGCACAATAAAGAATTTACTGTTAGATAAAGTAGTTGACGAGGAAGAACATAAGACATACTACAATCGCAATTTCAGTACAACCACAGTAAACGAGAAATGGACAACAGACGTATCGGAATTTCATATAGCTGCAGGTAAGTTGTATTTATCACCAATACTTGACATGTATAATCATGAAATCATTTCCTATAATTTATCGACCAATCCAAACTTTGCACAGACCATGGACATGTTGGATAAAGCATTTAAGCAATATCCAAATTTAAAGGGATTAATATTCCATTCAGATCAAGGATGGCAATATCAGATGCAAGCATATCATAAGAAATTGAAAGATAAAGGAATCATCCAATCAATGTCTAGAAAAGGCAATTGTTTGGACAACTGTGTTATGGAAAACTTCTTTGGAAAGTTAAAAAACGAAATGTTTTATGGACATGAATTCGAATTTAAGACAATAGAGCAGTTAAAAGGCGCAATAGAAGAATACATCAATTATTACAATACAGAACGTATCCAAACCAGATTAAAAGGCCTGACCCCTTGCCAAGCAAGAATTCAAGCCTTAAAATCTATTTAAGTTTTGTCCAAAATTTGGGGCTCAGTACATTCCTCTCTTTTTTTTAATCGATATTTTACTTTATCTTCTCATTGATTTTTGTATATTCAATAAATTGTTTCGCAGTTCTAGGTAAGCGACCACTGCATATCATTTTTTATATTAATTCATTTAAAAGCCATTCAAACTAAATATATTCATGAATTTTCAGACTGAAAAAGAAAATTATAAAAGGCATTTCAAATACTCTTATCAATCCAATCAGGCTGTTTAGTTGCCGCAATTAAACTTTGTAGTAGCTTTTTTGAAAATACTCCACAATCTCCGTTTATAATCATTTGAATTGCTTCTTCATTTGTTAATTTACGTTTATAAGGACGTTCACTTACCAATGCATCATAGGCATCTACAAGACCAACCACTTGGGCACAAAGTGGAATCTTGTCTCCTTTTAATCCATCAGGATAACCCTTTCCATCGTATCTTTCATGGTGATATCTACATATTTCATAACTATATTTGTTTAGTTTCTCTGTCATTTTACTTTTTAGAAATCTTAATGTCATTTCGGCGCCAGTAAGTGGATGTTGCTTTACAACACCCATTTCTTCTTTTGTCAATTTTCCATTTTTATTTAAAATCTCAATTGGCACTCGAATCTTACCAATATCATGAATCGGAGCTAAATGCGCTACTTGGTCTATCTCTTCATCCGTTATTCCAAATTCAGGACAATTTTGTTGCAGTTGCGTATAAACTTGTCATCGATATTTTACTTGATCTTCTCATTGATTTTTGTATATTCAATAAATTGTTTCGCAGTTCTAGGGGACCGACCACTGTTACGAATCGCGTAGGCTTCTGCTTGAATAGCTAATACATCTCTATCTGTTTCAATTTGATAACGATCTGCCAATTGCATAACAATTTCTAAGTATAAATCCTTTAGAGGTTTCGTAAAGGTTACCGTCAAACCAAAACGAGCAGCTAAACTCATTGTTTCCTGAATCGAATCGTTTCTGAACAATTCCCCACCATCGCGATTTTTCGAATTCTCTTGAACAAAATGGCGACGATTACTTGTGGCATAAACAACACAGTTATTTTGGTTATTTTGAATACCACCTTCCAGGATATTCTTTAAAGCGACAAAATCATCATCGTTGGATTTAAAGCTTAAATCATCAATAAAGATAATAAAGTGCAAAGGATTGTCCGCTAAGCTATCCATAATCTCTGGTAGAACAGCTAACTGATCTTTTTTCACTTCAATCAAGCGTAATCCTTCTTTATAGTATTCGTTGACAATGGCTTTTACTGTAGAAGATTTTCCTGTTCCTGCATCGCCATAGAGTAGAACGTTATTTACTTTAATTCCCTCTAAAAAAGCTAAAGAATTTTTGATTACTTGTTCTCTTTCCCGTTTATAGCCAATGAGATCCGATAAACGTTGGGGATCAGGATGAATAATAGGAACTAATTGTCCATGTTGAATGCCAAAGGCACGATACTTCGCAAATACGCCATACCCTTCTTTAGGAAGTGCATGTAAATGCGCGAAATAGTCTTTTTCAAAGTCAAAATGTGAAGTTTCCCACTTTGGTAGAAAACCATCGTAATGCATCCACTCAATCATTTGATCACTTGTGATACTAGAGATTTCTTCGAGGATTTCCAGCTCTGCATGCAAACTGTCCTGCAATGCTTGCGGTAAACTTTCTTTTCGAGAGATACGATGAATTACCGTATTTTCATCATTCATAAGCCAGCGATATAGATAAGCTGAAAAATCTGTATCATTTTGATAAAGACTTGAAACAAAAGTACAATAGCGATCGACTTTTGTAGAAAGATCTTCTTGCATAGAATCACACAACAATAAGAATTTACAAAAGACATCATCGTCTAGGACATGGCGAAATATTGTAAGGGAATGTACTTGCATATTCCAATTATTTTCTAACATTAAAATCAACTCCTTAAACTCCCTCATATTATCATATTTTTCCATTTTTGCGTGGATAATATGATATAATCAGACCATAACAAAAAGAGGTGTTTCAATGCTAACAATAGATAAAGTGTATGCGGCTAAAAACGTTTTAAAGAAAGTCATTCGTCCTACAGCCGTTATACCTGCATTCGATTTAAGTTCTACCAATCACGTCTATTTAAAGACAGAAAACCTACAAAGAACAGGTTCTTTTAAGATTCGTGGAGCCTACTACAAAATCAGTCAATTATCTCAAGAAGAGAAAGACAAAGGAATTATTGCTTCCAGTGCCGGTAACCATGCCCAAGGTTGTGCCCTGGCAGCCCAACAAGAAAATATCAAGTGTACCATCTGTATGCCAGATAATGCGCCTATTTCCAAAATAGAAGCAACCAAAAGTTATGGTGCCGAAGTATGTTTAGCCGAAGGTGCATACGATGATGCCTATGCCCTTGCATGTAAAATGGCTAAAGAAAAAGGTTATACCTTTGTCCATCCATACGATGATGAAGATGTCATTGCCGGCCAAGGAACTATTGGATTAGAAATTCTAGAAAGCCTTGATACAGTAGATGCCATTGTCGTACCAATTGGTGGTGGAGGATTAATTAGTGGCGTTGCCTTTGCAGCGAAAAGTATGAAACCAAGTATTAAGATTTATGGTGTCCAAGCCGAAAATGCCGCTAGTATGTATAACTCAATCAAAAAAGGTGAACAGATTACTTTGGATAAAGTAAATACATTTGCCGATGGAATTGCCGTAAAACATCCAGGCGATACAACTTTTAAAATGGTGCAAAAATATGTCGATGAAGTTGTTACTGTATCTGAAGATGAAATTGCAGCAAGTATTTTAACTTTACTGGAAAAACAAAAAGTTGTTTCTGAGGGTGCTGGAGCCGTTAGTGTTGCAGCCGTGATGTTTGATAAATTGCCTATCAAAGATAAGAATGTCGTATGTATTGTCAGCGGTGGTAATATCGATGTCAATATTATTGACCGTGTCATTACACGAGGATTGCTGTTAAGCGGCCGTAAAACAAGCTTTACGATTCAATTAACGGATAAGCCAGGTCAACTTACGGATGTTAGTAAAATCATCGCTGAGAAGGGTGGAAACGTCGTTGCCGTGGATTATGACAACGCAGACCCAGATTTAGCTATCAATGACTGCTTCTTAAAGATTACCGTTGAAACAAGAAACAAAGATCACTTAAATGTAATCAAAGAAGAATTGAACAAACAAGGATTCAAAATTGTTCGAGAAAGACAATAAGTCAGTGCAATAAGCACTGACTTTTTTTCTGCCTTAAAAAAAGTAGCCATACGATAAAGTATGACTACTTTTGTAATTAACAATGATGCATTACTGCTTCACAACGATCACATAAAGAATCTTCATTTTCAGCTGTTGTGACATTCCAGCAACGTGGACATACATGTCCTTCTGCTTTAGATACGCTTACTTCCTCACCTTGGTCTGTAAGCACAACTTGGCTGACAATAAACCATTGAGCAGGATTATCTAAGATTCGGCGCATTGTAGCTTCTGTTTCTTGATCTACATGTAAAGTAACACGCGCTTCTAAGGCTTTACCAATCATGCCTTCACTACGTGCATCCTCTAAGGCTTTTAAGACCTTCTTACGGAGATCAAACAATACTTGCATATCCTTTTCAATTGCTTCTGTATCAAAGTCAAGATTTAATACTGGGAAGTCTTCTAAGTGAATAGATTCAGCATTCCACTTCATATAATCATTAACTTCTTCCATCGTATGAGGAAGGATTGGTGCCCATAACTTAGCTAATACTTCAACCGCTGTATAAAGCACAGTTTGTACTTCTCTACGACTACGATCATTCACATCATTACAGTACAAGATATCTTTTGTGTAATCCATGTAATAAGCGGATAAATCGTTTGTCATTAAGTTTGTAAGAGTAGATACAACATCCGCAAAACGATATTCGTTATATGCTTTTTCTACATCTGCAATCGCATTACGTAATAAAATCAACATGTATTGATTTAAAGGAGTTAAAGAACTGTAATCTAAGCAATCGTCTGCACTAAAGGTTTGGTTATCTAAGTTAGCCATGCAGAAACGAATTGTATTACGTATTTTACGATATTGGTTCGCTAATTGTTTTAAGATTTTATCTCCCATGGAAACATCAGCTTGATAATCTACACTACATGCCCATAAACGAAGGATATCTGCTCCATATTTCTTTGTGATTTGACTAGGTGCAACCGCATTCCATTGCGATTTTGACATCTTAACACCTTTTTCATCCATAACAAATCCATGAGATAAACATTGTTTGTATGGAGAATGACCATGAACCGCAGTTCCTACAATTAAACTAGAGTTAAACCATCCACGATATTGGTCAGAACCTTCAAAGTATAAATCAGCTGGATAACCTAAACCACGTTCCATCATGGCACCCGTGTGACTTGAACCGGAGTCAAACCAAACATCCATTGTATCAGTTTCTTTACGGAAGATACCATTTGGTGAATGTTCATTTGTATACCCTTCTGGCAACAAATCTTTTGCTTCTCTTTCAAACCAAACATTTGAACCATATTCACCAACTAATTTTGCGACATGGTCAAAGATTTCTTTTTCCATCAAAGGTGTATCATCTTCCGCATAGACAATTGGAATTGGAACACCCCAAGCACGTTGACGTGAAATACACCAGTCATCACGATCCGCAATCATGTTGTGCATTCTTTGTTGACCCCAACTAGGTGTCCAACTTACTGCATCGATTTCATCTAACAATTCTTTACGAATCTTATCAATTGAGGCAAACCATTGGGTTGTTGCACGATAGATGATTGGTTGTTTTGTACGCCAGTCATGAGGGTATGAGTGAGTTAACCAAGCCATTTTCAACAAATGTCCGGTTTCATCCAACTTTAATGTAACAGTTTTATTTGCATCCCAAACGGATTGACCTTCTAGCCAGTCACCAGCTTCACTGGTCATACGACCTTGGTCATCTACATTGTTTAATACATCTAATTTATAACGTGTATGTACGGTATAGAAGTCATCAGCACCAAATGCACTGGCTGTATGGACACAACCTGTACCAGCATCTGCTGTAACATAGTCAGCCATCATAACAAAGCCTTCGGCATTGACATGGGAATCATCCCCTGCATATAAAGGATGTTCATAAGTAATGTATTCCAATTCTTGACCTTTGAATGTCTTTACGATTTCGTAACGTTCGCAGCCAAAGTCCTTGCAAAGTTGATCAACTAACATTTCCAACATAACAAGTTTACCTTTATCGGTATCAACTACCGCATAAGACATACGTGGATTCAAAGAAATAGACTGGTTAGCTGGAACAGTCCAAGGTGTTGTTGTCCAGATAACAAAATATGTATCATCATCCAATTTACCTTTTCCATCTTTAACTTTGAATTTTACATAGATGGTAGGTGTTTTCATATCTTTGTATTCAACTTCTGCTTCAGCTAAAGCTGTTTCACTACTTGGTGACCAATAAACTGGTTTCAATCCTTTATAAATCAAACCATCTAAAGCCATCTTTCCGAATACTTCAATTTGTTTAGCTTCAAAAGCTTTTTGTAACGTAATATAAGGATGATCATAATCTCCAATCGAACCTAAAGATAAGAATCCTTCTTTTTGTTTCTCTACTTGCTCTAAAGCATAGTCGTAACAAACTTTACGGAATTCTGCAATTCCCATCTTCTTACGATCATAACCTGCTTTGGTTACAGCTGTTTCAATAGGTAAACCATGTGTATCCCATCCTGGAATGTATGGCACTTTATAACCAGCCATAAATTTAGAACGGTTAATAACGTCCTTTAAAATTTTATTTAAAGCATGACCCAAATGGATATCTCCATTCGCATATGGAGGTCCATCATGTAGTACAAAAGGTTTTGCATCCTTTCGTTTTTCCAGCATCTTTCCATATAAATCCATGTCTTGCCATTTCTTTTGAATACCTGGTTCTTTCTTTGTCAAATTACCACGCATTTCAAAATCGGTTTTTGGCATATGTAGTGTTTCTTTGTAGTCCATGTTCATTCTCCTTCCATAAAAAAAACGCCCTTGATCTAAGGACGTAATAAACGCGGTACCACCTTAGTTACCAAGAAAAGAATTTTCTTGATCCCTCAAATCTTTTAACGCAAGAATACGGATACTTGTACTTTACTTTTCCCAGTATCAGCTCAAAAGGGATACCAAATCATTGACCTATACAGCTTCTCACCAAACTGCTGCTCTCTTTATAGCTTCAGTGACCTGACGTGTCTTTTTCATAGCTATTTAAATTGCAAAAATCGTAAAACTAATCGCTGTTTCCTTGTTTGATGGCAAACTTCCTTAAACTGGAAACGACCAACTCTACGAATTGAAACAAAATCATTATTACACAGTTGAGAATTTTGTTCAAGAACTACATCATTAACTTTTATCAATCCCTGATGTATCATCTTCATCGCTTCACTGCGGGAACAATGCGCAAGCGCAGCTACAATCGCATCTAAACGCAAACTTGCACAATTTACATTTATTTCTTCATAATTATCAAAATGCAGATTTCTTCCATCACAAATAGAAAAAGCCACCGGACAACGACCTATTTGCGTACATTCTTTTTGAATAAATTCACTTAGAGATTGTTTACAGAAAATATAGATGTGATCTTCTAAAAGAACAAAATCCCCTAAAAAATCCCGGTCGATTCCTAGATGCATTAAAGCACCTAAGACATCGGAATGCTGCAAGGCTTTGAAGCGTGCATCATACGCAGAAACTAAACAATCAAAATCAAAGTCTGGTTCGATTTCAAATGGTGAAATACATGCCATTCGGCGTTGGGCATTAGCGTATCCCCCAGATATATAACAATATGTATCTTTATCAAGATAGTCTTTGATATTTGACCATTCCACAGGCGATAAAAAAGAGGTCATTACTGGCCTGTAGCGATGGTAAGACATTTTTTCCAAATCTCTTACTTTCGCAACAAACGTTTCATGACCTTTGTAGAAAGAATAATTATTCTTCATCTGAATCGTCAGAATCAATAGTGATAGATCCAGCTACTCCAATTTGAGCAGGTGAACATAAAATGACATTTTGTCCGATTTTTTGAATTTTACCATCTAAGGCAAATACAACACCAGTCAAGAAATCGATGGTACGTTGTGAATAATCGCGATCCAACTTATGTAAGTTTACAACGACAGCACGACCTTCTTTTAAACGTGTACCAACTTCTTCAACTTCACCAAAACTTCTAGGTTCGAATAAAACCATTTTCGTATTAGCATTTAAAGCGTTTGCGTTCGCACGTGTTTTAGGTCTTTCATAGCGATTTTCAGTAGTATCTTCATCATCTTCTACAGCTTCTACATCTGCAGCTTCAACTTCATCATCTTCGTAAACTTCTTCATCATCTTCGTCAACTGGATTAACGAATTCATGAATTTTGTCCATAAATCCCATGGGAAATCCTCCTTTTACTGCAAATAATTATAACACATATCTCAATTAATAAAAGCATAAAAAAGCAGAATAGAGGAAAACTCTATTCTGTTTCAATTAATCCATAGCCACCATCATTACGTTTATAAACAACCGCAATTTTTTGGGTTTCATCATCGGTATAAATAAAGAAATCATGATTTAATAATTCCATCTTCATAATTGCTTCATCCAGACTCATCTCTTTACATACAATAGATTTGGTCTTAACAACTTCTTCAATATCCTCTTCAGCTTCGTAGGCTTCTTGTTCTACAAAGGCCTTCGCTAAAGAAGTTTTATTTTTCTTTTGAATTCGAGTCTTTTGACGACGAATTTGATCTTCCAACTTATCAATCACTAAATCAATAGCAGCATATAAGTCATCATCGACAACCTCTGCTCGTAAGATTGCATATTTGGTAGGTATTGTTACTTCAATTTTTTGTTTTAACGGATAAGTCCGGATCAACACATTAGCTGTGTCTTGCTCGTCAATGATAAAGTACTTCGTTAAAACATTTAATTTTTTTGTGATTTTTTCTGCAATAGCAGGAGTCACTGTTACGTTTTTTCCAACAATATTAACTTTCATAAAAGCACCTCCCAAAGTCTCTATTGTTCTTTGTTTATAAATATTATACCACCACAAAATCTCGATACTAGATTGACATTTACGAATTTCTATGAACGCAAAAGTATGATAGAATACTTCCATGCAAAACCTATTTCCCTATTCCAATGACAATAAAAGATACTACACAATGAGCTATTATTTGAAACAAACTTATCATGCAAAAGTAGCCAAAGTTCCTTTAAATGCTGGGTTCACTTGTCCCAATCGAGATGGAACAAAAAGCACAGGAGGATGCACCTTTTGTTCAGCCATGGGAAGCGGAGATAGCATCTTAGCCTATAAAGAAAGTCTTTTAACCCAATACCAGGTCGGATTAGAACGCATGCAAAAAAAATGGCCAAATTGTCTAGGTATCGCCTATTTTCAATCTTTCAGCAATACCTATGCGCCCCTTGCTTCGTTAAAAGAAATCTATGATCCTTTCTTTTCTATGCCAAATGTCAAAGCCGTTGCGATTGCTACACGAGCCGACTGTTTAAATGATGAAACCATTGCCTATTTATCGAATCAAGCAAGACAAAAAGATGTATGGATTGAACTGGGTCTACAAAGCATCCACGAAAAAACTATGCAGCGCTGCAATCGTCAACATAGTACCCAAGAAGTATGGGATGTTTTAGATAAATTGAAACAATCTCCCATCCATACTTGTATTCACATCATGAATTCCCTGCCCGATGAAAGCCAAGAAGACATGATAGAAACAGCAAGACAAGTAGCTTTTCACCATCCCAATGCGATAAAAATTCATATGTTGCATCTTCTAAAAGGCACCCAACTCGCAAAAGAATATCAAGCTTCGCCTTTTCATCTAATGACTTTAGAAGAATATGTAGAAACCGTAGTAAAACAATTAGAAGTTTTACCCCAAGATATGATTATTGAACGTCTAACTGGAGATGGTCTAGCCGATGAGTTAATTGCACCCAACTGGACAATCAAAAAGACGATCGTCTTAAATGAAATTGATAAACGCATGGCAAAGCTAGATACGTATCAAGGAAGTTTATACGAAAGAAAGTGAGCTGAATAAAGATCAAAATCTTTTCAGCTCACTTTCTTTATTTCAAGTTCAAACAATAATAACGTTTTTTACCACGACGAATAATCACATAAGATTCAATATATGCCGAATCTGCTTTAGAAATAACAGCATGTGCATCTTGTACTTTCACACCATTTACACTAATGGAATTTCCTTTAATCCATTCTCTGGCTTCTCGTTTTGAAGAAGCAATCGAACAATTCACAAGAACATCCTCTAAGATTTGTCCATCTTCACAGTCTACTTTTTCCATATTTTTAATGGCATCTAAACGTTGGGATGATTCCAAATCTTGAAGTTTACCTCTAAATAAAGCATTGGTAATCTTCAAAGCAGAATCCAATCCTTCTTGTCCATGAAGATCTAAAACCACTTGTTCTGCCAAAGCTTTTTGAGCTTTTCTTAAATGTGGTTCTTCTTGTAAAGAAACTTCCAAAGCTTCAATTTCTTCTTTGGATAAGAAAGTTAATTTCTTCAAGTATTCAATAACCTTAGCATCTTCGGTATTAAATAAGAATTGATATAAGTCATATGGACTGGTCTTTTCTGCACTTAACCATACCGTACCCGTTTCACTCTTTCCGAATTTCGTACCATCGGCTTTGGTAATCAAAGGCATTGTCATACCATATGCTTTGGCATCATTACCCATCTTTTTACGAATTAATTCCAAACCAGATGTGATATTTCCCCATTGGTCTTGTCCACCAATTTGCATGACACAATTCTTTTCTTTATATAGTGTATAGAAATCCAAAGATTGAAGAATCATATAAGAGAATTCTGTATAGCTGATTCCACTTTCCAAACGCTTTTTTACGGTTTCTTTATTTAACATATAAGATACATTAAATAATTTTCCATAATCACGTAAGAAATCAATAATCGAGATATCTTTCGTCCAGTCTAAGTTGTTGACCATTTCAAAGCCGAACAATTCTTGAATCTGATCATGTAAGGCATGAAAATTGTGTTCCAACAATTCTGGTGTCAACATTTGACGTTCTCCGGTTGCTTTTGGATCTCCAATAAATCCGGTTGCTCCACCAACTAACATAATGGGATGATGCCCATGAGCTTGAAGACGTTTTGCCATCAATAAAGACGAATAATGTCCAATATGCAAACTATCTGCGGTAGGATCTGTACCAATATAAAAAGTCACTTTTTGATTATTGATGACATCTTCTACTTCTGGACTTGTCACATTGTCAATCAAGCCACGCCATTGTAATTCTTCAAATAATTCCATAACTTTCTCCTTTTCAAAAATAAAAAAGCACTTCATCCCAAGGGACGAAATGCCGTGTTACCACCCTAATTCACTTCTAGTAAAACTAAAAGCCTTATTTTCCCTTAATGCAGGAATACATGCAGCTCCCAGGTGTATGCATAGCACTTATCCAGCTTTGCACCAACCAGCTGTTCTCTAGAATAAGTGGCCTCTATGTTCTTTTCTGTTCAACGCCTTGTTTGTATTATACCAAAATCCCTAAAAAGAACAAGATAGAATATATCCTCTATCCAAAGAGAAAAGAAGGTCAAAAGAATGACTCCTTCTAACCTTCTTTAAATATCTTATCTTTATTTAGCAACGATGTTTACAACTTTACCTTTGACAACGATAATCTTCTTAACTTCTTTTCCTTCCAATTGTCGTTGTACATTTTGTAAAGCCAAAGCCTTTTCTTTTAATTCATCATCACTTGAACCAACTGGCATATCAAACTTACCACGAACTTTACCATTGATTTGGGCAATTACAGTAACTGTATCTTCAACCAACATTGCTTCATCGTACGTTGGCCATGGTTCATAGGCAATCGTATCTATATTTCCAAATACCGTTGCCCATAATTCTTCACCTAAGTGAGGTGCAAAACAACTGAACATCTTAACAAATCCTTCTGCATAAGGTTTGTAGATAGTTTTCGCTTTGTAGCAATCATTGATAAAGACCATCATTTGCGAAATAGCCGTATTAAAACGTAGATTATCAATGTCTTGAGAAACCTTCTTAACCGTTGCATGATATGACTTATCTAAGACACCATCATTTTCATCTGAGAAAACAGCAACTTCAGTAAAGAAACGATTTACACGTTCCAACCATTTACGCGTTCCATCTAGACCTGTCGTTGACCAAGGAAGAGCTGATTCTAGCGGTCCCATGAACATTTCATATACACGCAATGCATCGGCACCGTGACTTTCAATGATTTCGTCTGGGTTAATGACGTTACCACGTGACTTACTCATCTTTTCCCCATTGGAACCTAAAATCATTCCTTGGTGGAATAACTTATGGAAAGGTTCTGGTGTCTTTACTACACCACAATCGTATAGAACTTTATGCCAGAAACGACTGTACAACAAGTGCAATACGGCATGTTCAGCACCACCTACATATAAATCAACTGGCATCCAATGTTCCAATAACTCTGGATCACACAATTGTTTATCGTTATGTGGATCAATATAACGCAAGAAATACCAGCAACTTCCAGCCCATTGTGGCATGGTATTTGTTTCACGTGTTCCCTTCATACCATCAATTTCTACATTCAACCAGTCTTTACAATTTGCGAGTGGACTTTCACCATTATCACTAGGTTGATAATTATCCGTCAATGGTAATTCCAAAGGTAATTCATCTAATTCAACGGTACGTTGTGTTCCATCTTCCATATTGATAATTGGAATTGGTTCACCCCAATAACGTTGTCTTGAGAATAACCAGTCACGTAATTTATACGTTGTTTTCTTTTCTCCACAGTGATGTTCTTCCAACCAAGCTAACATCTTTTCAATGGCATCTTCTTTGTTCAATCCATCTAACCATTCCGAATTAATATGAAGACCGTCTTCTGTATAAGCTTCTTTTGAGATATCTCCACCTTCTAAGACTTGAATAATTGGAATATTAAACTTTTTGGCAAATTCATAGTCACGTGTATCATGCGCAGGAACAGCCATGATAGCACCGGTTCCATAACTAGCTAATACATAGTCACTAATCCAGATTGGAATCTTTTTACCATTGACTGGATTAATCGCATAAGCACCGGTAAATACACCAGTTTTATCTTTATTTAAATCCGTTCTCTCTAAATCTGACTTAGTAGCACAAATACGTTTATATTCATCAATCGCTGCCTTTTGTTCTGGGGTTGTAATGGCATCGACAAATGGGTGTTCTGGTGACAATACACAATATGTTGCCCCAAATAAAGTATCACAACGCGTTGTAAATACAGTAAATTCTTTATCATGTCCATCGACTTTAAAGACAACATTAGCTCCAACGGATTTACCAATCCAGTTCTTTTGCATTTCAATAGTTGAAGATGGCCAATCCAATAACTTCAAGTCATCCAATAAACGTTCTGCATATTCGGTGATTTTCAATACCCATTGACGCATTGGTTTACGAACAACTGGATATCCTCCACGTTCACTTTTTCCATCAATAACTTCTTCATTGGCCAAAACAGCTTTCAATTCTGGACACCAGTTAACAGGAACTTCATCCACATAGGCAAGTCCTTTATTATATAGTTGCAAGAAAATCCATTGCGTCCATTTATAATAAGAAGGATCTGAAGTGTTTACTTCACGGTCCCAGTCATAACTAAAACCTAAAGACTGAATTTGTTCACGGAAGTGATCAATATTTCGTTTCGTAAAAGTTGCTGGATGATGTCCAGTTTGAATTGCATATTGTTCAGCAGGTAAACCAAACGCATCCCATCCAATTGGATGAAGAACATTATATCCTTCCATACGTTTTTTACGTGCAATAATATCTGTTGCCGTATAGCCTTCTGGATGGCCTACATGAAGTCCTTGTCCACTTGGATAAGGAAACATGTCTAATACATAATACTTAGGTTTAGAAAAATCATGTGTATCACATGCGAATGTCTTTTCTTCAACCCACTTCTTTTGCCATTTCTTTTCAATGGTTTTGTGATCGTACATAGTTTGTATCTCCCTTCAATAAAAAAACGTCCTTAATCTAAGGACGTAATAAACGCGGTACCACCTTAGTTACCAAGAAAAACTTCTTGATCACTCAAATCTTTTAACGCAAGATAACGGATAACATTACTTATCAGCTCCTTAGCAAGTTCAAAGGTTCCTTCTCTTGATTTCCACCAAACATCAAGTCTCTATAAAAAGCTTTCCTTTTACTACTCTAATTCAACGCTTATGTCAGCATTTTACAATTTTTTTATAGACTAGTCAATGCTCATTCCGTGAAAACATCCAGGCCTTTTACGCCTTTAAAATCATAGTATAACTTGTAGTGAATCGTTCTGGAACCTTTATAAAAAGTAGCATCCACATAGGTTTCATAATCGGTAAATGTAACATCAACTCCTTGAATTTGCATCGTTTTGGTCAAGACTAGATCATCCTGATTGTACTGACATAAGCGAATTTCCGTATTGTGATGCATCAATCCCCTCATCTGGGAATAACAAGATAAATCAAATATCGATTGTTGATTCGCCTTATACAGGGAAAGATTTTCTTGGGCATATAAACTGATCAGAGAAACCACTTGTAGAAGCAAGCCAAAACACACTAAAGCCATCCAACTACCATATCCATTATGCGATTTCGAAGTGATACTTTTCTGTCTTATAAGCATATACTAAATAGATAGATCCTTTCTGCTCTTCGAAATAGGCATCATCAATGCCTTCCATTAATATTTCATAACCACTCTCTTTGACCAAACGATTCCGATCAAAATGCACAACATAGTTTTCCTGATTTAAGGAGAGTTTTAACTCTTGATTTTCCACCTGGCAATCAGCAATCGCACATAGTTGACGCAATTGTAAAATGGCATATTGATTTTGATTATTGGAAGTGACAGACAATAGATGAAAAACGACACTAAATATCATACAGACCATACTAGATATCAACAAAGAAACCATCAGCGATAACAAGGCTTCAATCATTGTAAAACCATTCTTTTTCAATTGATTCATAAATTGTAACTCCCTGACATCTACGAAACACTTGTACCATACTTAAAACCAACGATACAGAAATCAAAAGGATTAAAAAGGCTAAAAGTGCTTCACTCAATAAAACCCCATTTTTATTTTTCACGTACTCTACCCATACCTAATTGAAAAACCAGCTTTTTCTTAGATTGTGCATTCGAACAAGTTACAGTAAAAGCCTGTGAGATATTTCCTTTCGCGTTGTAATGAAAAGCTTGTTCAGTACACGTCATACCTTTGGGATAGGTATAACGGGTAGAATCTAAATCTACATAATGGGCAGTAAAATAAACAGGAACTTCTCTTTTTTCAATATACGCTCGTTCTTGCATCATCAGACATTGCGTTTCAATCTTATTCAAATCAAAGCGTAAGACATTCCATTTAGGGCGCTTTATAACCGCAAAAGAACAAATGCTGAGAATCAATACTGTCTCTTATACACATCTCCGAGCCCACGAGACTCCTGAGCATCT
>ERZ1026943.713-NODE-713-length-15598-cov-5.062343_pt1 | contig 15598 bp, 10 predicted proteins | sample MGYA00519461_ERZ1026943 | MGnify/ENA primary metagenome ERZ1026943 (study PRJEB26926, sample SAMN06164617) | human gut metagenome | biome: ENVO:00009003; feature: ENVO:2100002; material: ENVO:00002003 | host: Homo sapiens | place: USA | collected 2012 ...
AATTATTTATCATAATGTACAAATAAATCAAATTTTAAGGCTTTATTATGGAAGATTTTATCTTGCTCAAATATTGAAAAAAACTTTTAAATCTGTTATACTTATCAGGTATTGGCAAAATATAATTTCTAAGGAGCAAATATGTGGTATTTAATAGTATTTTTTATTTCAATGGTTCCGATAGTAGAAATCAGAGGTGCTGTGCCTGTTGCGGTTGCAAATGACTTAAATCTTTTTTGGACATATGTAATCTGCATTTTAGGCAATATGCTCCCGGTTCCGATTATCTACCTCTTTGCAAGAAAGGTTCTTGTTTGGGGTTCTGATAAGAAGTTTATCGGCAGATTCTTTTCTTTCTGTCTTGAAAAAGGCGAAAAAGGCGGCAGAAAGCTTGAGGCAAAAGCAGGCAACGGAATGTTTGTTGCACTTATGCTTTTCGTAGGCATCCCTCTTCCCGGCACAGGCGCATGGACAGGAACACTTGCGGCAAGTATTCTTGACCTCGGATTTAAGAAAAGCGTTATAGCCGTTATGTGCGGTGTTGTTATCGCAGGCATTATAATGGGTATCGGTTCGGTACTTGTTGCAAACGGAATCAACTTTATTTTTGCTCCGTAAATAATTTTGGGCAGCACATCGCTGCCCTTATTTTTTGGTGAATTTATAAAATGGAAAAGAAAAATATATATGATGCAATTATAATCGGCGGCGGTGCATCGGGACTTATGTGTGCAATCACAGCAAAGAAACATGACCGTTCAAAGAAAATTGCAATAATCGAAAAAAATGACAGATTAGGCAAAAAGCTGATGTCAACAGGCAACGGCAGATGTAATCTGACAAATCACTGTATATCTCCCGATAAATATGTCGGTTCTTTCAAAAAGCAGAGTAAAAAAATTTTTGAAAGATTCAGCGGTGATGAAATGGCGAATATTTTTAAAAACTTAGGTCTTTTAAGTTTTTACGATAACGAGGGCAGATATTACCCGATAAGCAAACACGCCGCATCTGTTCTGGATGTTCTGCGCTTACAGGTTGAAACACTCGGAATAGATGTTTTCACAAAACAGAATGTCAATTCTATAAAAAAAGTTTCAAACGGTTTTAAAATTTCGTCTGATGACAGCAAGAAAAAGTACGATTTCATATGTAACAAGCTTGTGATTGCAAACGGTTCAAAAGCCGCACCTAAGCTTGGCGGAAACGCAAGTGCAATTGATTATCTTAAAAATTTCGGTCATAAGGTTGTTCCGTTCTCCCCTGCTTTATGCCCTGTTAAGGTTAAAAGCGATGTTCTGAAAATATTAAAAGGTCTGAGAGTTACGGGCAAGGCACAGTTATACGGTGAACACGGTCGATTAATCAAGGAAGAAACAGGCGAAATTCAATTTACCGAGAATTCGCTGTCGGGAATTTGCGTATTCAATCTTTCATTGTTTGCTAAACCGAACGACAAAATAGTGCTTGATTTATTGCCCGATTATTCGGAAAATGAGCTGATTAAAATAATCAGACAACATATATCATTGTTTTCTGATTTGCCGTGTGAACAGCTTTTGACAGGAATTTTTCAGAAGAGAATCGGACAGGCAATTCTGAAAATCAGCCGAGTTGATTTGTCAAAGATTTGTTCCAATCTTTCAAAGGACGAAGTATCAGGAATTTGCAAAACAATAAAATCGATGTCATTTACAGTAAGCGGAAAAGAAGATTTCTCACACGCACAATGTGCTTTGGGCGGTGTTTTAGGCAAAGAAATTGACGAAAACACTATGATGAGTAAAATTGTGAAAAATCTTTTTATATGCGGTGAGGCGATTGACCTTTGCGGTGAATGCGGAGGATTTAATCTTCATTTTGCATTTGCCGGCGGAATTATTGCAGGAGAAAATTTATGATCAGAGTGAACAATATACATTTAAGCCTTGACTACGATGATAAATCGGTTCGCAAGGCAGTTGCCCAACAGCTGAGGATTGAAGAAAAATCCATAAAAAGCTGTAAGATTTTTCGCAGATCGGTTGACGCAAGAAAAAAGGATAATATCTACTTTCTTACAACCGTTGACGCTGAACTTAATATCAACGAGGATAAAGTCTGCAAAAAGTGCGGTAACGCTCAAATTGCGAGAAAGTATGAATATAATCAGATGAAATTTGGCAATGCGCCCTCCCCCATTGTTGTCGGAGCAGGTCCGGCTGGATTGTTTGCGGCACTTATTCTGGCAAGAAGCGGTGCAAATCCAATTCTTATTGAAAGAGGTCGTGATGTTGATAGGCGAACTGCCGATGTGAACAGGTTCTGGACAAGCGGTCAGCTTGACATAACTTCAAATGTTCAGTTTGGTGAAGGCGGTGCGGGAACATTTTCTGACGGCAAACTGAATTCAGGTACAAAAGATATAAGACAACGCAAGGTGCTTGAAGAATTTGTAAGCCACGGCGCACCCGATGAAATTCTCTATAACGCAAAGCCGCATATCGGAACGGATATGCTAAAAGGAACAATAAAAAATATCCGCAACGAGATTATTGAACTCGGCGGAAGGGTTATGTTTGAAACGAAGCTTGTTTCAATGGCTTTTAGTGATAACAAGCTGAAATCTATAACTGTTGAAACCGAAAACGGCAATGAAATTATAGAAACAGACAATGTTATTCTTGCAATCGGTCACAGTGCAAGGGATACTTTTGAAATGCTTTATGATTTAAAGTTGCCGATTGAGGCAAAGCCTTTCTCGGTAGGAGCAAGAATTGAGCATCTTCGTGAAAAAGTTGACAAGGCACAATACGGCAGGTTTGCGGGCAATAAAAAACTCGGCTCGGCAAATTATAAGCTTAGTACGCACCTTGATAACGGACGGGGTGTGTATACATTTTGTATGTGTCCGGGAGGCAAGGTCGTAAATGCATCAAGCGAAGAAAACAGACTTTGCACCAACGGTATGAGTGAATTTGCTCGAGATGCCGAAAATTCAAATTCAGCGTTGCTTGTAGGAATAACCCCAGATGATTATGAATCCGACCATCCGCTTGCCGGAATGTATTTGCAAAGAAAGCTTGAATCAAAAGCATTCGTTGCCGGCGGTGAAAATTATAATACACCCATACAAAGAGTTGACGATTTTCTTAATAACAGAAAATCCACACATCTCGGTGATGTAAAGCCAAGTATCGGTCCGAATTATGAGTTTTCAAATCTGAACGAGATTTTGCCTGAATATGTCTGCACTTCTATGGCTCAGGGCATTGTGAAAATGGGCAGAATGTTACACGGATTTGATGACGGTGACGCTGTTTTGACGGGCGTTGAGAGCAGAAGCTCTTCCCCAGTCAGAATCATGAGAAAGACAGATACACTTGAAAGTGTACTTATTGAAGGGCTGTATCCGTGCGGTGAAGGTGCAGGCTATGCAGGCGGAATTATCTCCGCCGCAGTTGACGGCATTAAATGTGCCGAAAAAATCATTGAAAAATCGAATAAATAAACCTCCGAAATCAATCGGATTGTGAAACGCCCCCTAAAGGTCAGAGCAAAAATCTGACTTTTAGGGGGCAATCATTTTTTACAGGCGGTTTATTTAGTATTGTGATTTAAACAAATAACAGTACCGCCCCGACAGTAAAAATCAAAACAGCAAAATGCGCTTGATTGTGCGGGGCGGCTCTTAGATAAACTTATTAAATTTTACTTGGAGTATTTACTCCACTGTCCGTTTGAGTAAATCATATTTACATCGGGGATTTTTAAGTCACCTGTCTGTGCTGAACCGTTATTGAATATAGCATATTCTGCACCATTCGGAAGTTCAAATCTGTATGTGTTATTACCTATACTTTCCATAGCCTTGCCGGGCCAGCTCATATAAGTCGAATCTGTTGAACTCCATGCATAGACATTTACTGTTGACCAGTTTTCCGTATTATTGAAATAAACATAATTTTTCGTCTGAATTGAAGTCGGTTCGGTTGTTGGCTCTGTGACATTCGTTGTAGGCTGGGCGGGTGCAACATTTTCTGTGTAAGTACCGCAGTATGAGTTTTCAACAATAAGCTTAACGACATAAGCCTGAATCATAGTTGCGTCTTTTACAGAAATAACAGAATCCTTGTCTACATCTGCCGCAATGAGAGCCTCATCGCTTAAAGTCGATATGTTAACAATGTATCTTTGAACCTCTGTTGAATCACAGACTGTAAATGTTCCGTTTAAATCAACATCACCGATAAGAATTCTGTTTGAAGGCTCTGTTACCGGCTGAGTTGTAGACGGCTGTGTTGTAGCAGGCTGTGTTGTAGCAGGCTGAGTTGTGGTAGGCTGAGTTGCGACTGTAGTAGGACGGACTGTCGTGGAAGGAGCTGTTGTCGGCTGAGTGGGTTTTACAGTCGAATAGTTCTGCCAAGAACCGTTGCTGTAAATTTTATTACCGTCTGCAATCGTGAGGTCATCTGTCTGACTGTCACCGTTGTTGAAGATTACATATTTTGCACCGTCAGGCACTTCAATATCAAAAATATTATTACCCTTGTCGGTCATTTTCTTGCCCGGCCACGATGTCATTTCTTTATTATCATCACTCCAGAAATATGCATTGACCTTAGACCACTTGGTTGATGAGTTATCATAAGCAACAACCTTTACGGCATTCGGGTCTACCTTTGTGTATGTATATGTTTCCGGATCGGATGTTGTCTTGCCGTCGCTTGCTTTTACTGTTACTGTGGTTACAGTATCGTAAGGAAGGTTTGTACCGATTGTAATTTGCTGACCGTTTGTGTAGTTTACAAATGCACCGTCATCAATTGAATACTGAGCATTTTTTGCATTCTTGCAATTGAGCGTAAGTGTGAGCTCATCTGTATTGTAGTTTGTTGAACCCGGATTTACTGACGCTGAAGGTCCTTCGGGTTCGGCATCATAGACTACTGCAATACCTGATGAACCTATTGTACCTGAAATGGTGCTTGATGTAATTGTAAATGTATTGCCTGAAACAGCGTCTGTGTATGTACCCGGTTTTGCGTAACCGCCGCCGTTTTCTACCGATACCTCGCCGCTTCCGCTGCCTTTTACGATAACAGCACCGCCGTCTTTACGGGTAATTACAGAACAACCGTCTGACACGGTGTAGTAATCAGCTTTGCCGTCCATTGCATTATGGAACTTATTAATTTGGGCAACCTCACTGCTGGTGTAATGAGTTGAGCCTTTTTCTCCCATTTTGATACTTTCTTTGTTGGTTGAAGAAGGACGGGAAAAATAAAGAGCAGTAACTTTATTACGGCTTGCCGCAACCGCATAAGCACGGTCAATAACATTCTGACTCATTTCATTTGAAAAGCCCCAGTCTTTGTTGTTTGACCATGTATCATGGCTTTCACCCCAATAAAGAAGCTTATCGTTTGAAATGCCTTTTTCACTCCAGTTTCCGCTTGAAGTAGGAGCTTTGCCCGAATTAAACGAATCACGGAGTTCTTTACCGTAGTTACTGTCTGTGACAGAAATATAATCGGTATACTCTTTCATAATGTCTTCATTGCCTGTCGAACGGTCATCGGGACCACCGAGAATTTCGCCGTAGTTATAAAGGCCGTACTGTGTTACCAATTTCCAGAAATCGTCGCCCTCGCTCGGAACGCCAATGTGTTTTGCAGCGTCCCAACGAAGTCCGTCAACACCTACCGACTTGAGTTCCTGAACATAGTTGCAGACTTTTTGCTGAACATATGGATTTTCGGTTGCAATGTCCGGCATACCAATCGAGCCGTGTGTTACCTGCCAACGGTTTTTCCAGTCAATACCTCCGCCGAAGGTATGCCAATACTCGGATGGCTTTAAATCGTTGTCTATGTTGTTGTGATCGCCTCTCAAATGGTTAGCAACAACATCGACAATAACCTTAATTCCGTACTTATCTGCTTCATCGCAAAGCGACTGAAGTTCAGCCTTTGTGCCGATACCATTTGTTCCGATACTGAATGAAATTGGCTGATATAACCAATACCAAGTACCTGTTCCGTTTGGCTGTGCCGGAGAAGTCTGTATACTTGTAAATCCTGCTTTTGCAATTTTAGGCAATTCAGCCTTAATATCGTTATAAGTCCAGTCAAAACAATGTAAAATTACACCGTCCTGAATATTATCTTTGAGTCTGTACTTATTAGCCGATACGGTTGGCGAGCTTTCTGCCGCCTGAACACCGAGTGAACCGGATACAAAGGCAGATAGGCTTGCCGACAGGATGCTCACGCTCAATATTGCGCTGAGTATTTTTGATTTTGTTTTCAAATTTTTACACACCTTTCAAATTAATTTCAAAACTCTACAATGTGTCGAATCAGTCGACTGAAACAAATCAAATTAAATCAATTTCTTAAATCAATTTCAATAGATTTCAGCATAAAGCAAAGTACAATAAAGAGCAGTATAAATGCAATGCATTTTTTAAATTAATTGCAAATGTGCATAACATTTGTACAAATTGCTTAAATTCGACAATAATATTAAAGCACCCATAAAAGGTGCCCTAATATGCGACTGTGTCTGTAAGCCGGGTTTTGTCGTGAACAGCCATCTATCTTGGCAGACCGTTACCGAATCTGCTCGATGCCACCTCCTAAGGACACGCCGAGCAAGCGTATAATGTCCTACCACGGTGTTGCTTCAAATAGGGTTTACACGGCAGAGCAGTCTCCTGCCCTCCGGTGAGCTCTTACCTCACCTTTCCATCCTTACCATATAATGGCGGTAATTTTCTGTTGCACTATCCCTGGAGTCGCCTCCGGCGGCCGTTAGCCGTTATTATTGCTCTGTGAAGCCCGGACTTTCCTCGCACAGTACCTTTCGGCAGCTGCTCGCAGCTGTTCAACACACTCGCACATTTATTTTATACCTTTTTTGTACAAAAGTCAAATGAATTTTGTGATTTTTACTTGATATAACGGCTTTTTAGGGGTATAATGAGAGGGAATTAATTATAAGGAGTTACCGATATGGATATCAGAAAAGAATCACTCAAAAAACACTATGAGTGGAACGGTAAGATTGAAGTTGTTTCAAGAGTTCCGATTAACTCGGCTGAAGACCTCTCTCTTGCCTATACTCCGGGTGTTGCAGAACCGTGTCTTGAAATTCAGAAGGACTATGACAAGTCTTTTGAACTCACAAGAAGAAACAACCTTGTTGCCGTTGTAACCGACGGTACAGCTGTTCTCGGTCTTGGTGACATAGGTCCTGAGGCAGGTATGCCTGTTATGGAGGGCAAATGTGCGCTTTTTAAGGAATTCGGCGATGTTGACGCATTTCCTATTTGCGTAAGAAGTAAGGATGTTGACGAAATTGTAAACGCAATTTACCTTATCAGCGGTTCATTCGGCGGAATCAATCTTGAGGATATTGCCGCTCCGAGATGCTTTGAAATTGAAAAGAAGCTCAAAGAGAAGTGTGATATTCCGATTTTCCACGATGACCAGCACGGTACTGCCGTTATTGTTGCCGCAGGTCTTATCAACTCACTCAAGCTTGTTCACAAGAAACTTGACGAAATCAAGGTTGTTATGAACGGTGCAGGTGCGGCAGGTATTGCAATTGCAAAGCACCTTCTTAATATGGGTGTAAAGGACATTACACTTTGCGACAGTAAGGGTATTATCTGCAAGGGTGATCCGAGACTTAACGCTGTTAAACAGGAAATGGCTGAAATTACTAACCTTTCTCACCTTGAGGGTTCGCTTGCAGATGCAATGAAAGGTGCTGATGTATTCCTCGGAATTTCTGCCGCAGGTTGCGTAAGCGAAGAAATGGTTAAGTCAATGGCTAAGGATCCTATCCTTTTTGCTATGGCTAATCCGACTCCCGAGATTATGCCTGACATTGCTAAAAAGGCAGGTGCGGCTGTTGTAGGTACAGGCAGAAGTGACTTTCCTAACCAAATTAACAATGTACTTGCTTTTCCGGGTATTTTCAGAGGTGCTCTCGACTGCCGTGCAAGCGATATTAACGAAGAAATGAAAGTTGCCGCATCTTTTGCAATTGCTTCACTCGTGAGCGATGAAGAGCTTAATGCAGATTATATTCTTCCCGAGGCATTTGACAAGAGAATCGGCAAAACTGTTGCTGAGGCTGTTAAGAAGGCCGCTGTTGAGACAGGCGTTGCAAGAATCTGATAAGGATTTGCAAATAAATATTTTAAGAGAAAGAAAAAGAGGAAAACAATGAAAAAGACAGTTACTTTATTGGTACTGATTTCAATGCTGTTCTCTACTGTTTTTCTGTTCACCGGATGCGGTGATTCATCGGTTAAGGAAATTAAGACTGCCGATGATATCAAAGGAGCATCCGTAGGTGTTCAGAATGGTACAACAGGCGATACTTTTGTATCTGACTATGAGGCTGACGGCACCAAGGTTATGCGTTACAGCAAGGGTGCCGACGCTATCGTAGCTCTTACACAGAATAAAATCGACTGTGTTGTAATTGACAGTGAACCGGCAAAGGAATTTGTAAAAGCAAATGCAGGACTAAAAATTCTTGATGAACCTTTTGCGGAAGAGCAGTATGCAATCTGCATTTCAAAGGAAAATCATGAACTCACCGAAAAAATCGACAAAGCTCTTGCAGAGCTTAAAGACGAGGGTGTTCTGGACAAAATCAAAAGCTATTACATAGAGGGTAATACTGATACCGTACCCTATGAATCGCCTAAGGATATCAAGTATGACGGTGAACTTCATATGGCTACGAACGCTGCTTTTCCACCGTATGAATATGTTGAAGGCGGTAAAATTGTCGGTCTTGACCCGATGATGGCTACCGCAATCTGTGACAAGCTCGGTAAAAAACTTGTTATTGATGATATGGAATTTGATTCTGTTATCACTGCTGTTCAGACCGGCAAAGACGATTTCGGTATGGCGGGTATGACTGACACACCGGAAAGAAGAAAAAATATCGACTTTTCAACTTCATATGCCAACACAACTCAGGTTATTATCGTAAACGACAGTGCGTCGGGCAGTTTGTTCGGCAATCTCGGTGAAAGCTTTAAAAACACATTCATCACAGATAACAGATGGCAGCAGCTTTTAAGCGGTTTGCTTGTAACCCTTGAAATTACATTGTTTGCAGGTATTATCGGTGTTATTATCGGTTTTGTCATTGCTCTTGTAAGAGCTACTCACGATATTCAGCTTGACAAGAGAAAATGCAAGAGCTTCGGTGATTGTGTTCTGAAATTCTTTAATGCGATTTGCAACATCTACATTACTGTTATCAGAGGCACACCTGTTGTAGTTCAGTTGATGATTATGTATTACATTATTCTTGCATCTGTAAGAAACGGTATCTTTGCCGCAATCATTGCATTTGGTATGAACTCTGCCGCTTATGTTGCAGAAATTGTTCGTTCGGGTATTATGGCTGTTGACATCGGTCAGACTGAGGCAAGCCGTTCACTCGGTTTTAACAACAGACAGACAATGACAATGGTCGTTCTTCCGCAGGCAATTAAAAATGTTCTTCCTGCACTCGGCAATGAAATTATTACACTTCTCAAAGAAACTTCGGTTGCAGGTTATGTTGCACTTGCAGATATCACATATATTGGTAATATGATTCGTTCAAGAACTTACGAGGCATTCTTCCCGCTTATTACGGTTGCATTGATTTACCTTGTAATTGTACTTGTGCTTTCGTACATCCTCAGAAGATTTGAAAGGAGATTGAAAAAGAGTGAAAGATAACGCATTAATCTCCGTAAGAGGACTTGAAAAATCATTTGGTAAGGATATTCAGGTTCTTAAAGGTATTGATATTGACATTTTTAAAGGCGATGTAGTTGTTGTTCTCGGTCCGTCAGGCTCGGGTAAATCAACTTTTCTCCGTTGCCTTAACAGACTTGAAGAACCGACAGGCGGACACATTTTCTTTGAGGGTACAGATATTACGGATCCAAAGGTTAATATAAATGTTCACCGTCAAAAAATGGGAATGGTGTTCCAGCAGTTTAACCTTTTTCCCCACAAGACTGTTATTGATAACCTTACGATGGCTCCTGTCAAGCTTCTTGGCAAGAGCAAAGATGAGGCTAAAAAAGACGCTATGGATCTTTTGGAGCGTGTAGGACTTGCCGAAAAGGCAAACGCATATCCTAACCAGCTTTCAGGCGGTCAGAAACAGCGTATTGCAATTGTAAGAGCGCTTGCGATGAATCCCGATGTTCTCCTCTTTGACGAGCCAACATCTGCACTCGACCCCGAAATGGTCGGCGAAGTTCTTGATGTTATGAAAGAGCTTGCCAAGGCAGGTATGACAATGGTTGTTGTTACTCACGAAATCGGCTTTGCAAAGGAAGTTGCAACCGATGTTGTATTTATTGACGACGGTGTTATCAAAGAAAAGAACAATCCGCAGGAGTTCTTCAATAATCCGCAGGACGACCGTTTAAAGGAATTTTTATCAAAGGTTCTTTAATTTTAAACAAAAATCAGAGGATTTCAGTTTTCGCTGAAATCCTCTTTTTTAATTACTTATTTATTTGATTACCGTAAATATATTCTTCGGCTTTTGATATGAGTATTGATTTTTTGTTTGGGACATTTGCATCTACTACAAGCATTAGCAGATAATCGAGAATATTTCCGACATCTCTTCCCTCTTTTACGCCAAGGTTTAAAACATCTTTACCGTTGATATCAAGCTGACTCAGCTTAAAACATTCGTTATCTTTGATTATTTCATTAAGATGTGTTTTAGCATTTTTAAGATATCCGAGCTTTTCTTCTCGCTGATATTCAGACTGGGCAGATATATCGGCGTATTCGACCTCTAACAACTGCTTTGTAAGGTCTGTACCGAGTACATTCATAACCTTTTTCATAAGCTTTTTACTGCCGTTAAAACGGACATCATGATATTCAATAAGCAGAAGAGTTTTGTTTATAAAATCAGATGGCAATCTTAGTCTGTGCAGAATTTTGTCTGCAATTTTTTTACTTTCAAGCTGATGTCCCTGAAAATGGGATTGACCGCTGTTATCAGTAGTTTTAACAAAAGGCTTGCCGATGTCATGCAGAAGCATTGTCATACGAAGTATGGAATTCGGTTCAATTGTGCCGAGTGCAGTCAGGGTATGTTGCCACAAATCATACGAATGATGAATGTTGTTCTGATTGAAATTGAACATAACGGTAATTTCAGGGATAATAACAGCAATCGTTTCTCGGTAAGCGTCAAGAATTTTTACGGCATCCTTACCGCAGATGAGCTTTAAAAATTCCGAAATCACACGCTCTGTTGCAATGTTTTTCAGCAAGTCTGCATTTTTAAATATAGACTTTGATGTGTTCTCTTCAATTGAAAATCCGTAAACAGAGGCAAAGCGTAGTGCCCGCAAGATTCGCAGAGCATCCTCGTTAAAGCGTGTATCGGGATTTCCGACACAACGGATAATTTTATCTTTAAGGTCATTTTTACCACCGTATGGATCGACAAGGCCGTATTCAGCGTTATATGCCATTGCATTTACCGTAAAGTCACGGCGTTGCAAATCTTCATTTATGTTTCGTGTAAAGCTTACGCTGTCCGGATGACGGTTATCGGAATAATCACCGTCAATACGGTAGGTTGTGATTTCATAGACTTCACCGCCGCATACAACGGAAATTGTGCCGTGTTTGATACCTGTATCAAAAGTACGATAAGCCTCAAAGCATTTTTTTGTCTGCTCAGGCAAAGCGTTTGTACAAATATCTGTATCATGCGGAGTCAAACCGAGAAGATAATCACGAACACAACCGCCCACTATAAAAGCCTCATAGCCTTGATTATTCAGTTGTCTGATTAATTTTTCAGCGTTTTTGTTTATTTGCATTTCTTTTTGCAGTCAGTTTAAGATGACTTTCCTTTTTGAATTTTTCTATATAGTGCTGTGCTATATTGTAGAATATATTAAATACAACAAATGTGCCTACAGCAAAGATTACAAGCAATATGATGTTTTCAAATGTAAGCGGTGCAAGTGAGAACAATCCGCCGAAGAAGATTGAACCGATTATTATTCCTGCGGAACATCCGATGACCATAACGGCTCTGAGCGGATTGAACGGGATTGATAATCTGATTACAAGCAGCATACATGAAAATGCAGTAAGATATACGCAGAGAGTTGAAAACTGTGCCTGTGGCATATCTGTCATATACTTTAAAATTGCGAGTAATATTGTATCTGCCGAAATACAAAAAGCTGTGGGGAGTGATCTTGCTATTATATTTACGGTGAAATTACCTTTTACTATATCTTTATTCGGTTGAAGTGCGAGAACAAATGAAGGCAATCCAACCGTTAATGCACCGACAAGCGTAAGCTGTATCGGTTCAAAGGGATATCCTGTACGGAAGAATATGAAGAAAATTGAGAGTATAACCGAATAAATCGTCTTAACAAGATAGAGTGCAGAGCTTCGTTCAAGGTTATTGATTGTTCGTCTGCCCTCTGCCACAACGCTCGGCATTGCGCCAAAGTCATTATTGACAAGTACAAGCTGTGACACATTTCGTGCAGCATCACTGCCTGACGCCATAGCTACGGAGCAATCCGCCTCTTTGAGTGCGAGAACATCATTTACTCCGTCACCTGTCATAGCAACCGAATGTCCGTGCTTTTTAAGGGCAACCACAAGCTTTTTCTTTTGAGCCGGAGTTACTCTGCCAAACACATTACAACGCTCTGCCGCATCCTCAAGCTCTTCATCTGTTGTTACGGTTGACATATCGATTGCATTTTCTGCACCCTCAATTCCTGTGTCAAGCGCAATATTTTTAACAGTTTTAACACTGTCGCCTGAAATTACCTTTAAGGTGACACCCTGTTCCTTAAAATATTTTACCGTTTCATTTACATTATCACGAAGTTTATCCTTGATAAGAATGAGTGCAAGAGGTTTTAAATCATCAGGCAATGAATCTTTGTCCGGTTCACTATCGCTTTCGGCAAGAACAAGGATTCTGACGGTTTGATTTATCTTTTCAATCTCAGAATACACCTCGGAATACTTTTCTCTGCTTTTTAAAATACATTCAGTCGCACCGACTATGTAGGTCTTGCCGTTTTCAAATGTACCGCCTGACCATTTTGTTTCGGACGAAAAATCGCAGAATTTACTGCACTCATACGGTGAAACGGAATCCGAATAGTCACGCAGTGCATACAAAGTTGCATTCAGTTCATCGGACGCTTTTACAATTGAAGAAAGAGCTTTCTTGATTTTATTGTCATCAGCCCCAAACGGAATAACACCTGTTACCGTCATTTCGTCTGTTGTAAGCGTTCCCGTTTTATCAAGACAAAGCACATCAACTCTTGCAAGTGTTTCAATGCAGTACATTTCTTGTACAAGCACCTTTTTAGATGAAAGCCTGATAATTGATACTGCAAGAACAGAACTTGTAAGAAGAATCATTCCCTTTGGAATCATACCGACAAGCGACGCAACAGTGCTGATTACAGCAGACTGCAATGTTGCATCGGGCAGGGTGAATTGTCGAATAAAAAATGCAATGCCGATTGGGAAAAGTACAAATGTACAGATTTTGATAATGAAATTGAATGACTCCATAATCTGAGAATTTACTTTTTTAATATATTTAGCTTCGTTATTTATCTTAGCGGCATAGCAATCGGCTCCGACCTTTACAGCCTGAGCATAGCATTTTCCTGCCGCAATAAAACTGCCTGAAAGAAGTTCATCTCCGACATTTTTTTCAATGAGATTTGATTCGCCTGTAAGCAAACTTTCGTTGACTCTGCAGTTGCCGTCGCATACAATGCAGTCGGCAGGAATCTGGCTTCCTCTTGAAAGCACAAGAATATCGTCAAGGACAATCTCATCTTTACTTATTTCTGCAATTTTACCGTTTCTGAGAACATTGATTTTTTTCTCAGACAAAATAGTCAGCTTGTCAACGCTTATTTTGGAACGAATTTCCTGAACTATACCTATAATTATATTTGCGATAACAACACCGATAAAAAGCATATTCTTGTGTGAACCCACAAAAATCAATGCCGCAAGTAAAATTACATTTATAAGATTGAAAAGCGTAAAAATGTTATCACAAAATATTCTTTTGATTGATTTGGTTTTAATATTAGTTGAAATATTTACCTTTCCTTCATCTATACGCTTTTGAACTTCGGAATCGGTAAGACCGACAAGGTTAGAATTTGTGTTTTCCATATATACCTCATAATAAGAAAATGATATAATTTCAGAAAATAATTTACAATGCACGGCTGTTTATCGCATTTTCTGAAAATCCTCTGCCAGTAACATTTTTAATATTTTGATGATCGTGGGTGTGACAGCAGTTGTTGCTCCTATAACAATAACCAAAGGAACATTGACAAAAGAAGTACAGCGTATGACCGGATTGGGAGAGATACCTGTAATTGCGGTTGCCGGGCACGACACGGCTTCTGCTGTGGCTTCAGTTCCTGCAATGAATCCTGATTTTGCATATCTGAGTAGTGGGACTTGGTCTTTAATGGGAGTGGAAACGGAAAGCCCGGTTATTACAGAAGAAACCGAATCTTTGAATTTTACGAATGAAGGCGGCGTGAATGGCACTATCCGTTTATTGAAAAATATTTGTGGAATGTGGCTGTTGGAACGCTGTCGTGCGGCATGGGGAGAGACTTCGTATCCGGAGCTGATATCCGAAGCGAATGCCAGTGAACCGTTCCGCAGTTTGATTAATCCTGATGATGCTCTGTTTGCCAATCCTGCCGATATGGAACAGGCTATAAAGACGTACTGTTCGGATTCTCACCAGCCTGTTCCGCAGACACGAGGTCAAATTGTTCGTTGTATCTTTGAGAGTCTTGCCCTGCGCTATCGTCAGGTTTTGGATAATCTTCGCACTCTTTCTCCTCATCCGATAGATACACTTCATGTTATCGGCGGTGGAAGCCGTAATGATTTATTGAATCAATGGACAGCCGATGCTGTCGGTATTCCTGTTGTGGCAGGCCCGTCTGAGGCTACGGCAATCGGTAATATTATGATTCAGGCGTTGGCGGCAGGAACGGCAAAAGATATTGCTTCCATGCGTCAATTAATCAATCGCTCTATTTCTTTGGAAACTTTCTATCCGGAAGATGCGGAAGTGTGGGATACCGCATATTTACATTTCAAACAGGTGACAATGAATTATTAATGTTTAACAATCATATAAAATAAATCAGTATCATGAAAGAAGAACTAATAACAAAGGCTTATGAAGTAGCTAAGGAACGTTATGCTGCTCTTGGGGTAGATGTAGAAAAGGTAATGGAACAACTTCAGAAGGTTGCGATTTCCATGCACTGCTGGCAGGCTGATGATGTCCTCGGTTTTGAGTCGGGCAGCTCGTTGACCGGCGGTATCCAGACTACAGGTAATTATCCCGGTAAGGCTCGTAATATGGAAGAATTACGCGGCGATATTTTAAAGGCCGCTTCTTATATCCCCGGTAAGCACCGTTTGAACCTGCATGAAATTTACGGTGATTTTGGCGGTACCTTTGTTGACCGTGACCACTGTCTCTTATACACATCTGA
>ERZ1026943.755-NODE-755-length-14928-cov-7.143011_pt1 | contig 14928 bp, 13 predicted proteins | sample MGYA00519461_ERZ1026943 | MGnify/ENA primary metagenome ERZ1026943 (study PRJEB26926, sample SAMN06164617) | human gut metagenome | biome: ENVO:00009003; feature: ENVO:2100002; material: ENVO:00002003 | host: Homo sapiens | place: USA | collected 2012 ...
CGCTCGGCAAGTACCAGTTCACGTGGGTGGGCCTTGCCCGCTGGCGTCGCGCGCTCGTCTGCGCGTACCCGAAGTACTACCCCCGGCCTTCCGCCGAGTTCCCCCATCCCCCGGAGGGCGAGCTTGCGCAGCTCTTCCGCGTGCTGCGCAAGAGCTCTGGCCGGCTCGCGGGCATAGGCGCCGCGCTGCCGGACGCCGACGAGGGCGGCGGGCCTCTCTCGCTCATGCTGGCGCTGTTGGGCTCATACGAGGAGAACGGCGTCTACACGAATTATGTGCGCGTCATCCGCGACAACGGCTCCGGCGAGATCGCCTGGGGCCGCACCATCGTGCAGAACCAGCCCTTCATGGACGGCAACACGCCGGTCTACTTCGATCTCAAGACGCGCGACACCTCCCGCGACGCCGCCGACCTGGTGACGCGCCTGCACCGCTGCGTGCTGACGCGCTGCTCGGCAGACCTGCGCCGCTGGGGCATCGACGAGCTGCTGGGACTCGCCGAGGTGGACCTCTCCGGCGAGGACCTGGAGGACCTGGGAGAGCCGGAGGCCCTGACGCGCCGGCTGGAGCTGGAGCGCTCGGTGCAGTTCGTGACGTGGAAGCAGGACGTCATCGACATGTTGCTGCGCTACCTGAACCCCTCCGAGGAGTACGAGAGCCCCGATGAGGAGTTCTGCCTGGGCACGGCGAGCTTCTACCACGCCTGGGAACTCGCCTGCAAGGCGGCATTCGGCGACAGGCTCTCCGACCGCATCGACTCGCTGGGCTTCCCGCTCGCCGGGGGGTGGCGGGCCCGCGGCGCCGAGACGCTGCTGGGCATCATCCCGAGGCCGGAGTGGGCGGACGCCGCCGGCGAGGGGTGCGGCGAGGTGCGCACGCTCATCCCCGACGTCATCGGGATCCACGGCGACGGCGCGGACGGTCTGGCCTTCTGCATCTACGACGCGAAGTACTACGCGCCGAACCTGGAGCCGGGCATTGCCAAGGACGTTCCCGGCGTGGAGTCCGTGACCAAGCAGGTGCTCTACCAGAGCGCCTACGAGGGCTTCATCCGGGACAACGGGTTCTCCTCCGTGGCGAATGTCTTCCTGGTGCCGACCCACGAGGCCGAGGCGAGGCTCATGGGCAGGGTGCGCTTCCCAGGCGTCTTCGGGAAGCCTGAGCCGCCCCTCTCGGACGGGGTGGAGATGTGGGCTCTGCCCGCGGACTACGTGTTCGACTGCTATCTGGCAGGAAGACTGGCGGACGAGGAGCTGATCCAGAGGATGTGCGAAGGGAGCCTGGATGGGGCACATTAGTTTCGGGGACGCGCTTGATTGGGATGGCACGCACTATCCCAATCCTTCAAGTGCTATTGATGGGGCCATCAACATGGTCTCGACCTCTCGATACACGGCAAAATCCGACCCCGTTGAGTTGACAGAAACAACGGACAGGGTGAGGTACCGATTCCTCGCGACCAATGTCGACAATCCGAAGGACCCCTCTCATTGTGTCGAGGGAAAATTCGTCTACGAGCGAAAGAAGAAGGGTGATCCCTCCTTTCCCTCAGACTCGACCGAATCTGAGCTGGACCCCGTTTCAAGGGGCATGCTCCAAAGAAAAGGCTTCAACGGCGATTGGCTCGAGCTCACTTTAGATACCGGTGAGACCCGCCGCCTATACGAAGCGCTTGATGCTCGCTATCGAATTCATCGGGAGACCGGTGGGGTTCAGGGGGGCAGCACGACGTATGTCCCCCTTGACCGCTCTGTAACCTCGCTCCTCAAGATGATGCGCGAAAATCCCTCGGAAACCAGGCTGCTTTCAGATGGCAATAACTTCGAACTCGTCAAAGAGATGATTCGGCTCATGACCCAGGGGACGACTCGAGAGCAACTGAGCGAGATATTCTCCGAGCTAGAAAAGGGGCATCTCGATGACTTCACGGTCAGTCTGAGTCTCGCCCAGCTCGAAAAGGCAGAAAAGGAAATCGCCGAGAACCTCGATAACAGCAATGAGGAATACTGGCAGAGATTATTTACCAACCATCAATGGATATTGTCGCAGGTATTCTCTGCCCCGTGCACGCTTCTCCAAGGTAAGGCGTATGTCGGAGGCAAGGCGATTGATAATTCCGGTGGCAATATCTGCGATTTCCTCTACCAGAATGAGCTAACCAGCAACGTCACGCTCATCGAGATTAAGACTCCGCGGACGAATCTGCTCGGCACGATATACAGGGGAAAAGAGCCCGAGAACGCCGTCTACTCCCTGACCTCACATATGAGCGGAGCAGTGAACCAGGTGCTTAACTACCGGGACACGCTCACGAAGGACTACTATATGATCAACGGGCGTTCCTCTTCGCACTTTGAATCCCTCTCCCCAAAGTGCGTCGTAGTCATAGGGAAGATTTCCGAGCTCGACACCGCCGGCAAAAAAGCCACCTTTGAGCATTATCGGAATAACCTCTGCGATGTGACTGTAGTTACTTTTGATGAGTTGCTCCAGCGAATCCGGGACCTCATTGCCGTACTCCGAACAGGCAACGAAGAGACCTCCCCGTCCTCGGGAACCCGGGAACCCGACATGGTCATTCCCTTCTAATAACGAGCTGCAGGCTCCCGCCCAAGGGCGGGTAGCTCAAGACCCTGGTGCCTATGAACGCCTTACACATACGCGCCCGGTTTGTGACTGGCCTGGACAATGCCCGCGGCAAACGGAGTATCAAACTAAGAAATGGGAGACCAAGGAGGAAATGCAGGCGCTGTCATCCGGTGATGAGTGGCGCGATGTGATCTTAGCCCAAGGTGCCACGAAAAGCCTGCCGATCCCAGCCTTACATCGTTTCCTTGCTCGCGGCGTAATGTTCCGCCTGCTTAAGGGTGTCCTCGCAGGCGCGCTGTTTTGCTTCGTACTCGTGCGCGTAGCGCTCCTGTTCCGCTTGGCTGGGAACGGGTACGGTCATGCTTCATAGGTCTTTGGGAGATAGCTGCGCAAGTGAGTCTCCGTGCGAGGAGACCATTAGTCTCTTCTGTCCTTCATCGGATGACAGGTGGGCTAAGAAGAACCGTGCTAGTAGTTCATCTTCAAGGGATGCGCAGAAGATGACATCGCAGGGGACAATGAGCTTAGGGTATAGCCGGGGTTCCCGAGGCGCTGGATCGCGTTTCGTGCTTCCAGGCACTACGAGGGCTAGCTTAAATGGTGGTCCAAAGCGTGAGATCGGTATGCAGGTTTCGTACTCGTCCAGTGGTTTGAGGCGATAGAAATAATCCGGATCCGTATCGCCCATATCGTAAATATCCGTGTCGGATACGCGCTCGGGTAGATCTTCGAGACCAATGATCGCTTCATCGACTAAGTGTTTAAGCGATAGGCAGTAGCAGTCGATTCGCCGGTCCGTTCTGCCAAGATCCATCTGCGGTATCTTTAAAAGGGTGCTACGCGGAATGCCGCGGCGTATGTTCGCTTTGGTGCCAAAGCGAACGAAGGACTCCTCTGCAAAAGAGGCGCTTTTAGCATTGGGAAGCAAAGGCCAGATTTTTTCGGCACCCTGATCGCCGAGACGCCAATGCTCAACATCGCATGTCTCGGCGTAAGCATGGCTAATCGAGTCTTTGATCTGCTGCATGAGCTCGCTTGTCATGGGCTTGTTGTCAAATGACCGTCCATCAAAGAGGAAATACGGCTCGTGGAGTTTGCGGTCGCTCAGAAACAGTAAGGCATAGGCATCGCTATTGGCGGCGATTGTATTGGGAAGCAACACGATCGCCGCCAATAGTCCAAGCTGGCAGAGCAGGCGGCGCCCGTCTGCGGCGCGCGCCAGGTTGAGCAATCGGTTGGAGACTTGTGCGACCGCAACGGAATCTGGGCGTTCGTATGCAAGGGAAGCTGCGAGAAAAACGTAATACCATTCGCTGACCGAAAGCGGGCTTGGCACGTTGACATCTGTTTGCAGTTGATGAGCTCTCGACGTAAGGAAATCCCGAACATTCGAGAGGCAAGCCTCAGAAAACGGGGCCGTTTCGTCAAGAGGTGGCCGCGCCCAGCGAGCCCCGCAGTGTAGATACCTCAAGAACGAAGGTAATCGTCGCTAAGCACGGCAAGGTTTATCACCGTTCTACGGGATGCAGTAGCTTTAATCAAAGCGTCATTAAAACGAGCGTGCCATTGGTGGCTGCGCTCAAAAGAGGCAAGACGCCCTGCCCAACATGTTGCCCACCAGTGGTTTAGACGTTCCTTTTGGGGCGTCCTGCAAGGACATGGGTCCCTGCAGACGCGTGGGTCTAAAAACGTGTCCGCACGCCATGTGACACTTAACCTGTCGCCCTGCTCTGTCGCGGTGGCACGTACCTGAACAACGACCCTCTAAGGAGTTCGATATCGATGAGTGACAACACCAAGCATCTCGCAAAGAAATGCGTTAAGGACGCAGGACCGTGCATCGCGCTGTGCGTGGCCGGCGCGACGGTCGCGCTATTGGCTGTTCTGGGGCCGTTCGACGTGCTTCGAAGCGCCAGCTCTCTGCATGTTTGCATGGCCCTTGCCGGAGCCATGATGACCGGCGGCGTGCTCGATCTGATCTTTTGGGTGTTTGACCCGTTTGGATGGAAGAACGAGGGGTAAGCCCTAAGGGACGGATGCCCCGCAGCGTTAGGAGGTCCCCTTGATTTGGTTTACCAGCGATACTCACTTTGGACACGAGAACATGCTGCGGCTCGCCGACAGGCCTTGGTCGACTGTTGCGCAGATGAACGACGCCATGGTCGCGAGCATTAATGGCAAAGTCGCTGTGGACGACGAGCTTTACATTTTGGGTGATTTCAGCTTTAAGATGACGGCCCAAGAGGCCTACGAGCTGCGCAAAAGCATTGCCTGCAAGCGCATTCATCTACTGCCCGGCAACCACGACAAAGACTGGACGCAGCCTGCGGTAGCGGATGCTTTTATCGTCGAGCCGCCCATTTGCGTGCTCAGGATCGACCGCCAGAAAATCGTGCTGAGCCACTATCCCATGGTCGACTGGCAGGGCATGTCGCACGGCAGCTGGCATCTACACGGGCATATCCATAGCTGCGGCGGCGCGTATAACAAGTTCAACCTTCGGCAGGGGCTGCTGCGCTATGACGTGGGCGTGGACGCCAACGGTTACGCCCCGGTAAGTTTGGATGAGCTCAAGTTATGGTTTGCGCAGGTAGACGAGCTGGTGCAGTGCGTTAAATGGCCGTGGTGGGTCAACGCCACGGGCGACGAGCAGATCGAGCGCGATCTCGAAACCTATAAGAGGGAAGTGGTGATCCGATGACGGTCTATGTGACGGGCGATATTCACGGCGGCCTCGACATGCAAAAGCTGCGCGATTGGGACCTTGGGGATAGCCTGACGAGCGACGACTATCTCATCGTCGCCGGCGACTTTGGCTTTCCGTGGGATTTCTCTGCCGAGGAGTGTGCCGACATCGCTTGGCTGGAGTCGCGCCCCTATACAGTGCTGTTCGTCGACGGCAACCACGAACGTTTCGACCACTGGGCTGAGCGCCCCATGGAGCTGTGGCATGGTGGGTTGACGCAGCGTCTGTCGGACACCTCGCCCATGCGGCGCCTGACGCGCGGCGAGGTTTTTGAGCTCGACGGCTCAACGGTCTTTACCATGGGCGGCGCCACGAGTGTGGACAAGGAATACCGCATTCCGTATTCCAGCTGGTGGCCGCAGGAACTGCCGGACGAGCGCAACTTTGAGGAGGCACGGACAAAGCTCGACGGCGTGGGCTGGAAGGTCGACTACGTGATCACCCACACCTGCTCCACGCGCATGCTTTCGCCCACGCTCTATCCGGGGCCCGGCTGGAATTGCCCTGCCGTTGATCGGCTTACGGCATTTTTCGATGAGCTGGAAGACCGCTTGGACTACAGGCGCTGGTACTACGGGCATTTTCATCGAGATGCCAACCCCGCCGAGCGTCATACCGTGCTCTACGACTGCATCGTTCGCTTGGGCGACGAACTCCAGCCCTGGGATGTTGCGCAGGGGTGGGGTGCCTGATTACTCAGCCGTTACGGTGATGTTCTCCCTGTGCTTGCGGATAACATCCCAGCTAAAATGCTCGACCAGCTGCTCGGCAGAGCGCGGCGTGGTGCCCGGCGCGATGCCCGTTTGCCCGGCGAGCCATCCTAGCAATGCCTCGGGCGTGCCAAAGCGGGCGCGGAGCTCGCCCAGGTCCAGATCGCGGTCTCGTTTGGAAAGGCGGCGGCCGTCCGGCGACATGAGCAGCGGAATGTGCGCGTAGCGCGGCGTGGCCAGTCCCAGTAGATGCTGCAGGTAGATCTGGCGCGGCGTGGACCCCAGCAGGTCGCATCCGCGCACGACCTCGGTGACGCCCATGGCAGCGTCGTCGACCACCACGGCTAGCTGATAGGCAAACACGCCGTCGCTGCGGCGCACCAAAAAGTCGCCGCACTCGGTGGCGAGTGCTTCGCATTGGGCGCCGTACGTGCGATCCACAAATTCGATCACGTCGTCTGCGAGGTCGTCGACGGTGGGCACGCGCAGACGTGTGGCCGGGGCGCGCAGGGCGCTGCGGCGGGCCACCTCCTCGGCCGAAAGACTTCGGCAGGCGCCACGGTAGATGGGCGTGCCGTCGCTCGCGTGCGGTGCACTCGCGGCGTGGAGCTCGGCGCGTGTGCAAAAGCAGGGATAGGTGAGGCCGGCGTCTTTCAGCCGGCGCAAGGCGCTCTCGTACAGGTCTAGGCGGTCGTGCTGGTAGTAGGGGCCTTCGTCCCACTCCAGCCCCAGCCAGGCCAGGTCGTCAATCAATTGGGCGGCAAGTTCCGGGCGCTTGCAGCGATCGTCCAGGTCCTCAATGCGTAACACGATGCTGCCGCCCTGGCTGCGGGCCGAAAGCCATGCGCACAGGCAACTGAACACGTTGCCCAGGTGCATGCGGCCCGATGGCGACGGGGCAAAGCGCCCCACGACGGGCGCGGGAACGGAGACGGGCTGCGTCGTTGGCGCGTCCGCGGCGGGCGTTGCTATGTTGCATGCGTTGATATCCATGCGGACGAGTATAGCGCGGGACGCGGTGGGGGAGACGCTGCGTGGTCTGCAAGTTGCCGATGCCGCGTGTTGTGCGCGGCGGGCACCGACTCAACACCTCGATTGCCCCCCAAGCTCAGCCCCTTCAACCCCTCAAACGACAGAAACCCCGGCAGCTCTTCGCAACTGCCGGGGTTTCCGCGGAAAAGGGGGACATGATCCTCGAGCGGACGGCAAAGGGGCAAACCGTTTTCGCTCAACTGCTTTATGCCCCTCAACTGGCGGCTCAATCAGCGCATGCCGCGCCCACACAAAGCCGCTACACCTGTGATGGAGCTATGAAGTGGTATCTATTGCCGGGGCAGTGCCTGGCCAAAGAGTGTCCCCAGCGACTAGTCGTTTAAGAACGTCCCCAAAACGACTGCCCGTGGGCGTGACTTTTGTCCCGTTTTGACGCTCCGCTGACCTAGATGTTCGTCACATGAACCCGCAAACGTGGGACAATGACGCTGCTGGTACCACAGACAAAGGATGTGCCTATGAACACCCTCGCCGCCAAAGTCAGCCGGCAGCGCCACCTGTTTGCGCGATTCGCTTCCGTCTGCGTGCTCGTCACGCTTGCGTTGTTGCTGCTGCCTGTCGCCGCGCACGCCGACGGCTACTCCATGACCCAGACCTATATCAGTGCCACGGTCGAGGCCGATGGATCGCTGACCGTTGTCGAGGGACGCCAGTTTGATTTCGATGACGACATCAACGGCGTGTTTTGGGAGATTAATACGGGTACCAACCAGCAGGGTGGCACGGCGGGCGTCGATGTGCTGAGTGTCGAGGAAGGGGACACCGCGTTTAACAAAGTCGATAGCGCGAACAAGGGCGACTCTGGCGTCTATACGATCGAGCAGGCCAGTGACGGCGTAAGGATTAAGGTGTTCAGCCCTCACGAGAGCGGTGACAGTGCAATCTATTACGTGAGCTATACCATGACCGGTGCGGTTATGAACTGGGCCGATACCGCCGAGCTCTACTGGAAGTTCGTGGGCGACGGCTGGTCTGCGGATTCCGACGATGTCGAGATGGAAGTGCGCTTCGCAAATGCCGCTGCCGGGACGGCGGCCGTCAAGGGCGATAACTTCCGCGCATGGGGCCACGGCCCGCTGACGGGCGATGTATCGCTCGATGCGGACGAACCCATGGTCACCTATACCATTCCCTGCGTGCATCAGGGCGAATTCGCCGAGGCACGCATCGCCTTCCCCGGCGACTGGGTGCCGCAGCTTGCCGCTTCGGGCGAAGAGCGCATGTCAACGATCCTGAGCGAAGAGAAGGAATGGGCCGACGAAGCTAACGCCCGCCGCGCTCACGCTCGCATGATTGCCAATGCACTTGCCGTGCTAAGTGTTGTTGCGGCGGTGGCCTTTACCGGCACAATCGTTATGCTCAAGCTGCGCAAGCGCAAGCCCAAGCCGCTTTTCCAGGACGAATATTTCCGCGATGTGCCCTCGGCCGACCATCCCGCCGTGCTTTCGGCCCTCATGAGCTGGAACGAGGTGCCCGATCAGGCATATATCGCCACGCTCATGAAGCTCACTGACGACCGTGTGATCAAACTGGAGCAGGCGACCGTGACCAAGGCCAAGAAGGGTCTGTTGGGGCGTGAAAAAGAAGAGCAGACGTATCGCGTGACGGTGAGTGATGCGGGCTGGAAGTCGGCCAAGGGCATTGACCACATGGTGCTCAAGGTCTTCTTCGCCGGTGCTAAGCCTGACGAGAACGGCGATCGCTCGCGCACGTTCGACGAGCTGCAGCGCTACGTCAAGCAGCACGCTACACCCGTGGGCGACAAGCTCGAGGACTATCAGAACACTGTTAAGGGCAAGCTGGCCGATAGCGAGTACGTTGCCTCGGACGGCATTGTTGCAATGGTGTTTTGCCTGGTTCTTGGTATCCTGATTGCCTTTGTTCCCGTGGGATCCATCTTCTTTACCGATGGCGCACAGGCGAACATTACTGCCGCGGTTATCTCGGTGCCGATTGTGCTGGTGGGTATCGGCGTGGGCCTTACGTTCCGCCGCTTTACGCCGGAGGGCGCCGAGGTGGCGGCTCGCTGCAAGGCACTTAAGCATTGGCTCGAGGACTTCACGCGTCTAAAGGAAGCCGTCCCCGGCGATCTGGTGCTGTGGAACAAGCTGCTGGTGATGGGCGTTGCCCTGGGCGTTTCGAAAGAAGTGCTGCGACAGCTGGCCGAGGCCGTGCCGCCCGAGGTACGCGAGGCCGACGGCTTCTACGACAATTATCCCTGCTACTGGTGGTACTACCATCATTACGGTATCGAGTCTCCGCTCGATTCGTTCGATGACGTGTATCGCGAGAGCATCCGTGAGCTGGCGTCGAGCTCCGACAGCTCGAGCGGCGGCGGAGGCGGTGGCTTCTCGGGCGGGGGAGGCGGCGGCGTCGGCGGAGGCGGCGGGGGAACGTTCTAGCGCGCTCTGATTTTTGGGATGGATCTTCTCCGGCGACTGCCGACGGATCCATCCCATTTTTATGCGCTACCTACGAAGGCTGTCCCCAGCGACTAATCACTGGGAACATCCCTAAATGACTAGGTATGGCTGCTGGGTTTAGGCTGTTAGATCGAGTTCGTAGAGGAAGCTTTCGCGCGGCATGTCGTGGCGGCGCTCTTCGCGGTTGGCGCGGTGCGTGGCCGTGCGCTTAAAGCCGTGCAGCTCGTAGAACTTCCACGAGCAGTTGGAGTCGGTGTACAGGTGCGCCCTCGTCGCTCCAAGCGAGGACAGGTGCGAGACGGCGGCATCGAGCAGAACCGTGCCAACGCCCAGGCCATGGACATCGCGATCCACGGCAAGCAGCGTGACCTCGTTGTCGTGCGGCAACGGGCTGCTCTCGAGCAGGCGGTTGTTGGTTCGGATGGTTGCGCGCACAAACGAGAGATACTCGGCGCACGCATCGGGCTCTAGCTCACGCATCTGCGATAGCAGCGCGCGTTCGGTATCCATCCAATGCTCGTTGATAGTGGCGCCGGAGCTCTGTCCCGCACGCGCGAGCGAAATGCCACGCGCCTGACCGTCGATTACGGCAACCTGTGAAAACGTCGACGACGAAAGGCAATAGGCGAGGTCGCACGCGGCCTCAAGGCGGTTGTACTCATCGTTATCAGAATTGTTATGCCAAAGCTGCTGCAGAATCAGCGCGATGGCGTCGAAGTCTTCGGTATCAAACGGTCGGTAGAGAACCCGCGAGACCATGGTGCCTCTTTCTTTTGCGGATGCATATCGAGCACAGTTCTACCACGCCATTGGCATCTAATTATGGTGCCCCTGTGTTCCATGAACTCACCGTGCCCGGTGCCATGCCCATCCCCTCCGCTCGCAAACTTTTTCTGCACATGCGCCCGTTGCGGGGTGCATCGATGCGCTCGATGCGCTACATTAAATCAGTATTTTCAATGCCGCTGCGCGAGCGCTGCAGATCGACGTATCACCGACTCACAGAGCACGGCGGCGTACCAGACAGGAGGACTGCATGGGATCTGATGTGAAGATCGCACGCGCGTTGATCTCGGTTACCGATAAGACGGGCGTCGTCGATTTCGCACGGACGCTGGTTGACGACTTTGGCGTCGAGATCATCTCTACGGGCGGCACGGCTCGTGCCATCGAGGACGCGGGCGTTCCCGTAACCCCCATCGAGGAGTTCACGGGCTATCCCGAGATGATGGACGGCCGCGTTAAGACCCTGCACCCCAAGGTTCATGGCGCGCTGCTGGCCCGCCGCGATTCCGAGCAACACATGCAGGAGGCGGCTCAGCACGGCATTAAGCTGATCGATTTGGTCGTCGTCAACCTGTACGAGTTCGAGAAGACCGTCGCCAACCCCGAGGTCACCTTCGCGGACGCCATCGAGCACATCGACATCGGTGGCCCCTCCATGCTGCGCTCTGCCGCCAAGAACGCCACGAGCGTTACCGTCATTTCCGACCCGGCCGACTATGATGCCGTCCTGGCCGAGATGCACGAGACCGGTGGCTGCACCACGCTTTCCACCCGTCGTCGCCTGCAGGTGAAGGTCTACCAGACCACCGCCGCCTACGACACGGCCATCTCCCGCTGGCTCGCCGCCCAGGCAAGCGACGTGGCGGACACCTCTGCCAAGCTCGAGATTTCGCTGGAGAAGGTCGACGACCTGCGCTATGGCGAGAACCCGCAGCAGAAAGCCACAGTCTATCGCTTTGCCGAGGGCTGCGAGAACACCGCGAGCTCGCAGTTCCCGCTCGTGGGCTCCAAGCAGATCCAGGGCAAGCCGCTCAGCTACAACAACTATCTGGATGCCGACGCCGCTTGGAACCTGGTCCGCGAGTTCGACGAGCCGGCCTGCGTAATCCTCAAGCACCAGAACCCCTGCGGTTCCGCCGTTGCCGAGGACATCACGGCTGCCTACGACCGCGCTTTTGCCTGCGATCCCAAGAGCGCCTTCGGCGGCATCATCGCCTGCAACCGCGAGGTTCCCTTTGATCTGGTTGAGCACTTTGCCGATCAGAACAAGCAGTTCGTCGAGGTCATCATCGCCCCGAGCTACACCGCCGAGGCGCTCGAGCGCATGGCCAAGCGCCCCAACCTGCGCGTGTTGGCGACCGGCGGCGTGGACCACGGCGCTCAGGTGGAGCTGCGCTCCGTCGACGGCGGCATGCTGGTGCAGGAGGTCGACCACGTGACCGAGGATCCCGCGACCTTTACGTTCCCCACCGACCGCAAGCCCACCGACGCCGAGATGGCCGAGCTCGAGTTTGCCTGGAAGGTCTGCAAGGGCGTTAAGTCCAACGCCATCCTGGTCTCCAAGGGTAAGGCCGGCATTGGCATGGGCCCGGGTCAGCCTAACCGCGTTGACTCTGCGCTACTTGCCTGCGAGCGCGCCGAGGACTTCTGCGAGCGCGAGGGCGTGGAGAAGGGCGGCTTTGCCTGTGCAAGCGACGCGTTCTTCCCGTTCCGCGACAACGTCGACGTGCTTGCTGCACACGGCGTGACCTGCATCATCCAGCCCGGCGGCTCCAAGCGCGACGACGAAAGCATCCAGGCCTGCAACGAGCACAATATTGCTATGGTCTTTACCGGCGCCCGCCACTTTAGGCACTAAGTTTCGCCCCGAAACAAAATAATCTCTGCAAAAGACGGTCGCTCCGTTTGGAGGGCCGTCTTTTTGGTATAAGAGGACGGAATGACTAACACGAAAGGTATGACCATGCCCCAGATTGATGATGCCGAGCTGTTTGGCAATGCCGAGGATCAGCGTGCGTACGAGGACTTTTGCGCCAGTCAGGAGGCGGTCGAGAAGTTTACGCTCGACAAGCCCGCGCTTGTCTGCCGTTGGCGCATGTCCAATAAAAAGGTGCCCATGCTCAACCGCCACATTCGCGCACTGTCCGAGCGCTTGGTGCAGGGCGAGCCGCTTACCCATAACATGCTCAGCTGGGCCAAGCAGCACGTTGAGTGGTCGCTAGCCGAGGGCGACTATACCGCGCACGATGGCGTGCTCATGCTGGTGATCGACGTTAACGGCAACGCCGCCATGACGGTGGGGGAGTACGAGCCGCTAACCGATACGTCGGCTAAGGCGCTACGTGCCCGCTCCGCCGAGGCCCGCTCCGAGGCCGACGAAACCGGCGTGGCGCCCGAGCTGCTCGCCGCCGTCGATAACGGCGAGCTTGCCTTTGTGGCGCCAGCGGACGAGTGCCTGTGCGGCACGGCGACGCTCATTGAGCAGCTGGCCCAGACCAAGGGCATCCCGGTCACGCGCGTAGATATTCCCGCACAGCTCAAGGGCGCCTTGTTCCTGGTGAGCGACGAGCACGGCGTGGTCCCCGCCGACGACACCGACGCCGCCGAGGCCGACGCCGCCACGGTCGCCTTCTTCGCCGACGGCTACGAAAAGCTCCGTGCCCGTCGCTAAATGATTATTCTGGGACGGGGGTTTAATAATCATTTTGGTCCCCGTCCCCGTCGCGAGCGTAAGGCGGATAAAACGTCCCCGCTCGCGAACAGTTCTGTCACCTTGGCGACGTGCGTGGCGCGCACCTGCAGTTTCGCAGCCATAATGGTGGCAAGACAACCAAGAGGGGAGCGGAATCCATGGCGCTGATCTATATCGTTGAGGACGACGAACCCATTCGTCGCGAGCTTGCCGACATCCTTGCCCGTGCCGGTTTTGAGGTCGAGGCCTGCGAATCGTTTGAGCATGTCTCGCGCGATATTCTCGCCGCCGCGCCCGACCTGGTGCTGCTCGACCTCACACTTCCCGTCAAGGACGGCCAGCATATCTGCCACGAGGTTCGCCGCGAATCCGAGGTTCCCATTATCGTCCTCACGTCGCGCACGACCGAGATCGACGAGGTCATGGCCATGACGCTCGGCGCGGACGACTTTGTTCCCAAGCCCTACAGCGCCCGTGTGCTCGTGGCGCGCATCAACGCACTGCTGCGTCGCACCGCGGCGGCGGGCGAGCGCAGCACACTTGTCCACAAGGGACTGGAGCTCGATCTCGCTCGCTCCATGGCCATCAACATGCAAACCGGCACCAGTACCGAGCTCACCAAAAACGAACTGCGTATCCTCTCGCTGCTTCTGAGCCGTGCGGGCAAGATCGTCTCGCGCTCGGCCATCATGCAGGACCTGTGGGATTCCGACGCCTTCGTGGACGACAATACGCTCACCGTCAACATCAACCGCCTGCGCACCACGCTCGAAAAAATCGGCATCAAGGGGTATTTGACGACGCACCGCGGCCAGGGCTATTCGGTCTAGGGGCCGGCTATGTCGTTTGCCAAATTCTTCAAAGATGCGCTGCTTCCCGTCGCCGTGTGGACGTGCGGCGTGTTGCTGGGCTGCTTTGTGCTGACGGTCGCCGGCGCACCCGTTTCTATCGTGGTCGTGGCGGTCGGCGTGTCCTATATCTTTGGTATGCTCGGCATCGTGATCGAGTACGCGCGCCGTCGTCGTTTTCTGCGCCAGCTGGAGCGTGCGGCAGAGGAGCTCGAGAGTCCCGCATGGGTGCAGGAGATGGTGCAATGCCCGACCTATGCCGAGGGCGAGCTCGAGTACGAGGTCTTGCGCCGGGTGGGCAAAGCCGCTTGCGACGAGGTTGCCGAAGGCAGGCGCCAGACCGATGACTATCGCGACTATATCGAGAGCTGGGTCCACGAGGCCAAGCTGCCTCTGGCGGCAGCCCATCTGATTTTGGAAAACCTGGACGGCAGCGAAGATGATCTGTCGCGCGTAGATGACCTCGGTCGCGAGCTTGCCCGCGTGGAACGCTATATCGACCAGGCGCTCTACTATGCGCGCTCGGAGGTTGTGGAGCGCGATTACCTGATTCGACGTTGGAACCTCAAGGCTCTGGTGACGGGCGCAATCAAGGCCAATGCGCGTGAGCTCATCGCGGCACACGTGGCGCCGGTGTGCGAGAACCTCGACTTTGAGGTCTTTACCGACGAGAAGTGGCTCGAGTTTATTCTGGGCCAGCTCATTCAGAACAGCATTAAATATGCGCGTGAGGACGGCGCAAAGATCGTGTTTTCGGGTGCGTTGCTGGACGAGGGCCTGGCGAGCGAGCGCATCGAGCTTACCGTCGCGGACAACGGCTGCGGCGTGTGTGCGGCAGACCTGCCGCGCGTGTTCGAGAAGGGCTTTACCGGCGACAACGGCCGCACCACCAAGCGCGCAACGGGCATCGGCCTCTACCTGGTGGCGCGTCTGTGCTCCAAGATGGGCATCGACGTCACCGCAGCATCCGAGCCCGGTGAAGGCTTCGTCGTAACATTCGCCTTCTCAACCAACAAGTTCCAGTATTTCGAGTAACGCACGCGGCAGACGCCCGCCCAAACAAAAACGTGCCGCCTCAAAC
>ERZ1026943.761-NODE-761-length-14882-cov-5.352533_pt1 | contig 14882 bp, 9 predicted proteins | sample MGYA00519461_ERZ1026943 | MGnify/ENA primary metagenome ERZ1026943 (study PRJEB26926, sample SAMN06164617) | human gut metagenome | biome: ENVO:00009003; feature: ENVO:2100002; material: ENVO:00002003 | host: Homo sapiens | place: USA | collected 2012 ...
AGATGCTCAGGAGTCTCGTGGGCTCGGAGATGTGTATAAGAGACAGCTCTATATCAGAAAAATCAAATACTCTTTTTCTTGTCTTTACAGCCTCCATCGCATCATAAAACTCAAGTGAGAGCCTTATCAGCTCTTTAACAAATGGTCTTTGACGCTCCAGCTGCTCATACATAAGCTCAATTGACATGCCAAAGTATTTCTGCTTTATTCCGTCTACCTTCTTCTTGGCAGCATCGCGCATACTTTTCACGCGCTCCTTTTTCTTCTCGTCTCCGTCAAATTTCCTGATGACAGCAATTCTGCCAAAGGATATTTTGTTTAAGAACTCCTGCATGCCGACATAGCCTGTCACATCCGCCATTCCATCAAACAATGCTATATCCTCTGAAAGTGTAAGCGCATACTTTTCAAGCCCTGGTGTAGCTGATGCCAGGTCTTTCGCCATTGTAAGCTCCTGAACAGCCTCCTCCAAAAGCACCCTGCTGTAATCCACTATCTCCTTAATGATTTCTGAGTCCTCAAGCTGTTTAGCTGACTTTATATCATAGAGCCTTAGGAGACTGTTCATCCACTTTCTCGGCCATGATGAGCTGCCCGCCTTATAGTAGATATCCTCCACCATCTGCCTGACGGCAGAGTCATTTCTCCCCTTGCTGTAGGTGTCTATAAGGTTGATAAATGCCTCGTTGTCTTCTCTTGCATAATTGTCCTCAAATACCTGTGCCAAAGCATCCTTTAGCATAAGCTTAAGCTCTGCCTGGTCACCGATTCTGAAATCAGGATCCAGATTAAGCTGTGCGAAATTATTCTGCACCACAAACAGACAAAACGAATCGATTGTAGTGATGAGCGCATTGTGAACCAGTGTCGACTGCCTCTGCAGGTTCTCATCGTCCGGCTTTTGCTCCTTCAAGCTGTCTATCGCACGACTGACACGCTCCCTCATCTCAGCAGCTGCAGCCTTGGTAAACGTCACCACAAGCATCCTGTCGATATCCACCGGCGGATTATCCACACATATTCTGTTTACTATACGCTCAACGAGTACAGCTGTCTTTCCTGAGCCCGCTGCCGCCGATACAAGTATATCCCTGTCTCTTAAATCTATAACCTTTTTCTGTTCACTGGTCCATTTAACATCCATATTATGTCTCCCGATTATGGCTTTATATTATTATCTCCATAGCATGCTTTATGCTCTGCCGCTGCAATCTGTGTACGCATTTTATCAAGTACATCTTCCTTATTGTCACTGTTAAAGCTTCTTTCGCTAAAGCCCGGTATCCTTGAATCATACCTGCATATGGCCTGAAAAGCGCAATATGCGCAGCTGTCTATTTTCTTGTTCTTGATAGGATTGACGGCAACATTTCCATCGTATATTTCTCTTCCTATCTCGCGAAGCTTCTCTCTCGCAAACCTTGTTATCACATCAAACTCTTCGGCGTTTGCCACCTTTGAGCCTGCAGCCGGTGTCTGATCCTTTTTTAAGGTAACAGGGATTACGTCAGAGCTTTTCTCAAAGTCCCTGTCCATGCCTCTGTATGCCTTTTCGTCAGAGTTGATAAGCCCGTCAGGCTTGAGCTTCTTTAATATCATCTGATTGATTTCTTCCTCAGACAGCTCAGTGCCCGGTGTCACATCCTTTAAATCAATTACAGGATCGTCGATGTGATAGTACAGCATACCGCCCGGCTCCACACTTACCTGCTTTAGCGCCTCTTTCTTTTGTTCCATGACAGCGTCCATGTACACTGCAAGCTGAAGCTGCGTGCCATAGTACAGCTTCACCAGGTCAAAAACTGTATTTCCCGACTTGTAATCCAGTACCTTCACAAAAAGCCTGCCCTCATCCGTATATGTGTCAGTCCTGTCCACGCGTCCCTTTATATCAACCGTCACATCATTTGCCATATCAAGGCTCTCGTAAAAGGAAAACTCAAACCTCTCAGGCACAAAGCTGCCTCTTCGTATCTGGGTTGTGAGTGCCCATACTGTCTGCTTAAAGACCGCCTTCATATGTGATATCGAATGTTGGCTTTCCGCTGTATCAAATATGCCAAAGCCTGCATACTCATCAATCACCTCATTTATTGCTTCCATCGCAAGCTCATCTCTTTTTGCATCTGTCACGCTAAACCAGTCAGTACTCTCCCTATCAAGCTTCTTACTGTATCTTTCCAGTGCTTCATGGTATATATTACCCATATCAAGGGATGTAAAGCCGCTCTCCTCACGCTCTGTAAGCCTCAATCCATAATTTAAAAAATGCGCATATGCACACCTGGCAAACTGCTCAAAGCGCGTGATACTGCCCTCCATGTGTCTGCCGTATATACTTCTTGCCACATTTCGGCTAATCGGATCCTTTGAATAATGCTCAAACCTTGCATTTATGAGCCGCTCCACGGAATTTTTTTGAGTAAATTCTTTATCGTCTACTTCATTACAGTCCCCTGCATCACTGACTGATGCGTCATAGAGCATCACCGCTGCTGCAATCTCGCACCATCTGTCATCCACCTCATTTGACAGCAGATAATCCAGAGCACTCTGCCTGCTTGATATATCCAAAAGCTGTTCTACATCCTCTGTCTCAGTCACGACAAGCTCCGGAAACATCCCCTTTAATATACCTATGAGATACGATGGCTGGGCAGCCTTTTTTTCACTGTCAAGCCTCGTATAGCTGATATAAAGTTCCCTGGATGGCTTTGTCATATTCAGATACAGATAAAACCTCTGTATAAATGCCTGCTCCCTTGCCCCAGGCGCAAGCTCTATATCCAGCTCCTTAAGTGCCTCTCTCTCATACTGGGATATGATGCCACCTCTTCCTGCTGCCTTTGGCACAATCCCATCGTTTACGCCTGCAAAAAACATGACCTTTATGTTGGTCAGACGCGTTCTCTCAATATCTCCGATGGTCACAGTGTCGTATCCCGGCGGTATGACTGCTACATCTGCCGCATCCAGTCCTGCATCCAGTATCTGTGTAAATTCCTCTGCATCCATGCATTCATCACCCAGCACCGCCACATATTTTTCAAAGAGCTGCATGACTATTTTGTATATCTGTCCGTATTCCTTTGATGCGGTCTGGTCCCCTGCATCAAGCAGTGCCTGCTCCTTTTTTGCAAGCTTATCAGGTATATCAAGCAAAACTATCAGCTTATATATAGCGAGCACATAGTCCTTTACCGTTGACTTTTTATCGGAAAACACCTGATATACCGGCTTGAGCAACTCCATTATATACTCCCTGCTTTGGTTTAAAAGCTCAATGTCATAGCCTGCCTTATGCTTTGGCAGCCTGACCCACTTTTTGTCCCATGCGCTTTTACCTCTTACTCCACAGGCGAGCACATAGTTTTCAAGTACATCTATTTCACTGGCCGAAAGCTCACTAAAGCCGCACCGCAAAAATCTGAACACCGCATCTGCCGAGAAATTTTGTGCCGCAATATCGGGTATTGACCTGATAAACTCAATAAACGGATGGAAAAGTATCTCCTGTGTGGCATCGATAAAGTAAGGAATATTGTATTTGTCAAATATTTCACGCACATAACCTGCATATATATTCACATCTCCTGTGACTATAGCAATATCTCGGTAACGCAGATTTTCGTTCCTTACAAGCTCATTAATTCTTCTGGCTATCTTTGTCAGCTCCTGCTTCGGGTCACGCAGACAGTCTATATGAATGTGCTTTGGTACTTTTTTAAAGGAGCATCTTCGTTTTCTGAAAAGCTGCTGTTCCATAAAGCTTAGCTCTTCGTTTTCTGCAAGCCGGTAGTTTTTATCAAGGATAATAGGTTCCTCGACTTCTATGCCATAAAACGCTGCCATTTCGGTGAGTGATTTCACTGTCCTTTTTGGCATGTCAAACAGTTCCTGCATGCCTCTGCTCTTAAAGATATCCTCACGACAGTCTATTGTGAGCGTTACATATATTTTCTTTGAAATGACAAAGAGCTTTTTGATAAGCTGGTTCTGTATAGGTGTAAATCCGGTAAATTCATCAAATGCAATGACTGAATTTCTAAGAATGGCAGACTCCTCCGCCACATTGCTAAGCACATTAAGTATTTCCTCTGCAGTGATATATTTGTCCTGCATAAACTTCTCAAATGCTTCGTAGAGCACGAGCACATCCTTGAGCTTATCTGAAAGTGTATCCGATAGCCTGCCTGAGGCAATATATCTTCCGAGCTCCTCAGGTGATATATTGTACTGCACAAGCTCCGAAAGCAGTGACTTTACCTCACTTATATAGCCGATGCGGTTTAAGTTTCTGCCTATTATGCCAAGCTTATCCGCCTCCTGTGCCGCAAGCTTTCTGAGTACAAGGTTCTTACCTGTCTCCTCAAGCACCGTGAGATTTGTGATTCCAAGCTCATCAAACACTCTGTAGGCTAAGCGCTTAAAACTTAGCACATCTATATTCATGATAGCTTTATTCTCCGACAAATCTACAAGCTGTCTCTGCGTCTGCATTGTAAACTGCTCAGGCACTATTACAAGATAATTGTCCCTTGGGTTTGCCTTTGCCTCTTTCACTATCCTGTTAAAGAGATATTTTGTTTTTCCGTTTCCTGAATTACCTGTGATAAACTGTAATGACATAAAAAGACTCCATGATTAACTACTGTGTAAAATGTATACTGTAATTATATCATGAAGTCCTCTATTATTGAATTACTTATTGTGCTTAAATTCAGCTTAATAACCGCTATACCTTGTGATTAGTGATGGAAAAGTCTGATTCCTGTAAAGCTCATTACCATACCATACTTATTACATGTATCAATAACATGGTCATCTCTCACAGATCCACCCGGCTGGGCTACATACTTCACGCCACTCTTGTGAGCACGCTCAATGTTGTCACCAAATGGAAAGAATGCATCAGAGCCAAGTGCTACATCTGTATTCTTGTCAAGCCACGCTCTCTTCTCCTCTGCTGTAAATACGTCCGGCTTTACCTTGAAGAACTTCTGCCACTCGCCCTCTGCAAGCACATCCATATAATCCTCACCGATATAAAGGTCAATAGTATTGTCGCGGTCTGCACGTCTGATACCATCCACGAACTGAAGTCCAAGCACCTGTGGAGACTGACGAAGCCACCAGTTGTCTGCCTTTGAGCCTGCAAGTCTTGTACAGTGGATACGAGACTGCTGGCCTGCTCCGATACCGATTGCCTGGCCGCCCTTTACATAGCATACAGAGTTGGACTGTGTGTACTTTAAAGTAATCATAGAGATTGCCAGATCAATCTTAGCCTGCTCTGTGAGCTCCTTGTTCTCTGTCACAATATTTGAGAAGAAATCATCATCAATATGAAGCTCGTTTCTGCCCTGCTCAAATGTGATGCCAAATACATCCTTTCTCTCAATAGGTGCCGGCTCATATGACGGATCAATCTCTATAACACAGTAATTGCCTTTTTTCTTAGCCTTTAAAATCTCAAGAGCCTCGTCTGTGTAGCCCGGAGCGATAACACCGTCTGATACCTCTCTCTTGATTACAAGTGCAGTGCTCTTGTCACATACATCTGAAAGTGAAATAAAATCACCAAATGATGACATTCTGTCAGCTCCTCTTGCTCTGATGTATGCATTTGCAAGTGGTGTAAACTCAATATCCATATCATCAACCCAGTAAATCTTTTTCTCCACATCTGAAAGTGGCTGTCCAACTGCTGCACCTGCAGGTGAAACATGCTTGAAGGATGTTGCGGCCGGAAGACCTGTTGCCTTCTTAAGCTCTCTTACAAGCTGCCATCCGTTAAAGGCATCAAGGAAGTTGATATATCCGGCTCTGCCGTTAAGCACTTTTATAGGAAGCTCTCCCTCCTTCATAAATATTCTGGCTGGTTTCTGATTTGGGTTACATCCGTATTTTAATTCGTATTCCTGCATTTTTCTGTTCTCCTGTTTTTATCTGCTTATCTTGTATATTTGACCGTTTATATAGTGTTTTATTTGTTTTTGTTTACGATTCTGCTCTCATACTCGCCTGTTGCGATATCAATATATCTGACAAAAAGTGATACCTTATTGTCCTCGTTAAGGTTCTCCCATACCATATCGGTAAACTCATCGATATCTCCATCGATGTCTACCCATGTAGGCTCACCCTCAAAGCTTGGCAGTGGATTTCCATCGCCCATATATGTATGGATGAAATGTCCCTCTCCTGCAACCGGTGCTGAGTATGCAAATGTATATCTGTTGCATGCATCAGGATTGCCGTTGTTGCTCTTTAAGATTGACATAGCATAGTTGAACTCACCATTGTCAATATGCATGATTCCTGAAATTCTAGGTGTATAGTTAGGAGCGTCAGGCTCAAACTCTCTTGTCCTTAAGGCCTGCTCAAATGTCTGCTGCTTGTCCATCAGCTCATAGATAGTATCTGTCTGGTCACCGTTTGTGACAATTGTCTTGTTGCCGAGCACTCTTACAGGTGCGTAAATGATAAGACTTGGATCCTCAAGCTTTGAAGGGTCAAATGCCTGTGTTCTGATGCCCTCGCCATCCTCTACAAATACTCTGTTGCGGCTGTTTTCGCTTCTGCCCATGATAAAGTATGCTGTTACAGCCTTCTTACCATCCTTTGTGCGGCCGATTACGATACCTCTGCCAGGGTATGTTGTGCTTGATAATTCCTTTGCTAATGATACTCTTTCCATGTCATCCTCCATGTTTTCTGATAATGTGGTCTGCATCCCCAAATTACTCGGGCCTGCCGGAATAAAAAAGACCGTCTGAACACACATAATAATATAAAGCTCTGCAGGAAACTTATATAAATGTGCGCCCAGACGGTCGGCAATCAACTGTTATACTCCATGTGGTTATCCACTTCCGTCAGTCATATAACTGTCTTTATTTAATCATGTATTTTTGTCATTGTCAAGTATCACTTTAAAATAAGCATGTACTTATAAGTTATTCTTATAAGTACATGCTTGTAAACAATGCCATTATTTACTAATTTTTAAAGCTGTGAATAGGTGCCGGGATTCTTCCTCCGCGGTTTACAAATGCATCGCAAGAAAATCTGTTTACCGGCATAACCGGTGCAGATCCAAGGAGTCCTCCGATTTCTACCACATCACCTACATCCTTTCCGATTGCCGGAAGCAGTCTGCAGGCTGTTGTCTTCTGGTTTATCATACCGATAGCCATCTCATCTGCGATAATTCCTGAAATTGTGGTGGCCTTTGTATCGCCCGGGATTGCAATCATGTCAAGTCCCACTGAGCACACACAGGTCATAGCCTCAAGCTTTTCGAGAGTGAGTGCACCATCATTTACGGCATCTATCATTCCCTGATCCTCTGATACAGGAATAAAGGCACCTGAGAGTCCGCCAACATATGAGGATGCCATGATACCGCCCTTTTTCACCTGATCGTTTAAGAGTGCAAGTGCAGCTGTTGTTCCCGGAGCTCCGGCTCTCTCTAAGCCTATCTCACAGAGAATATCGGCTACAGAGTCTCCGATAGCCGGTGTAGGTGCAAGTGAAAGATCTATGATTCCAAATGGCACTCCAAGCTTCTTTGAAGCCTCCTTTGCCACAAGCTGTCCTACTCGTGTAACCTTGAAAGCTGTCTTCTTGATTGTCTCACAGAGCACCTCAAAGTTCTCGCCTCTTACCTTTTCAAGAGCAGTTTTTACTACTCCGGGTCCGCTGACACCTACATTGATGATGGCATCTGCCTCTGTCACACCATGGAATGCTCCTGCCATAAACGGATTGTCATCAGGAGCGTTGCAGAATACTACAAACTTGGCACAGCCTGATACAGGAAGGTGCTTTGTCACCTCTGCTGTCTCCTTTATCATCTCGCCAATCAGCTTTACTGCATCCATGTTGATTCCGGTTTTTGTAGAGCCAACATTTACAGAGCTGCATACCAGGTCTGTCTCAAGCATTGCCTGAGGGATGGATTTGATTAAAAGCTCATCCGCCTTTGTCATGCCCTTTGACACAAGTGCTGAGTATCCACCGATGAAGTTGACACCGACCTCTTTGGCAGCTCTGTCAAGTGTCTTTGCTATGGTAACAAAATCCTCTGAGCTCTTGCAGGCCGCACCGCCGACAAGGGCGATAGGTGTAACTGAAATACGTTTGTTTACGATAGGGATACAGTAGTTGTTCTCTATCTCTTTTCCTGTTGATACAAGATTCTTTGCAAGTGTTGTAATCTTGTTGTAGATATTCTCATTTACCTTTGCAAGGTCTGAGTCTATACAGTCGAGCAGGCTGATACCGAGTGTGATTGTACGCACGTCAAGATTTTCCTTCTCCACCATGTCATTGGTCTCAATTACTTCACCAATATTTATCATTTTGCTGTTCTCCTTTAACTGTGTATGACATTTATATGCTAAACTAGATTCGATGCATCATCTCAAAGATTTCTTCCTTCTGACACTTTATTGTTACACCAATTTCTTCTCCAAGTGCATCAAGCTGGTCAGAAATCTCTGCAAATGAAGCTGTAGCATTTGCCATATCCACAATCATCATCATGTTGAAATAGCCTGAAACGATAGTCTGTGAGATATCAAGCACGTTTACACTGCCCTCTGACAGATATGTACATACCTTTGCGATGATTCCTACTGTGTCTTTTCCGACAACTGTGATGATTACTTTGTTCTTTGTGTTATCCATAACAACTTATTCTCCTGTTCTCTTATTCTACGGCTATGCGGTCTGATGCCCTGTCTCTCTTAGCCACATACATAGGGAAATCACTTGCCTTATATGGATTGTCTCCCATTGTGACCTCAAGCCTGACAGCTTCATACGCCAGCTTTTCGTAGTTGTTTTCTTTACTAAGGTGTCCCAGTATTACTGAGCCAAATTTATCATGAAGAAGCTCGCATAACAACTGCCCGCTTCTCTCATTCGACAAATGTCCGCTGTCACCCATGATTCTGCGCTTGAGCGGATACGGATATGCCCCAGTCTGGAGCATATTTATATCATGATTGGCTTCAAGCAGCAGCCCATCCAGGTTCTGAAGCTTTGAAACCAGTGCATCATCATACGTGCCAAGGTCTGTCACGACCGCCATCGCATGATTTTCGTTTTTAAATCTGTACGCGACAGGATCAGCCGCATCGTGTGATATGTGAAGCGGCTCAAACTCTATATCGCCTATTGTAAAATCGACGCCTGCCTCAACAGGATGAAAAAGCTCATCATCTATATTTCCAACGGATTTGGTACATTTTATGGCCCCGATTGTGGCCTTTGTTGCATAAATCGGAATATGATAGCGTCTTGCCATGACACCAAGCCCTGCGATATGGTCTATATGCTCATGTGTCACGAGAATCCCCTGCATATCTGTGGCCGTCATATCAAATTCATTCAGTCCGTTTTCTATTTTCTTACCGCTGATGCCCGCGTCTATGAGCACATGACAATCATCCGTACCCACACATATACAGTTTCCACTGCTGCCGCTGGCAATGCTGCATAATTCTAACATGTTAATTCTCTTTCCAGTATAATTCTATTTTGTCTCCCTCATGAAGTTCCTCGGAAAACCGGGCATCTCTGCCATTTATTACAGTGGCTATTGCCCTGCCCTTTCCTGCCTGTAAATCAAATGAGATATGGGTAAATATATCGACAAATATATATGTATCCTTGCCGGACAGCTCTACAGGCTCACCGTTTACAATTACTGTAACTGTATTTTTTGATGAGTCTTCTTCCTGTATATCTTCCTGTATATCATTTTTTGGCAATTCATTTTCCGGCAGTTCGTTTTCCGGCACAGCAGATGCTTCAGCTTCTTTAGCAAAATCATCATGCAGCTCATCAAGCACCTGATTCATCATCTGCTCTGATGTTCCGGTCACTGTGTTGTCTGACTCTGTGCTGTTTGCATCCTGCTCAGCTAAGACCGAAGCATCATCTGAATCAGACTCTTGTGTGTCATTATAATTGTTATTGTCGATTCTTGCAACACCATATTCATCTGTTTTCCACTCAACAGAGAAATTTTCGTATACAAGAGTGTCGAGATCTGCCTCTTCATTGTTTACAAATATCATCTGGTCTGTGTCAATAACGAGATCCATAAACTGCGCAATCTGGCGCACTGTATAGTAATTTCTTGTCTCAATCACATCATTTTCCCTGATGCTGTAATCCTCCGGCTCAAGCTCTCCGTTTACCTGGACAAACCTAGGACATGAAACCCTTCTGCCGTTTATGATAAAAGTAATGACAGAATGATTGTACTCATCAAGCTGCGATATCTTATACACTGCTGCCTCTCCTGCTGTGGACGGCTCGATGACTATCTCACTGTTTGGCTCAAGCGGTGTGTTGATGCTTGCTGGCTTTCCGTTCATGGTCACCACTGCGCCATCTCCGGCCTCGCCTCTTACAAGCCTTGCCACACCGTTTACCGTAAAGTTTATCGGGGTACCGCGCTTTGGAAACAGCTCATCGTTTGGAAATCCCGCCTGAAGCGCCGCATCGACTATTGTAAGCCTGTTATTGTCATAGAGCTTTATTCTCTCACCGTTGAATCTGACCATGATAAAATTATTTCTCTGGTCATAATAATTCAGACATATACCAATTGGAGTGACAAGAAGCGGATCCTTCTTAATATCCTCCTGCTCAAAGGTCACATCGCCAAGCACTTCCTCACCTCTTAGAGCGACTCTTTCCTCCGGCAGGTCAAGGTCTTCCGCAAGCTTTTCCGTGAAGCCGTGTATCTTGCCTCCGCCTCCGACTACAAAGCAGGCACTCACTGTTTTGTCACCGTTTAGCTCTCTGATTTTAGTCGATACCTCTTGCGCAATATTATCAACAACAGGTGCTGTCACATCCCAGACATCCTGTGCAGGAATTGTGTGCTCGATGCTCATGATATCCTTGTATGTAACCGTATCACTTGTCGTAGACTGAAGCTTGATGCTCTCCGCCATATTAAAATCCACGAGGAAATGCTGCACAATAACTTCTGTCAGCTCATCTCCTGCATGCGGTATCATGCCATAGGCTATGATACTTCCGTCTCTTGTGATTGAGATATCACTCGTTCCGGCTCCCACATCGACAAGTGCGATATTAAGCATACGATAGTTCTCCGGAATTGCCACATTGATAGCGGCGATAGGCTCCAATGTCATATTGGCTACACTAAGCCCGGCCTGTCCCACTGCCGCATACAGTCCGTCTACCACATCCTCCGGCAGAAATGTAACTATGATATCCTCGCCTATTTTGTTTGCCTTATGACCCTCAAGGCTGATAAACACCTCATCATTCAAAAAGAATTTGACTGTAGAATATCCCACACAGTAAAACTTATAGCTTGTATCGTTAACCTCCTTGAGTGCCTCCTGTGCTTTTTCTATGCCAAGCAGGTCAAGCGTATGGACATCCTCGCCGGTCACCACAGACTCCTGCGCATACTCATACTCCACATGCGTCGTGACAGTCTTTAATACTCGTCCTGCGGCTGCTATACACACCTCTTCAAGTGGCTGTCCTGTCTGTTTTTCAAGCTCGTCCTTTACTTCCTTAATGGTTTTTGCCACCCTGCCTATATCATGTATCTGACCGTCAAGCATCGCTCTGGTCTCATGCTCCCTGACATACTGTGCTGTAACCACAAATTCCTTGTCATCAGTCTGATAGCCGACAGTTCCTACAACATTTCTTGTACCAATATCCAAACCGAATACATTATTCATTTCCACTACTCCTTGTATTTGCTAAGCGCTTTATTTATTGAAGCTATCGTGTTTTCGATATCTCCATCATTATCGATAACCTCCTTGCAGTGCCTTCTGTACTCAGCTTCTTTAAGCTGGCTTGCAAAGATACTATCTATCTTCTCATCTGAATATCCGCGTGATGACTTAAGTCTTTTTCTTCTGACTTCTTCACTTGCATAAATATACCACAGCTCGTCGCAGATTTCACCATATCCCTCCTCTATAAGGAGTGCTGCTTCAAGCACAAGCATAAAAAGACCTTCTTTTTTTGCCTCTTTAACTGCATTAAGCACATATTCCTTTACTGCAGGATGCACTACTTCATTTAGAAGCTCTCTTTTTTTATCATTCGAAAAAATCACTCCGGCAAGTGCCGGTCTGTCAAAATGCCCGTCCTCAAGCCATATCGGTTCCTCTGCAAACAATTCCTTTAATCTGTTGTAGCAGTCGCTTCCCGGCTCCATCAGCTCATGTGCTATCTCATCAGAGAGCATGACCCTTACGCCATCAAGTTCCTTAAGATAGCCAAGCACTGCCGATTTTCCGGCACCTACACCACCTGTTATTCCTATAAAAATCATACTGTTTCCTTTTCTGTCATCAATGCGCATCATACCAGTCATAGCCACACTCAGTGCCCACTTCCATGGATACCTTCATGTTCACCGCACCACGCATCTCTTTCTCCAGAAGCTTAATCACTTTATCCTTCTCAGCTTCCTTTGTCTCAATTAAAAGCTCATCATGCACCTGAAGGATAAGCCTTGACTTTAAGCCCTCGTCAAGAAGCCTGTCATGCACACGTATCATGGCAATCTTTATGATATCGGCTGCTGTACCCTGAATAGGTGAATTCATTGCAACTCTCTCTCCAAACTGTCTTTGCATGAAATTGCTCGAGTTCAGCTCTGGAATCGGTCTGATACGCCCAAACATGGTCTTTGTATAGCCATTTTTCTTGGCATCCAAAACCGTCTGATCCAAAAACTCCTTAATCTTTGGATATTTGACAAAATAGCTGTCTATATAGCCCTGTGCCTCTTTCCTTGAAATCCCCAGGTCGTTAGACAGACCAAACGCGCTGATACCATAAACGATGCCAAAATTTACCGCCTTGGCATTTCGTCTTTGAAGGTCTGTGACCTCATCAAACGGTGTGTCAAACACAAGGGATGCTGTACTTCTGTGGATATCCTGACCATTCTTAAAGGCCTCTATCATCCTTTCATCCCCGGAAAGCGCCGCAAGCACCCGAAGCTCGATCTGCGAGTAGTCTGAATCAACAAACAAATCTCCATCCTCAGGCAGAAATACCTTTCTGATAAGCTTGCCCAGCTCAATCCTTATCGGGATATTCTGCAGATTAGGCTCTGTGCTTGAAAGACGGCCTGTCGCAGTGATTGTCTGATTTAAGGTAGTATGGATTTTGCCATCGGATGCAATATATCCCGAAAGTCCGTCAGCATATGTGCTCTTTAGCTTTGTGAGCTGTCTGTATTCCAGAATATCTGCAACAATCGGATACTCCGGCGCCAGCTTTTCAAGCACATCTGCCGCAGTCGAATAACCGGTCTTTGTCTTCTTTTCATTTGGCAGTCCAAGCTTTTCAAAGAGAATGACTCCAAGCTGCTTTGGCGAATTTATATTAAACTCTTCACCTGCTGCCTCATATATTTTCTTTTCAAGCTCAGTTATCGAAACAGCAAGCTTGTCTCCATACTCCTTAAGCTTTATTCCATCAGCCCTTATACCCTCGTTTTCCATATCATACAGCACGAAAACGAGCGGGAGCTCGATATCTTTATAAAGCGTGAGCATATCCATTTCCTTTAGCTTCTGCAAAAGAACCGGCTTTGATTTCCAGGCAGTATACACCTCGTAACAGGCACAGTCCACTGCCTTTTTCTCATCCTCCTTCATCATCCGGGTGAAATCAAGCTTTCCCAGATAATCCTTTTTAGATGAGAGCATAAGCCCCAGATAGTCCTTTGCAACCGCATCATAGGGATACTCCCCGACAAGAGGATTGATAAGGTATGCAGCCACCATCATGTCAAAATATCTGCCTCTGTCATCTGCCTTTATCTCTTTGCTCTTAAATCTGTGCAGATTGGTCTTTAAATCCGGTGATATCCATGACTTTACTTCCAGAGTATTTAGTTTTTCATCGAGGAAGCTGCTTGAAATCTCATCACCTGTACAGATAAAATAAATGTCCTCCTCTGAAAAACAAATCGAAACAGCAAGATAATCGTTCGAAGCCGGCTCCGAAAACAGACTTAGCTGTCCATCACTTTCGCTGTTTCCCAAAGACTCTCCCGGTACTACCGCAAAAGCGACCTCCTTGTCCTTTGCCTTCTCAAACACACTCTCTGCAGTCTTCAAGTCCCTTACTACTACAAAATGCTCTTCGGCATTGTTTTTAGGAGCCTCCACGTTAAACCGCGACAGCATGTTTTTGAATTCGTATCTTTTGCACAGTAAAAAGGCTTCCTCAGTGTAGAGTGACTCTACTCCGCCACTAAGCTTTGCATCAGAAAATTCATAGTCAACCGGCGCATCAAGTATGATTGTCGCAAGCTCCTTGCTCATAAGCGCCTGCTCCCAGTACTCCACTATATTCTTTGAAGCCCTTGGCGGCTTTACATTCTCAGCGTCCTCATGTACTGCCTCTATACAGTGATATTTTGCTATAAGTGCGCCTGCTGTCTTTTCGCCGATACCGGGTACCCCGGGAATATTATCAGACGTATCTCCCTGCAGAGCCTTTACATCGATAAACTCCTTTGGAGTGACGCCGTACTTTTCGATAACATCTGCTGTATTGTAGTTTTCTATCTCGGTTCCTGTCTTTTTGGTCTTTGGAATCCTTACCATGACATGGTCTGTCGCAAGCTGCAAAAGGTCTCTGTCTCCGGAAATGATGGCGACATCCATACCGGCCTTTTCTGCCCTGACAGATAAGGTTCCAAGTATATCGTCGGCCTCATAGCCTTCCTTTTCCACGATTTTAATGCCCATAGCGGTAAGCATTTCCTTTATCATAGGCACCTGCTGCCCTGTCTCTTATACACATCTGACGCTGCCGACGAATAGCCTTGTGTAGAT
>ERZ1026943.762-NODE-762-length-14856-cov-6.339842_pt1 | contig 14856 bp, 14 predicted proteins | sample MGYA00519461_ERZ1026943 | MGnify/ENA primary metagenome ERZ1026943 (study PRJEB26926, sample SAMN06164617) | human gut metagenome | biome: ENVO:00009003; feature: ENVO:2100002; material: ENVO:00002003 | host: Homo sapiens | place: USA | collected 2012 ...
GTGCTGCCGGCGGGCCACCCGCTGGCGGCGTGCGAGGCCGTGCCCGTCGCGGCCTTCGGCACGGAACCGGTCGTGAGCCTGATCGACAGCACGAACCGCGACGCGCTGCGCGTGCTCGACGCCGCGCACGTGCACCCCGACATCCGCTTTCAGACGGCGGACGATTACGCCATGATCTCCATGGTCGAGAGCGGGCTGGGCATCTGCATCGCGCACGAGCTCGTGCTGCGCTCGGACCACCACAACGTCGTCGTGCGCCCGCTCGATCCCCCGGCGCACCGCACGATCGCCATGGCCATCCCGCCGGAGAGCGAGGGCAAGCCGCTCGTGCGCACGTTCGCCGCCTTTGTGCGCGCGTGGGCGCAGGCCAACCCGTGACGGGAAACGATCCGGCCCATATAAAAAAACCGGGACGCTCCGATGGGAGCGTCCCGGTTTTTGTTTCTGGTGCTTATGCGTTCCAGGTCTTCGTCTGCTCACGCAGCCAGTCGGCCCACGGCTCGATGCCCTCGCCCTTGAGCGCGGAGATCGGGAACACCTGAATGTTCGGGTTGAGCTTCTTGACGCGCTCGATGCACTTGTCGAGGTCGAAGTTGAAGTACGGCGCAACGTCGATCTTGTTGACGAGCAGCACGTCGCAGATCGAGAACATGAGCGGGTACTTCAGCGGCTTGTCGTCGCCCTCCGGCACGGAGAGGATCATGGCGTTTTTCACGGCGCCGGTGTCAAACTCCGCCGGGCAGACGAGGTTGCCGACGTTCTCGAGGATGGCGAGGTCGATGTTCTCGGTGCCGAGGCCCTCGAGGCCCTGGCGCGTCATGCCCGCGTCGAGGTGGCACATGCCGCCGGTGTGCAGCTGGATAACCTTCGCACCGCTGGTGGAGATGGTCGCGGCGTCGACGTCGGAGTCGATATCGGCCTCCATGACGCCGATGCGCAGATCGTCCTTCAGGGCGTTGATGGTCGCCATGAGGGTCGTGGTCTTGCCGCTGCCGGGCGAGGACATGAGGTTGAGCAGGAAGGTGTGATTGCGCTTGAGTTCTTCGCGCAGCAGATCTGCCTGCCGGTCGTTGTTTTCAAAAACGCTCTTTTTGATTTCGAGCACGCGGAATGCATCCATGATATTACCTCCAGAATGTTCACGGGGTTTTGTATGCCAAAATTATAGCAGTCTCGCCCCGGTTTTGCAACCTTTTTGCGCGGGGATTGCCAATGTTGGACAGTTCGGGTATAATGGTTTAATATCGTGCGAAACCCAAGGAGGCGATGGTATGCCCCACCATTCCGGTGCCGAGCTGCCGGGCGCGCAGGCGCTGCGGCAGATGGCCGCGCAGAGCGACAGCCGCGGCCTGTTTTCCGACCGCGCGCCCGACCCGGCCTATGCCGGCCTGTTTTTGAACCGCGAGCTGAGCTGGCTGCAATTCAACCGCCGCGTGCTGGCCGAGGCGGCCGACGAGACGCTGCCGGGCTATGAGCGGCTGAAGTTTCTGTCCATCTACTGCTCGAATCTCGATGAATTTTATATGGTGCGCGTCGGCGGGCTGCTCGACCGGGCGCTGCTGCAGCCGTGGCACACGGAGACCATCACGGGCCTGACGCCGCGCGAGCAGCTGCGCGCGATCTATGACGAGACGGCGCGGCAGCAAAAAGATTTTGAAGCGCTCTGGCGCAAAGTGACGGCGGCGCTGGCAAAGCAGCACGTGGAGATCCTGGACTTTGACCGGCTCGACGAGGCGGACGAGGTGCTGCTGCGGCGGCGCGGGGCTCGTGCCGACGACGCAGCTGCCGAAGTTTTTTAAGCTCACGGTCGACGGCGTGCAGAAGCTCGCGCTCACGGCGCCGCTGGTAGCGCACTTTGCGCCCCTGCTCTTCGGCGAGCGGCGCGTGCGCGAGACGGCTATCGTGCGCGTGACGCGCAGCGCCGACATTTCCGTGCGTGACATCATGGACGGGTGCGACGCGGATCTGCGCGCCGTGATGGAGCGGCTGCTGCGGCGCCGCCGCCGGCTCGAGCCGGTACGCGCGCAGGTGCAGGGCCGCGTCTCGGACGAGATGCGCGCGCTCGCGCGCGAGCTGCTCGGGCTGCCGAAGCGGCAGCTGTTCGTGACGAGCGCGCCGACGGATCTGTCGTTCGTGCTCACGATGCCGGGGGAGTTTGACCTCGCGGGGCTGACGTGTCCCGAGATCCCGCCGGCCAAAAACGTGGCGCTGCAAAAGGGCGACTACTTTGCCTATCTCGCGCAGCACGACCTGCTGCTCGCGCTGCCGTACCAGAGCATCAACCCGTTCGTCGATCTGCTGTACGAGGCGGCGGACGACCCGGACGTCGTGTCGATCAAGATCACGCTCTACCGGCTCGCTGGCAGCAGCCGCATCGCGGCGGCGCTGGCCTACGCGGCCGAGCACGGCAAGCAGGTGCAGTGCCTGCTCGAGCTGCGCGCCCGCTTTGACGAGCAGAGCAACATCGACTACTCGCGCATGCTCGAGGACGCGGGGTGCGACATCCTCTACGGCCTGACGAAATACAAGGTGCACACGAAGCTGTGCCTCATCACGCGGCGGTGTCCCGGCGGCATCTGCTACTACACGCAGGTCGGCACCGGCAACTACAACGAAAAGACCGCCGAACAGTACACCGACCTCATGCTGCTGACGAGCGACCCGGCCATTGGGCGCGACGCGGCGAAAACGTTCGACCGGCTCGCGCGCGGCGAGACCGTCGGCGAGACGGAGGCGCTCTGGCTCGCGCCGGAGGGCTACAAGCCGCAGCTGATGGCGCACATCGAGGCGCAGACGCGCCTCGGCCCGGAGGGATACATCGGCATCAAGGTCAACTCCATGAACGACGCGGACGTTATGGCGCGGCTCGTGCGCGCGAGCGAGGCGGGCACGGAGGTGGAGCTGTTCGTGCGCGGCATCTGCTGCCTGCGGCCGGGCGTGCCCGGGCGGACGGAACACATCTCGGTGCGCAGCATCATCGGGCGGTATCTGGAGCACGAGCGTATTTTCGTCTTTGGCCGCGGGGAGGCACAGGAGGTGTTCATCGGCTCGGGCGACCTGCTCGAGCGCAACACCATGCGCCGGATCGAGGCCTTCACCGCCGTGACCGACCCCAGCGCGCGCACGGAGGTGCTCGAGGTGCTCAGCGCCATGCGGCGCGACAACCGGCAGGCGTGGATCATGCAGCCGGATGGCAGCTACATCCGTCCCGAGGGCGCGGGCGAGCCGTTTGTCAGTCAGGCGTATCTGCACACGTACTTTGCCGGGCGCACCGTCGAAAAGCCCGCGCCCCCTGCCCCGCCTCAGCCACGAAAAAAGCTCCCGTGGTGGCGGCGGCTGTGGATCTGGCTGAAAAATAATTGACGAAATTCGGAATTTTGGACTTGACAAGCGCGCAAAAGCGCGTATAATGTGCCTTACAATTTCACAGCCTTATCAAGAGTGGCGGAGGGACCGGCCCTGTGAAGCCCGACAACCTGCAGAGACCTGCAAGGTGCCAAATCCGGCGGTGCAAATCGAGAGATGAGGATCTTCGCCTTTTCCAAGCGCTCCGTCGGCTGTCGGGGCGCTTGTTTCTTTGCCCGGCACAACAGAAAGCGAGGAATAGCAATGGCTCATCATCTCTTTACATCCGAATCCGTGACGGAAGGACATCCCGACAAGATCTGCGACCAGATCTCCGACGCGATCCTCGACGCCATTCTGGCGCAGGACCCGAACGGCCGCGTCGCCTGCGAATGCACGGTCACGACCGGCGTCGTGAACGTCATGGGCGAGATCACGACCGACTGCTACGTCGACATCCCGAAGGTCGTGCGCCAGACCGTGCGCGAGATCGGCTACGACCGCGCAAAATACGGCTTTGACTGCGAGACCTGCGCCGTCATCACGAACATCGACGAGCAGAGCGCGGACATCGCCCTCGGCGTCGACCAGTCGCTCGAGAGCAAGGAGACCGGCGACAGCGCGCTCGACAACGGCGCGGGCGATCAGGGCATGATGTTCGGCTTCGCCTGCGACGAGACGCCGGAGCTGATGCCGCTGCCCATTTCGCTGGCCCACAAGCTGGCCAAGCGCCTGACCGCCGTGCGCAAGCAGGGTCTGGTCGACTATCTGCGGCCCGACGGCAAGACGCAGGTCACGGTCGAGTACGACGAGCAGAACCGCCCCGTGCGCGTGCACACCGTCGTGCTCAGCACGCAGCACGCCCCGGAGGTGGACATGGCCCAGCTGCGCAAGGACATGATCGAGCTCGTCATCCGCCCGACCATCCCGGCCGAGCTGCTCGATGACGACACCCGCTACCTCATCAACCCCACCGGCCGCTTTGTCGTCGGCGGCCCGCAGGCGGACTCCGGCCTGACCGGCCGCAAGATCATCGTCGATACTTACGGCGGCAGCGCCCCGCACGGCGGCGGCGCGTTCTCCGGCAAGGACCCGACGAAGGTCGACCGCAGCGCCGCCTACGCCGCGCGCTACGTGGCCAAGAACATCGTGGCGGCCGGGCTTGCCCGCCGCTGCCTCGTGCAGCTGGCGTATGCCATCGGCGTGGCAGAGCCCGTGAGCGTGCTCGTCGACACGCAGGGCACGGGCACTGTGCCGGATGCACAGATCGCCGCTGCCGTGCAGCAGGTGTTCGACCTGCGGCCGACGGCCATCATCCGCGACCTCGACCTGCGCCGCCCGATCTACCGCCAGCTCGCCGCCTACGGCCACATGGGCCGCGAGGAGCTCGGCGTCCGCTGGGAGGACACCGACCGCACCGACGCCCTGCGCGCCGCCGTCGCCGAGACGAACGTGTGATTCAAACCGCATGAAAAACCTCCGCAGCTTCGGCTGCGGAGGTTTTTTCATATTCATTCGTGAACCGGCGAGGCGGTTCTCTATGGAGCATATGCTCAATAGTACGAGTGCCCCCAGGTGGCGTTTTCGTAATTTGCGAGGAAGTCGGCGTTCGCGCGCTCGGTCGGCGAGAGCGAATTGTTATCGAACGACGCGCCGGGCACCGTGCCGTGATACCAGCTCTGGGCCTCGAAATAGGCCGCGATCTGCGGCGTCTGGAAGATGCGGCCGTGGCGCGCAAAGATCTCGTTGCGGGCAAGGCAGCACTGCTCCCAGGTGAGGTTCGCCACGTCCGCCTGCGTGAGCCGGCGCGCGGCGCTGTCCGGCAGGATGTAGCTGCCGGCGGAAGGCGTCGGCGTGGGGCTCGGCGTCGGGGTGGGCGTCGGCGTCGGTGTCGGCGCAGCGGACGGCTCTACCGTCGCCGTCACGGCCGGGGTCGCGGCCACGACCGGGTCTTTTGGCTTGGGCTTGACGTTGAGCGCAATGAGCAGCACGATCAGTGCAACGCCGAGCGCGGCAAAGATGGCGATGAGCAGCGCCTTGCTGCGCGGCGCGTCCCGGTCCTCCGGCGCGGGCTCATACGGCGCATCGTTCTCCCAGCCGGGCACGGGCGGGTCGTCTGCCCAGGGATCGTCCTGCGGCTCGGCTTCATCGTCCCAGTCGTCGGCGGGGGCGCTGTCCTGCCAGCCGGAAGGGAAATGCTCCCCGTTTCCATCATCCGGCGGCGCGGATGCATCCTGCTGATCCTCCGGCGGGAGGATTTCATTCTGTAAATCATCTTCCGGCGGCGTCTGCTCGCCCCCGCAGTAGGGGCACCAGCGCGCATCATCCGGGATGTCTCGTCCACAGTAGGGACACTGCATTGGCTTCACCTGCCCTTTCACACACACAAATCGTTTTCCTCAATGTACCATATTCCCGGCCATACCGCAAGATAAAAAAATGTCCCCCGGTGGTTCGCCGGGGGACAAAGAAAAGCCTGTTAACCCGCGATGCGCTTGGCGCCCACGTAATTCTTCAGGTAGTAGCTCGAGCTCAGGTCGCTGATGACGACGCAGCCTGCGCCGGAGCTGCTGTGGATGAACTGGCCGTTGCCGATATAGATACCGACGTGGCCGATGCTGGAGCTGTTGCTCGCAAAGAACACCAGGTCGCCGAGCTGGAGGTTGGCCTTCTCGACATAGGTGCCGTTGTTGTTGTAGATGCTGCTGGCCACACGGCTCATGGAATAGCCGCAGAGCTTGTACACGTAGTTGACAAAGCCGGAGCAGTCAAAGCCCGAGGGGCTCATGCCGCCGTAGACATACGGCGCGCCCATGTACTGCTTGGCCGTGGCGACGATGGTCTCACCGATGGAGCCGCTGGGCTTGCTGCCGCCGTCCGACTTCGTGGTGGTGACGTAGGCGCTGTTGACATAGCCCTTGACGCCGTTGATGGTGACAGCCGTCCAGTTGCCGCTCGTGCCGGTGATCGTCAGCGGCGTGCCGTTGTTATACGTGCCGAGGATGGAATAATTCGTGCCGGCACCGGAACGCAGACGCACGTCGTTGCCCTTGATGTAGCCGGTCTGGCTCGTAGAGCCGCCGCCGTTATCAGGCTTGGTCGTGGTCATGTAGTCCTTGCTGACATAACCGTCCCTGCCGCTGTAGCTGACTTTGTACCAGTTGCCGCTCTCGCCGGTGATGGTCATCTTCGTGCCGGTGTTATACACGCCGAGGATGGAGCTGGTCGTACTCGCACCCGAGCGCATACGCACGCCGGTGCCCTTGATGTAGCCGGCCTTGCTGTCGGCCCCGCCGCCGGAGACATAGTCCGAGCGGATGTAGCCGCTCACGCCGCCGATGGTGACCTTCGTCCAGCCGTTTTCCGTGCCGGTGATGGTCAGGGGCGTGCCGTTCTGGTAGGTACCGAGGATGGAGTAGTTCGTGCTCGGGCCGGAGCGCATGCGCACATCGCTGCCCTTGACCGAACCGTTGGAGCTGCCCGTGCTGCTGCCGCCGTTCGTCACGCCCGAGAGCGAGACATAGTCCGAGTGGACATAGCCGGTGGTGCCGTTGTAGCTGACCTTGTACCAGGCGCCGTTGACGCCGGTGATCGTCATGGTCGTGCCGGAGTTGTAGGTGCCGAGGATGGAGCTGCTCGTGCTCGCACCCGAGCGCATACGCACGTAGCTGCCGTTGATCGTGCCGGTACCGAAGCTGGCATCCATTTCATTGGCGCGTTTGAGGTAATCGGAAGATATGTAGCCGACGGTGCCGTTGTAGACCACCGTGGCCCAGCCGCCGCTCGAGCGCGTGGACACCACGACGTGGGTGCCTGCCGGGAGCGTGGAGATAATGCCGTAATTCGTTCCGGCGCCCGTTCGGAAGTTGACGGCCGTCGTCGTCGTCGCACCGCCGGCGCTCGCCGCGGAAGCCGAAACGGCCAGCGTGAGCGCGAAGAGCGCGGAAACAACGGCTGTTTTCAGAAATCGTTTCGCCATAGAATCATCCTTTGCTTAGTTATTCGCAAGCGCGCGGTCCAGCCACACAGCCGCCACATCCATGGCGTTGTACAGGCCGTCCTTTTCTGTCTTTTTGACCACACGGTCGCGGGATTTCAGATCCGGGTCGGTGAGCTGAAGCTGCACGGAGACCCGCGTCGCCACGTCGAGGTCCTTGATCTTTTTCGTGTCGAGGATCTGCATCATAATGATGTACTTGTCAGCCATGCTGCCGTAATAGAGCAGGTTGTCTTTCCGGCGCAGCGGATGGCCTTTGTAGCACAGTTCGGTCGATTTTGCTGCCAATGAGATACACCTCCGATACCACTGTTTTCGAATTGTAACACATTTCAATCTTTTTGTCAACACCGCATGCCCCGCGCTGTCGTTTCGGCGCGGGGACACACGATGGGGCAGACATTTGCGCGGCTCAGCCGGCGTCGTCGGCATCGCCGCCGGTGTCCTGCGACTGGCCGGAGAAATTGCCGAAGATGCCGGTCGGCGAGCCGATGGTCGGCGTCGGGAAGCTCTTGGTCGGCAGATCCTTGTGGATCGACTCCATGACGAGCTTCCAGATCTGGGCGGCGGGGTTGCCGGAGAAGTTCATATACTCGGGCATATCGTAGCCGGTCCAGACGGCGGCCACATAGTACGGCGTGAAGCCGACGAACCAGCGGTCGCAGTTGTTCGTGGTCGTACCGGTCTTGCCGCCGACGGGCATGCCGCTCAGGCGGGCCTCGCTGCCGGTGCCGCTGTTGACGGCGTTGCAGAGCATATCGGTCATGTTCCACGCGGTGTTGGCCTTGAAGGCCACGATCGTGCGCGCGGGATTTTCGAGCACGACCTCGCCGCTGGAATCCTTGACGTAGGAATACGTGCGGCCGTAGGTGAACACGCCGTCGTTGACGAAGGCGGAGTACGCCTGCGTCATCTCGCGGACGGTGATGCCGTTCGTGAGCTGGCCGAGGGCGAGCGGCGCGTAGTCGCAGTCGGACTCGGCAAGGCTCGTGACGCCGAGCTTGTCCTTCAAAAATTCATACGACGCACGCGGCGTGAGCTTGTCGAGGATCTGCGCCGAGACGGTGTTGAGCGAGCGCTGCAGCGCCTCGCGGATGGTGATGACGCCGTAGTTGCCGCCGCCGGAGTTTTTCGGATACCAGCTCGTGCCGGAGAGCTTGATGTCCGGCGCATCGTTGACCTGCGTGTACTGCGTGATAAGACCGAGCTCCATGGCCGGGCCGTAGGTCGCGATCGGCTTGATGGACGATCCGGGCGGGCGCTTGGACTGCGTGGCCCGGTTCGTGCCGAAGTTGATGGTCTTTTTGCCCGTGCCGCCGGACAGGCCCTTGATCTCGCCGGTGTAGGGATCCATGATGACGATGGCGGACTCGAACTGCTGGCCGGAGGCCGACGGGCGCTGCGGCATCTTGTCGAGGTCGGTATAGACGTCGTCGATCGCCTGCTGGATGCTGGGATCGTAGCAGGAATAGACCTGATAGCCGCCGGAATAGAGCAGCGTGCGCGCCGTGTCGCGGCTGACGCCCTTCTGCTCGACGAGGTCGTTGAGCACGTCGTTGATGACGGCCTCGGCGTAGTAGCTGTAGATGGTCTGGGTGGCATCGTCGGACTCGCTGCGCACGAACACGAGCTCCTGCGCCACGGCCTCATCGTACTGCTCCTTGTTGATGTAGCCCTGTTCGTACATCTGCTTGAGGATGGTCTCCTGCCGGGCCTTATTGTTCTCGCGGCTGATGAAGGGGTCGTATTTTGAGGGGTTATTCGTGATGCCGATGATGCTCGCGCACTCGGCGAGCGTGAGATCCTTCGGTTCTTTGCCGAAGTAGGTCTCGGCGGCGGTATAGACGCCGTTGCACCCCTCGCCGAAGTAGACGATGTTCAGGTACCACTCCATGATCTCTTCCTTATCATAGGACTTCTCAAATTCGAGCGCCTGGAAGATCTCGAGCAGCTTGCGCTGCACGGTGATATCGTCCTGCTTTGTGAGGTTTTTGATCAGCTGCTGCGTGATGGTCGAGCCGCCGAAGTCGTTTTTCATCGACAGGAACATGTTGATGAACGCGCCGGTCGTACGGTACCAGTCCACGCCCTTGTGCTTGTAAAAGCGCTTGTCCTCGATGGCGACGGCCGCGTGCTCCATGTCCTTGGGGATGTCGGCATAGTCGATCCAGACGCGGTTTTCCGTGCTCGAGAGGTTCGTGAGGTTCTGCCAGTTGCCGTCGGAATCCTCATACAAAATCGAGCTTGAGAGCGAGACCGTGAAGTCCGAGAGCTGCACGTCGAGATCCGTGGACAGGCAGTTTTTCACATAGTACGCGAAGATGCACAAAAACAGCAGCCCCGTGACGAGCACGATCAGCAGGATCGTGCCGAGCACGCGCAGCACAGCGCCCGCGACGCTCACGGTCGCATCCGCGGCCTGGGCCGCGCGCGGGGCGGATGATGATGGTTTCGGTCGTTTTGCCATAGGCAGTGACGCACCTCCCTGATAATACACATTATCGGGTCAAAAACCCGGTCGATATTCAGCGCATAAAAACGGTTAAATGATATTATAGCACACTCTGTCAACCGGGGATAGTCTTTCGCGCGTTTTTGTCCGGCGGGTATGAAATGCGCGCGCGTTGGACAAACTTTCCGGTGAAAGGAGCGAGGCATATGAAACGAACGCTGGCACTGACGGTCGTGACGGCGCTGTGCGCCGTGTCGCCGTTCGTCGCGGGGGCGGCGATGTCCTCCCTGCAGCAGCCGGGCGCGGACGCGCCGGCCACGTCCTACGACGGCGCGCAGGCGGAATATATCCTGCGGGATTACGAGGGCTATGTGAGCGTGTTCGCCTCCGACGCCGACCGCAGGCCGCTGCAGGTGACCGGCATCGAGGTCGCCGGACTGCGCCGCGCCGACCAGGAGCTGCTGCGCGGCGGCATCACCGTCGGCAGTCAGGAGCAGCTTTTGCTGCTGCTGGAGGATCTGGGGTCGTAAAAGGACTTGATTTTACACGCCAGATGGGGTACACTGAAACCAGAAAACGATCACAACTGGAGGACACCCCGATGAGTGAAGCATTCGGCAGCGATTATCTGACGATCGAGGACGAGGACGGCAACGAGTTCGAGCTGGAAGTGCTCAACGAGTTTGAGCTCGACGGTCAGGACTATCTCGCGGCGCTCCCCGCCGATATGGACGAGGACGACCCCGATTTCGGCATCATCCTGCTCAAGATCATGGAGGAAAACGGTGAGGAGCTCTTCGGCTCCATCGACGATGACGACGAGCTGGACAAGGTGTACAATTACTATATGGAAGAGATCTTCGCCGACGAGGACGAAGGATCTGACGGCGGCGCGGAGGAATAAGTTCCCGCGCGGCGCATAGCATGGGAATAAGTCCTGCTGTGTGCGTGGAGCACGACTGAGTGCTCAGAGCTCATTTAAACCCACATCTCTTATAAGGGATGCCAGAACTTCCGCTGCGGATTGCAGGCCTCCCGGCCGGCTGAAAGATGCCGGTTGGACGTTGGAAGCAGAGAAACAGCAGAGAGGCGACCCACCTGCCTTCTTGTGCAGGTTGTAACTGGGCTCACACGGCATTGGCGGGCTGGCCGGCAGCGAAAGCTGCCGGCTTTTTTCTTGTCGGAGACAAGAAAAAAGCCAGATTGCATCCGTCGCGGCGTGGCCACTGAAAAAGCCGCGCCGCATTGACAAGCCCCCGCCGCCGGGGCTATGATAAGCCTCAGCGGCACGCGCAGTGTGCCGAATCCTGTCCAAACGAAAGGTGATCCGCCATGCTCCGCTTTCAGAACGATTACTCCGAGGGTGCGCACCCGAACGTGCTGCGCGCCCTGTGCGACACCAACCTCTGCTCCACGCCGGGCTACGGGCTCGACGACGACTGCCGCCGCGCGGCCGACGCCATCCGCGCCCGCTTCGCCTGCCCGGACGCCGACGTGCACTTCCTCGTCGGCGGCACGCAGACGAACCAGCTCACCGCGGCCGCCTTCCTGCGCCCGTGGGAGGCCATGGTCGCGGCCGACACCGGCCACATCAATGTGCACGAGACCGGCGCGATCGAGGCCACCGGCCACAAGGTGATCGCCGTGCCCGGCGCGGACGGCAAGCTCACCCCCGCCGCCATCGCCGACGCCGCCGCGCAGCACTGCGCTGCCCCCGGCGTGTATGACGAGCACATGGTACTGCCGCGCATGGTGTACGTGTCCGACGCGACGGAACTCGGCACTGTCTATACCAGGGCGGAACTGACCGCCCTGCGCGCGGCGTGCGACGCGCACGGGATGTACCTGTATCTCGACGGCGCGCGGCTGGCGCAGGCGCTCACGGCCGCGGGCAGCGACCTGCAGCCGGAGGATCTGCCGCGGCTGTGCGATGCGTTTTACATCGGCGGCACGAAAAACGGCCTGCTCTTCGGTGAGGCAATGGTCATCGTCAACGACGCGCTCAAGCCGGGCTTCCGCCGCGCGATGAAGCGCAACGGCGCCATGCTCGCCAAGGGCCGCCTGCTCGGCGTGCAGTTCGCCGCCGCGATGGAACACGACCTCTGGCTCGAGCTGGGCCGGCACGCGGACGCGCAGGCGCAGCGCATCGCCGCCGCGCTCTCGGACCGCGGCATCGCAATGTACGTGCCCTCGCCGACGAACCAGATCTTCCCCATCCTGTCGGATGCGCAGATCGCGCGGCTGCAGGAGCAGGTCGCGTTCAACACGACCGCCCGCGTGGACGCCGCGCACCAGGCCGTGCGGTTCGTGACCTCGTGGGCCACGACGGACGCGCAGGTCGACGCGCTGCTGGCCGTGCTGGCGCAGGTGCTGGACTGACCGCACGACATCGGAATACGGAAACACGCCCGGCGCATCTGCGTCGGGCGTGTTTTCAACTTTACAAATGTTCCTTCTGCATCTTCGCCCAGCGGCGGGGATACTTCGGCGGTGTGGGCGCCGTCTTGCGGATGACGACGACGCTGTGCGTCACGTCCGTGCCGGGGATGGTGTAGCGCGCCGTGCGCTCATACGTGCCGCCGAGCTTGCGGATGGCGCTGCGCGCCTCGTCGAGCTCTGCGGCGCAATCCGGCCCTTTCATGGCGAGAAACACCCCGCCCGTGCGCACAAACGGCAGGCACAGCTCGCACAGCAGGTACAGCCGCGCGACCGCGCGCGAGACCGCCGCGTCGAACTGCCCGCGCAGCTCCGGCGCCTCCTCGGCGCGCGTATGCAGGCACGTCACGTCCGTGAGGCCAGTCGCGGCGCAGACGTCGCCGAGAAAGCGCACGCGCTTATCCAGACTGTCGAGCAGCGTGAGCGAAATGTCCGGCTGCGCAATCTTCAGCGGCAGGCCGGGAAAGCCCGCGCCCGTGCCGACGTCGATGACCGACTTGCCGGCAAGCGGCTCGACCGTCAGCAGGGCAGCCGAATCGAGAAAGTGCAGCTGCGCCACGTCGGTCTCGCCGTGGATGGCCGTCAGGTTCATGACCTTGCTGCGCTCGTCGAGCAGCGTGTAATATGTCTGAAAACGGGCCAGCACCGCCGCGTCGAGCGGCAGACCCAGCGCGGCAAACCCCGCGCGCAGAAGTTCGTCCATGCTTGCCTCCAAAAATGATCGGTTGCCGCCATCTTATCACATTCCCGCGCGCACGTCCAGCCCCGGGCGGGCAAGGGGGCAAAGCCCACGATCACCGGCAGCCACGAAAAGCCGCCCGCACGGGTCTCCGTGCGGGCGGCTGTGCTGTCTGTGCAGCTATTATGCGTAAAAGACGTGGTCGCCGATCGTGGCCGTGTAGGTCAGGCGGCTGTTGAACCACGAGGCGTTGCAGGCCGAGGGATTGATGAAATACAGGCTCTCGCCCACCGGGTCGTACCCCTCGAAGGCGAGCTTCGCCGCGAGCTCGGCATCCTCGTCCGGCGTGAGGCTGATGCGCCCGTCGGCCGTGGGCGAAAACTGCGCCACACCGCCGCGCCGGTCGAACACGACCTCCTTGACGCTGTTGGGGAAGCGCTCGTCCGCCACGCGGTTGAGCACGACGTTGCCGACCGCGATCTGCCCGTCCATGGGCTGGTTGCCGGCCTCGGCATTGATGATGTGGCTGAGCCAATAGACATCACGCGCGCCGTAATAGCTCTCGCCGCTCTCGAGCAGCGCCTGCTCGGAGGCATCGACGCGCAGACTGGTGTGGTCCTCGCTGAGCACGGCCGTGACGCCGAAGATCTTCTCCAGATCCGCCAGCGGCAGCACCACTTCCCCGTCGAGGGCATACACGCCGTCGGGCGCGTAGAAGCAGCGGCCGTTGGCCGTGTAGTACGTCTCGCCGTAGGTCGCCGCGATGTCTGCGCCGTCGACCGTGACGGTCTCGGTGTCGCCGTCCGTGACCGTGTCGCTCTCGAGGCCGAGCATCTCGGCGAACGCATCCGCCGGGAGCCAGACCGCATCGTCGAGCACGTAGCAGTAGCCGCCGAAGCGGTCGTCCACATACACGGGCGTGTAGTCGCAGGTGACGGTCTCGGTGTAGTCGCCGGCGTCCATGCCGACGGCGACCGTGCGCACGACCGGCGAGGTCGCCTGCGCGGCTGCCTGCACCGCGAGCTTCTCGTCGCGCTCGGGCGCGGCCAGGGACACATCCCCGCTCACGACCGCCTTTGCCGCCGGCGCGCTGCCGTCCGGCCCGGCGGCCAGCGCCGAGCTTTCACCGGCGAGCCAGAAAAATCCGCACAATAAGCCGCAAAGCAGGCAGACGATGCACATCAGCGACAGGCCCGACTTCACGGACAGGCCCGCTTTTTTCGTTCGATTCATGACGTGCAGCCTCCTTTGCTGATTCATCACAGGGCGCAAACATTTCAATCCACGCGCCCTGTTACGGATAATTATATTCATTTTTCAAACCGCACGCAATCGGCAAATTGCACAAAGCGTCTTTTTAAGTTCTGAATAATATCCACAAAAAAATGCGTAAACAACAAAATATAGCGTTATATGACACAATAATACGCAAGAAATTGTGTTGTTTACTTTGACTAAAACCGTCAATTCGACGCAAAGTGACCAAAATAAAAAGATGCAAGTTCGCAAAAAATTCTTGCAAACTTGCATTATGTCAACTATTTTTATTATTTGAAAGAATTATGTTAATCTTTTTCCCGCCTCACAGCGCCTGACGCAGCGCCTTGGCAAGCTGATCCGGGCAGGAGGTCAGCTTGCTGCCGCAGCGCACGCCCTCCATGCGCTCGATGGCCTGCTGCACCGGCATCCCCACCAGGAGCCGCGAAATGCCCTGCAGGTTGCCGCTGCACCCCCCTTGCACCTCAACTTTGCGGATAATTCCGTTCTCCACCTCCACCCGCATCAGGCGGGAGCAGACACCTTTCGGCCGGTATGTGATCGTCATGACGACGCCTCCTTTGAAATATTCCGGTGCTCAGTATAGCAGATACGGTGACATAATTCCACCCCCGAAACCATATATCTGTCTCTTATACACATCTCCGAGCCCACGAGACTCCTGAGCAT
>ERZ1026943.777-NODE-777-length-14689-cov-4.878092_pt1 | contig 14689 bp, 13 predicted proteins | sample MGYA00519461_ERZ1026943 | MGnify/ENA primary metagenome ERZ1026943 (study PRJEB26926, sample SAMN06164617) | human gut metagenome | biome: ENVO:00009003; feature: ENVO:2100002; material: ENVO:00002003 | host: Homo sapiens | place: USA | collected 2012 ...
GCCAGTTGTTCTGGTCCCAGAAAAGTTTCTGGTCACCACGGTGTGGAATGATGTGATCCACCACCGTTGCCCGGACGTACTTGCCCTGCTTGGCGCACTGCACACAGAGCGGATGGGCTTCCAGATACGACTTTCTGGCTTTCTGCCACCTCCTATTGTATCCACGCTTTGCTGCCGGGCGGGTGGCTTCTGGATGGAGAGGCAGGTGCTTCTCACAGTAGAGCTGGCCAGGTTCAACCAGCTCCGGGCAGCCGGGGTGATGGCACGGTGTCTTTGGTCTGTACGGCATAGGTCAGTCCTCCCACGGAAGCCCAGCCTTACCGAAGTGACCGTAAGCACTGACCTTGTTGTAATCTACATCCAGCAGACCCAGCCGCTTGATGATACCCTGCGGGGTCAGGTCATAGCTGTCATGGACATAGGCTTCGATGAAGTCAAGGGACTGGTGCTCAGTACCGAAGCACTCCACAGCCACACCTACCGGCTGTACCACACCGATGGCGTAGGCCAGCTGGACTTCGCACTTGTCAGCGTAGCCCGCCTGCACGATGTCCTTGGCGATCTTCCTCGCCATGTATGCTGCGGAGCGGTCCACCTTGGTGGGGTCTTTACCGCTCAGAGCACCGCCACCCATGCGACCGATGCCGCCGTAGGTATCGCACGCCAACTTCCGACCAGTCACACCACAGTCGGCGTAGCTGCCGCCCAGAACGAAACGGCCGGTCGGATTGACCAGCTTCGTGAAGTCACCGTCCAGACCATACTCGCAGGCGGCAAGCACCATCATGGATTCGATGATGTGCCGGAAGTCGCTGACCTCCACATCCGGGCTGTGCTGCACGGAGCAGAGGAAGGTAGTGATATGACCGGTGTCGTAATCATAGCTGACCTGTGCCTTGGCATCTGCACGGAACATCTTAGACGGATGTGCCTTGAGAAGCTGCAGGAACTTGGTGGCGACCATGTAGGGAATCGGCATCTGCTCTGCCGTCTCGTTGGTGGCGTAGCCATACATGATTCCCTGGTCACCGGCACCGCCCTTATCCACACCCAGCGCAATATCCGGGGACTGCTTGTCCACCAGAATGCCGATGCGAAGAAGCTCGGTCAGGTTCCAGCCCAGCTTTTCAGCACCGATGCGGTTGAACACATCGTGGACGATCTGCTGATAGTTTGGCCGGTAATCGGTGGTGACCTCGCCGGCAATAAAAAGCTGGCTCTTTTTCAGCAGACACTCGATCGCCACACGGGCGTGCCTGTCATGCTGAAGAATGTCGGTCACAATAGCATCTGCGATCTGGTCACAGATCTTATCAGGATGGCCATTGCTGACCTGTTCACAAGTGATAATTTTACTCATGTTCTGTCCTCTCTTTCATGTATCACAAAGCAGGCCGCCTTTGCCCTTGCCCACAAATTGGCTCCCACAAAAGCGGCCTGCGATGTTCCATTGTGTAGTTCCAATGTGTCCTCTGAATCTGTTGCTGGTGTGTTGCTGGCGCTTTCCTCACAAAGTGAGGTGTCCAGTCCCCAAAAAATATTGATTTTACGCACTTTTCAGGGTTGCTAAGACCTATATTTTTTCTTTTGTTGCTATTGTTGCTAGTAAAAAGTAAATAGTATATAAAAGAAAATAATATAAATAAAATAGGGTTTTCACTCGCAACACTCGCAACAGCACCGAAAACCCTTGATTTTCCTACGTTTTTCTGTTGCTGGGGCGTTGCCGCTGTTGCTGGTAACGTGACTCCGAAGTCGTGTGTTGCTGGTATTTTGATAGAAACTTGTGAAAATCAAAAACAATAGATTTCACTATGTTTTACCAGCAACAGTCGCAACAGAGTCGTCCATACCCTGGATTTCCAACTCACGATGTCAATGGTGCAAAGTCCTCCTTTGACTCTTCACTTGCCGTGAACGCCACATCCAGAACCATCGGAGTCGTACTGCTGGAGGCACCGTCATTCGGACGCTTTCTTGCAGTCTTGTACCGCTTTTCAATCTCCTGGTTGAGATTCTTGGCTGCCTCTGCCCGGTAGCCATTCTCTCCACACCACTCTTTGTAGCGTGTGTAAACTGCACCGCGCCGAAGCTCACACCCTTCCTTTTCTTCAATGCATTCATCAAAAAACTGGCCCATCTTATCTGAGAATATCTGATAGTCCGTTGTTGCCTGAACGACAGAATCCGGCATGGCAAGTCCCTGACTGCGGAACAGCTTATAGCCTTCGAGCATCCAGTTCAGAATGCCGGACATATTTTCCGGTTTAGCAAAAGTGGACTTTAGATCCTTATCCTGTTCATTTTCTTCAAAATGTCGGTCAAACGGAATGATTTTGATTCGACCGGACTCAAACAACGTAAGGTCTGTGATATTCGGACGATGGTTCGTGTTGATGAAAATTTTGAAGTTCGGTCGGAACTCAAAGCTGTTTTCATGCAGATACCGGGCTGTGATCGTATCGTTACCGGTCAGTCGTTTGGTAAGTGCTGCATCCAGTGTGATCTTTTTCTCCGGCTCGGAGATGTTTACAAAACGGGAGCCGGCAAGCCGGGCGATTTCCTCAGACGGTCCTCCGCTCTGGCTGTTAAACTTTGCCTGCAGCATGGTCGGGTCTGCATTTTTACCGTACTCTCCCATGATGCGCAGGATACTCTCCATTGTGGTACCTTTACCGTTTCTGGATGTCGGTCCGTACAGAATAAACAAGCACTCCATGCGCGTGTCACCGGTCAGCGAGTACCCGATAGCCTTCTGAAGATAGTCTGCTCTGGCCTTGTCTCCCTGCATGATCTCCGTGATGAACGTCCGCCAGCGAGGGCAGTCGGCATCCGGATCATATATCACAGGGGACACCTTTGTGAGAAAATCCTCCGGACGGTGTTCCCGGAATTCCATTGTCCGCAGATCCAGTGTTCCATTTTTACAGTTGAAAAGATAGATATCCTGATCGTACTGCTTCATGGACAGTGGGAATACAGACTTTGCGTCTTTCAGCATCGTGTCACGGTGCTTGCGAAGCTGGAGCTTTTTGACACGGTCGATGAACCGCTTTCTGGCATCCTCTTCCTTGATTTCCAGTGCAAACAGATACAGTTTATCCGCCAGCAGCTTTGCAAGCTCTGCAACATTTAGGTTCTCCATATCCGGCTGCCAAACAACTCCGTCATAGACAAACCAGATTCCACGCTCACTGTTGTACCGTGCGATAGGCTTGAAGAAATCGGCGAACATGTTGCCTAAACCGATCTCATCCCTGCCGTAGCGCGGGTTCGTGTGCGGAGCCATTTCTTCCAGCGACAGCGTGAGCTTGCTGATATCCGGTGGCCGCTCTGATTTTTCATCTTCAGGATCGAGATTCGAGAATTCCTCATCCACGATGTCCTGAACGTTGACGGGGATGTAAACGGAAGCGCAGGTATTGACCGTGTTGCGGATAGAGATAGCACCGTAGGTCGAACCAGCCTGTTTGCGATCCCACTTGGGGCGCATCAGACCGGAGGTACGGAAGATACGGTCCATCTGCTCCTCATCACAGCCGCACCAGAATGCCAGAATAGACAAGAGCGCCATATCTGCATCTGACTGACTGCCGTAGAGGTCTTCCCACTCACCGGCAAAGAGCTTTTTGAACTTTTCGGAGTTACTGGCCTCGTTAGCGTGTGCGATGACAGCCTCATCATCCAGATACGAATGGTGCTGAAAATGGGTCTGCTGCACCTGCTTATTTCGCTTCATCAGCGTGTCCAGCAGGGTGGTCATTGCCGTTTCGTCGTTCGGGATCTCACCTGTGCGGTAAACATCTCCCGTCACGGTGACGAAGCGGTTTGTCGCACCGGGCATGTACACTTCCAGACCTTTGCTGCGGTTGTTGATGTAGTAGACTGTCTTGTCGTAGACATAGTCCTCTGGCACATGGAAAAATCCACGCAGACCTTTGCCGGACGGTGACTTCTCTACATACGCCGTAGGGAAGATCGAAAGTACAGTGTCCGCAGTATCGTTCAGTGTACCATCCTCCCGGATACAGTGGTCGATATCGAAAGCTCCGATACCACTGCCCACGGCAATGCCGATGCCGTCATAACCGCCCATCGCGTAGGTAACAAGCGTGGTCTTGAAATCCGCAAAAGTGCGGAGGTCATTGATCCTTGCTCTGTCACCGTTCGCCGGGTTATACGGCATCTTGGTCTTCTGACCGTTTCTCTTTTCAAATTTCCAGACACAAAAACGGCAGGAGGTCTTCAGCTCCGCCGGGATGTTTTTGATATCCACCATAGCGGTTAGACCTCCTTTCTTGTAGAATTCGCGCCATGTGTTGAAGCCCGCATCGCAAACTGCTTTGTAACAGCAGCTTCGATCTCGTGCTTTTTCTGAACGGAGACCACACAGCAAAACCGATTAAGCAGAACCAACTTGTCGATGGTCGTGATCTGCTCCACCAGCAGGATGGAATCCTCCAAATGCTCATCCCGGAGCATCTCACACTCTTTTTCCGTAAGTACGATGTGTACCGGAAGTTCCAGTTTCTTCAACTTGGAACTCAGCGGAATCACTGTGACGACCGGGGAATTACGGTTCGCCATGTCATTACTGATAACCAGCACCGGACGTGTACCGCTCTGCACCGAAGTACCGGAGTGATCGCCCAGTTCGGCAAACCAGACCTCATACTGTTTTGGCGATTTCATTGTCGGCCACTGGTAGGTCGGCATTTCATTAAACGGAGTTTCTTTCGATGCCGGCTGCCAGGATACTGCTGACTTGCGGCACTTCTTGGTTTTTCCGCATTGATTGATGTACTTGTTGACATGAATCTTGCGACCATGCACGCTGTGTCTTGCATTTTTCTTCTTGCGCCCCATACAGGTTCCACCTCCTTGACGCATAATAAAAAAGCCAAAGAGGGCATGAAAAAAGCCGACAGGCTTTTGACCTATCGGCTGTTCGTTTGCTTCTCTTTAGCTTTTGACAGTTTATATTATAGCACGGGTCTACATACAATGCAATGCGATTTTTCTCCAATATAAGCCGTTTTTCTCCAATTAAACGGCTTTTCTCCAATTAAAAACGTTTTTCTCCATTTATAACGAAACGTCCAGAGAAGTTACAGTTCTCAACTTATATGCCGGCTGATAAAAGTTCAAAAAAAGGAAGTGAACTCCCGAAGTTCACTCCCCCATCTTATCTCGTATTGCAAGATAGTGCTGGATTCCATAGCCCATCATCTGATATCCGATTTTGAGATAATGGTCTACACAGCCATTTGACATTTTTACAGCGCCACCTTCTGCGGTTTCAATTTTATCCCATCCCTTCCCGGTGAGGAATCTCTGGATGATAACTTCTCTGGGTGTTCCTTCTAAAAACTCTTCTCCAGCTGTGAAAAGCGTGACGATTTCTTTATCTTGGTCAACCATTTTCTGAAGTTCCTGCTCTTTTTCCAAATACAACTGCCGCATTACTTTATTCTTTTCCACAGCCCGCTTCTTTTCCAGCCGAGCAAGATCCTGCTCCAGTATCGACAGTTCCCGCTTCGCTGCCGTGTATTCCTTACAGACCTTTTTTGCTCGTTCTACCATTTCCTTATCCACCGGTCTATCAAACAACTTTCTCCGTGCCATCCTGCATGTCCTCCTCATTTTCTTCCCGCCGTGTTTTCCAGTACTTCAAAATAAATTCAGCCATTTCAGCTTGCGCCTGCCGTTCCATTTTTCTGACGACCTGCCACGACAGCGGCTTTCCATCTAACCCCACTGCATCTTTCCAGAAAACTCCATCCACATAGATCTGCCGGACAATCGTACCCTGTTCTCCGCCCACATAATCTGCAGCCATTTCCAGAAGATAGATATCACCTGCCAGTGTCCCATATTTTTTCAATAATTTCCTGTAATCATCCCGCCAGGTTCGAATGATATAATCCAGTGCGCCGATTGCAGCTTTTGCGGTCGGGTCTGAGATATGACTACTCTGGACTCGTTCTCCTTCCCCTGAGCATCCAGAATTCATGGCATAGTAGGCTTCTACAGGTGTCAGTGTCGGTGCAGACAGAAGCTGCTCTTTCAGCTTCTTAAGTTGTACTTTTTTCCCTGCAATCGTCTTTCCCATATCTCGAACCCAGCGTTTTATTTCGTCCAGAATCCTTGCTTCAGCTTCGTCAATGTTTCCATTCGCATGATCAAATATGTAATCCAGCAACCCAAACAGCTCAGACGGCCTTTCGGCAGCGTGAGCGAGCACCTGTTCCTGTTCTTTTCGGATATCCTGTGTATTCATCTTCCACTTTCTCCCTTCGTCTGCTTCTAAATCACAGGCGATGAAAAAATGGAGAAATCGAACCCCTTCCAAAAAATAAATGGAGAATTTCTTAAAAAAAGAAACGGTGCAAGACATTACCGCCCTACACCGCGTGGAAATCAAACACCCAGCTGCGCTTTGACTGCTGAGATCAACTTTTCCTGTGTCATGTCCTTCTGCTCCAATGCCGCCATGACATCCTCATCCACTGTATTTTTCGTGATGATGTGGTGAATGGTCACCACATGGGTCTGTCCCTGCCGCCAAAGACGGGCATTGGTCTGCTGATACAGTTCCAAAGACCAGATCAGCCCGAACCAGATCAGGATGTGTCCACCCTGCTGGATGTTCAGGCCATGTCCGGCCGATGCAGGATGGATCAGAGCGACTGGGATGTTCCCAGCGTTCCAATCCTTGATGTCGGTACTGCTCTTGATGTCCCGCACCGGGATCTTCAAGTGTGTCAGATGCTCAATGATGCGCTGCCGGTCATGCTTGAACCAATAGGCCACCAGCACCGGCTGTCCATTGGCGGCTTCGATCAGGTCTTCCAATGCTTCCAGCTTGTGGTCGTGGATGATCCTCGCTTTGCCGTTCTCATCGTAGACAGCTCCATTGCTCATCTGCAACAGCTTTCCTGTCAGCGATGCAGCATTGGCAGCGTCTATGTCCCCATCCTTCAACGGAATCAGAAGATCCTGCCGGAGCATATCGTAGAGCTTACGCTCCTCGGTGTTCATCTCCACTTCATACCGGGTCGGTACACAGTCCGGCATATTCAGATAGTCTAGTGCCTTCATGGAAATCGTGATGTCTGAAATACGCTGGTAGATCAGCTCCTCGGCTCCCTCTCTGGGCTTGTACTGGAACACAACACCTGTGGCCGGGTTCATGGAGCCGGCTTTGAAGTAAGCTTCCCGGTACCGACCGATGAACTTACCCAAACGTTCTCCGCCATCCAGAATCCCGATTTCTGCCCAAAGATCCATCAGTCCGTTGGAGGACGGTGTGCCGGTCAGTCCGACCCAACGCCTCACGAACGGACGGACTTTCCGCAGGTACTTGAACCGCTGGGACTGATAGTTCTTGAAGGATGACAGCTCATCGATCACGACCATACCGAAATCCCAGCGCATTCCGTTTTTCTCGTAATACTCCACCAGCCACTTGATATTTTCCCGGTTGACGATGTAGATCATCGCCGGGTGGTGGACTGCCGCGATCCGGGTCTTCACATCTCCCACGATGACGGAAATGTCCAGCCCTTTCAGGTGATCCCACTTTTCGATCTCTGCCGGCCATGTATCACGGGCAACACGCAGCGGTGCAATGATGAGGACCTTGCTGACCTCAAAGGTCTCAAGCATGAGGTCTTTGATGGCGGAAAGAGTGATTACAGTTTTGCCTAAGCCCATATCCAGAAACAGGGCTGCAATCGGGTGCGTCTTGATATACTCTGTGCAGTATCTTTGGTACTCGTGTGGAACAAATCTCATACACCGCCTCCTCCCTGCGGAAGATTCACTTCCGGCATCTCAGGAATCTTCGCACCGATTCCCTGCGGGATAGGCTCGCCCGGCGTCCAGTGCAGGAGTGCATCCACCGCAGGCTGGATCTGCTCCAAACGGTCAACACAGAACACCGGAAAGCCAAGAGCTTCCAGTTGCTGTCTGCGCTTTCGCTGGAGGATACGCATCTGTTTGCCGGGCGCTTTCAGCTCCACGAATGCACACTTGCCGCCGATCAGTAGAACCAGACGATCTGGCACACCGTTCATAGTCTGACTGGTAAATTTAAGTGCCTGTCCTCCAGCAGCCTTTACCGCAGCCACGAACTGCTTCTCAACTTCACTTTCTCTCATACGGATGCCTTTCTCTTTCTACAATCCCGGAGGTACTTTTTCTTTGCTGCGTAATACTCCGCTCCAAACCAGAAGTTGCCACTTTCAGATCCTTCCGTTTTGATAATCACGCCCTCAGAAGGATCGATCTTGGAGTATACCTCAATGACTTTACGCTTAAGTACAGGAACAGCTTTTCGCTTAGGCAGTTCAACTGCGTTTTTCTTCGGCTGCATATTGCTCTCGACAAAAGCCATATCCTTCTTGAGTTCCTTAGCCGTGCCGATAAAATAAAAAGCGGATCTTGACCCGATATGAAGGATCGTATCATTACCAAACCAGCTGAGAATATCTTTCAGTTCCGGACGGTTTCCGGCTTTAAAGAGACGGTCAAATTCTAGCTGCTTTGGAGGAAGCAGTTCTTTTAACATCTTTTCTTTCTCTTTTCGCCGTTCTTCCCTCATCACATTCCCGATAGCCTCATTTGCAGTCGGATCAGAATGACTGCGGTTATTGCGGCATTCCGGCACCTTTTCTTCTTTATGATCGACCCAATGGATAACCTGTGTTTCTTTCTGCATGATGATTACCTCCCCATTACTGATTGATCTGCTTCCACTGCTGCGGCTCCATCGTGGCGACCTGCCAGCCGATGCCTTCCAGTGCAGTGGCACGGTCATAGGAAACGACATCCTGCGAAGTACGGGTGACTGCGTTGGACAGACCGTACAGAGACAGGTCACCGCCTTCGATGAGGTACTTGAGAATTCCCTCCTGCTCCTCCGCGTTGATGCCATAGCTCTGGGCAGTCAGCTGCACCACATCCTGCACCTTGCCGGTGATCGGTACAGCCATAGATTCCTGCAGGCGGCCGACCACCTGAGAGAATCTGCTCTCATCAATAGCTGCCATCGTGGTATCACGCAGTTTCAAGAGAAATGCCTTGTCCTCTGCTTCCATCGTCTCATCCGAATACAGTGCAAAACTGTCCTCCACTGCTTTTGCCTGCCGGCCCACATGATGGCGGCGTTCGCCCATGTCATTCACCACCATACCGTTGGTGCAGACCAGTCGGTACACCAGCGGCTGAATGGACACAGCTCCCAGACCGACCTCGGAGTTGGAGATCATCACGCCAGCCTGCACGATATCTCCCTTACGGACTTCCATCTCCAGACGGTGGTTGACCACCTTGAGGTACAGACGGTTCTCCGTTACCTCGCAGGACATGACCTCGTACTGATCGTTGCCTGCAAACAGCGGCAGGACAGCTGTGGCAATCTCCATGTTGTCGATACGGCGGTATCGTTCTGACAGCAGTGCGCGGGCCACCTGTCCGGCACCGTAATCCATCGAGCGGACCATGTAAGAGCTGGGCTTATCCGCAAACCAGCTGTTCACGTTCTCGGCCAGAAGTTCCGGCTTCTGTGCCTGCATGAGATCATAGTATTTTGCCGGGATGCCCAGTGCCGATGCCACCTGACGATGGAACAGCGAGGTCGTACCAAACACCTCCTGCTGATTGGTCGTAAGATGGTTGATCTCAAAGGTGTGTCCATCTTCCCGGAGGTGCATTCCCTGCGCCGGACTGATAAAATCCTGCTTTGCCTTGTTCTGGCGGTTCAGTTCAACCAAGACTTCCTGCAAATTTCTTCCTGTCTTCATAGCAATTTTCCTCTCTATCTCTGCGGCGCATATTTATACGCCTGTTTATGCGTCTGTGTCCTTATAACAATGACGCCGTGTTATTCTAAGTTCCAAGTGCTTACAGTTCCCGGTTGATCATCTGTTGGATGATCCGGACTGCTCCCTGCATGCGCCTGCGGTTCAGTCGGGTGTCCTGCAGGAGTGTATCCAGCGCATCCACCTCGTCCCGGATGTTACAGAGGACCGACCGCTGATGGTCAGCAAGGCGTTCATTGTCCTGCTCTATACGGTCATATTCCTTTTCGTAGTCATCAATATCCTCTACGTTGGTATCGATGTACTCCTCGATCTCCCGGCGGAGTTCCTCGCCGGCATAGTCCTCGACTGCATCCAGCAGGTCGCGGATGCCAAAGGGTGTCAGGAGTTTTCCGTCCTTCATTTTCAATACATGCGGCATCTTGTTCACCCCTTAGTCTTTGAAATAGTAGTCACCCTTGTAACCAGCTGCCGCCAACGGCAAGCCCTTACACCATGCCGGGTTGACGGACATCAATTTGCAGACCTCGTCCACCGTGTACTTGTCTTTGGGAGCCTCGATGATGACTTCATCGTGGACATGGGCCACAATGTTCAACCCCTCTGCTGAGATGCGGTCCATTGCCTCTGCCAGAATGTCACGGGCAATCGCCTGTGTCGCGTTCTCGACCAGCCGGCCGGAGTAGGTTTCCTGTCTGCTCCACTTATGGTTCTGCCCCACGCCCTCATAGGTCAGGCTCATACGGCCGAAGCGGTTCGGCTGCTGTCTCGGCTTCAGATATGCCAGCCGTCTGCCTGACGGAAGCACCATCCAGAGGGTGCCGGAATAGAACTCAAAGGCGATCTTTCCGACCTCCTGCCGCTCCCCGGTCTTGTAAGCAGCCATTGCTGCCTTTTCGGTATCCCACCAGTACTGCACGATCTTCGGGTTGGCCTCACGCCAGGAATCAATGATCTCCGACAGTTCTTCCTCGTGCAGTCCCATCTGCAACGCACCCATGCTGATGAGTGCACCGGAAGAACCGCCGTAGCCGCAGGCCAGCGTAGCAATCTTGCCTTTCTGACGCAGGTCACCGTTGATGCCGTGCTTGACCACCGGCACATGGAACATCTGGGAAGCTGTAGCGCAGTACAGATCTTCTCCGTTCTGGAATGCATCCAGCACCCACTGTTCCTCTGCCTCCCACGCCAGCACACGGGCTTCAATAGCCGAGAAGTCTGCCACGATGAACTCGCAGCCATCTTTCGGAATCAGCATGGTACGGATGAGCTGGGATAGGACATCCGGTGTGTTGCCGTAGATACTCTCCACCATGTCGAAGCACCCCATCTTGACCAGTGTCCTTGCCTCATCCAGCGTGGAAATGTGGTTCTGCGGCAGATTCTGCAACTGAATGTTCCGGCCGGAATAGCGTCCAGTACGGGATGCACCATAGAACTGGAACAGCCCTCTCGCTCGTCCATCCGGGCAGACACAACGCTCTGCCGCCTGGTATTTCTTGACGGAGCTTTTGGCCATCTGGAGCCGAAGCTTCAGCATATCCAGTGCCTCCGCATCCACGCCGTTCTTATCCAGTTCACCGATCATCTGTGCTACATCCTTTTTGCCAAGGGTGTCCATCGGGATGCCGCGTTCCTCCAGCCATGATTTGAGCTGGGATACGGAATTCGGATTTTCCAGCCCGGTCAGCTCGTAGGCTTTTTTGCTCATGGCATCCGAAAGCATGAGGTCACAGGCAATGGCCTGTTCCACCAGCTCGGTATCAATCTTCACTCCCCGGTCGTTGATACGCTCGTTGGTGCGGTAGTGTTCCCACTCCTGCTCCGGCATCGGAAATTTCTTCAGGCGGTTGTAGATGTCCACCTCGGTGTTGACATCCTGAATACAGTAATACTTGAACTTCGCCCAATCCGCCGGAAAGTGCTTTGGTAAGTTTCTGGTGCGCATCCCATTGGTCTTTGTGGGCTTGCAGGGCATGGAAAACAGCTTGATCAGCCGTTCGCCTTCTTTGTCTTTCTGCTGGCTGGTCTTCAGCACCGTGCCGACATCTTTCAGTGCCAGCGGCAAAGTCAGCGATGCTGCCATGACCATCGTGCAGATCCAGTTATCCGGCGACAGGAAATCCCCCGATTTGAGGTACTGCCCTGGATAGTGCTGGTTAAGATAGCAGGAAAAGTTCACTCGTTCAAATGCGGCGTTGTGGGCGATCAGCTTCACGCTGCTGTCCTTGAATGCCGCCAGAAGTTCCTGCGGAAAGGGTTCGCCTGTGGCAATGTCCACACACTGTGTTTCTCCAAATCCGCTGCCCTCGTCTGTTGCCCACGCAATTAGCAGGATCTCCGTGCTGGGATCTGTGGCATAGCGGTACAGACCGCATTTTCCAATGTCTACCTCACTGTAGGTTTCAATATCGATCAGTATTTCTTGCAAAAATCTCACCTCTCCGTTATGTAAAAACCGGAGGACACTTTTCAGCATCCTCCGGCGTCCTCATTTATCTGTGTCTATAAGACACCGGAACTTACTTTAAATAATCCGGCAGTTCTTCGCCGGAATTACCACCCAGAACGTCCTCGTCATCCTCCAGAGTATCGAAGTCCGCATCTGCGGATGCACGACCGGACAGGCGGTCACCATCCTTGACGAACTGGATGTTGCCCAGACCTGCAGCCACGCCACGGTTGCCGTTGGCATTGAAAGCGTAGAAGTTGACACTGACATTGCAGAAGCAGCCGGAGTAGACCATCATCGGGTCGGTCACAGGCTGAACATGGCGGTCAACGACCTGCGGTGCGTCCTTGCTGGTGGCGTTCAGGAAGAAGTGTTCCTGATAGTTCTCATCGTCCGGGCGGTCGATGTCACCGTCACGCAACGGCAGTTTCAGGTTGGGCGGGATCTTGCCGCCCCACTTGCGGGTCTTGCCATCCTCCTTGGCCGCCTCCACTGCCTTGTGGATTGCCAGCAGAGTCTTCTTATCACCCTTCGGGATCAGGCAGGAAACCGAGAACTTTGCCTCGCCGCCGTTGATGCTCTTTGCCTCAAAAATGTTTGCAAAGGAAATGCGGCACGGGATAACGACTTTGGTTGCGCTGGAAATTTTGTTAGCCATAATAAAAGGTCCTCCATATCTTGATTGTGTATTGGTGTTTTATGTCCAGCCTCAGTCAAGGGGCGTGAACTCATCCTCGGCAGTCTCCAGATCGACTGCCTCTCTGGGATCGGAGTTTGGTACAAGAGCCAGCTTACCAGGTGGCTTGACCACATACTCTCCCAGAATTTCCTTGAACTTTTTCTTCCCCATGAGCTTTTCAAACTCAGTAAGGGAGATCAGCTCAGTCTTGTAAATGTCGGTGTATCCGGCTTTTTCTGCTGCGGCCACCACCGACTTCGTGTCAAGGAATTGCCGCTTGCTCCTGCCCTCGACCACCTTATAGCCATCCCACGCAACGCCGTGGTTGATGGCTTCGGAACTGACGTAGGCAAAAATCGCTTCGATCCAGGACTCGATACGGTTCAGGGTCGGAAGCATCTTTTCGATGTCCGTCTTGGAAAGGAGCGCCGGGGACTTGAAGGTCGGTGCTGAGGTATCCGGATTGTAGGCTGCTGTGGCATCGGTTTCCTCTTCCTCATCGGTAAGAACACCTTCATCCAGATCCAGAAATTCTTCCTTCACCAGTGCCAGAGCTTCCTCAGCACAGGCTTTGCAGGAAGTCCTCGCTCTGCAGAACCGGCACCAGTCACCGGGAACCTGCTCACCTTTTCCTTCAAAGGCCAGCTTTGCCCTCGGTCTGACATAGGTCTCCGCCCAGTCCAGCAGTTCCTCCACACTGCATTCATACGTTGAGATATTTTCCAGTCGCGGCTGGATAATGGTCATGGACACCTGCCTGATGTTGTACAGGTATCCGTAGGCGTGATAAGCGCCCAAGGCGTACAGCATCATCTGCGGATTGTGGTCACAGCTGACGAATACGCCTTTGCCGTTCTTGTAATCCATGACATACAATGTCCCATCTGCGATGATCACGCAGTCGCCAGTACCGAAGCCCGATGGAACCAGATAGCTGTAATCGAGCCGCTCCTCCACCATGACCAGTGGATGCGGGCAGGTTTCCTTGATGCGCTCCACCGTTGAAATGATGAACTCTGCGTAAATGTCAGTGTTCGCATCCATCTCCTCGTTCTCGTACTCGGAAGTCGGACGCTGCACCCTCTCATGCAGGTACTTGCGGAGCTTATACTCACCCAAAGCGTGGGCAGCTGTTCCTTCCTCGGCATACACCGAGGATTCATTTGGAAAGTTCTGCTCCAGCCTTGCCGATGGCGTACAGTTCAGCCACCGCTTCGAGCTGGAAGCAGACAGGATTGCGTGTACTTCTGGCATAATGACCTCCCTTAAATCTGGGAAACATCTGCCAGAAATGCTTCGTACTTCTCTGCAGGCAGGTCAGACAGCTGGGCCACACCGTAGGTCTTCAGAAGCTGACCGATCTTCTCGTTGTTATCACGCTTCTTCTTGATCTTGGCGACAATGACCGCCGTGATTTCATCCTTGGTGATTGTCACTGCTGACTGCGTTTCCTCTTTGGCAGCAGGTGTGTCCTTGCCGGTGGTTTTATCGGACGGTACTTCTTTTTGGCCGGTATCTTCTTCCCACGGCAGCGCATCCGCATCATCCACCGGATGCTCACCTTCTGTAGATTCTGAACTCTCGGAGTTCACTGCTTCCTCTGCCTCGTCAGGGTCTTCTACCACAGGCACCTCTGCAGCTTCCTCGGTAGCCGAAGGAGCCGTCTCTTCCACCTTTTTGGTTTTCTTGACCGGCTTCTTACGGGGATGCACAGCAGCCGGGCCTTTCTTTTCT
>ERZ1026943.783-NODE-783-length-14609-cov-5.312079_pt1 | contig 14609 bp, 10 predicted proteins | sample MGYA00519461_ERZ1026943 | MGnify/ENA primary metagenome ERZ1026943 (study PRJEB26926, sample SAMN06164617) | human gut metagenome | biome: ENVO:00009003; feature: ENVO:2100002; material: ENVO:00002003 | host: Homo sapiens | place: USA | collected 2012 ...
CGTTGTGCTTGATGAAAGCCTGCAGCCGTTTATGGAAAAGATAGACGGCGTTTTCGCCTCCCTGCCCGACAAGGACAAAAAGGAGCTTGTCGGCCAGATTGTCCCCGGCCAGCCCGTTCCTTATGATGAGCGCCTGGGCTGGACCAAAGACGAATATGCCAAGTACCTGGAGTGCTGGAAGCTGAAGCAGGTGCAGGAAGTGGCCCCTGTGGCCCTGGGTATTTTCGCCTCGGGGGAACGGAATATCTGGGATTTGGCTGCTGTGGCGCAGCAGGGGCCGCTGCCGATGAGCACGCTGAAGTATGATTCCAGCACCAAGTCATGGATTTCTCCCAACGGAACCCTGACCCTGAAAGGGGACGTGTCCTATGACGAACTGAATGTATACGGCGCATGGAGCGGCAAGGAATGGACAATGGAAAAGAAAACCATTCTTTCCACCCTGACGGAGACTATCATTGCGGGCAAGACCAAGGACGGCAAGTATGCCTATTTCGTTTACAACATGTCTGAAAAGAACCCGGACAACGTTGCCATTGCCAACCAGTCCATCGTTCTGCGTGTTCCCGTCACCCGCATCGCGGGTGACCCTTTGCTGGAAAAGGCCAAGGCCAAGGCCCGCCAGTAGGGATATGATGTTCCTTTCATTTCCGGTAAGACAACAATGCGTATCATCAGCGGAAAGGCCGGCGGCATAACCCTGTCTGTTCCCAAAGGGGAGGTTCGTCCCACGACAGACCGGGTCAGGGAAGCCGTTTTTTCCATCCTGAACCCGCTGATGGACCAGGCCGACGTGCTGGATTTATTTACCGGGTCCGGCGCTTTCGGCCTGGAGGCCCTCAGCCGTGGGGCCGGAAACGCCCGCATGGTGGATTTTTCCCGTCTCTCCTGCGCGGCGGCCAGGGCCAATCTCGTCAAGACGGGCTTGGAAGGCGGAACTGTCATCCAGGGAGATGCCGTCCAGTTCGTGAAAAGGGAACTGCTGGCCGGCAGGAAGTACGATATTATTTTTGCAGATCCTCCTTATTGCAAGGGGCCGGCGGACCGCGACTTTATTGTTGAACTGGCGGAGGCCGGAGTTGCCGGACTATTGAAGAGTGGTGGCGTGTTTATTGCGGAAGTGCAGGAGGGCTGGGGTACCGGAAGGGAAGGCGCCGCGGAAATTGACGGCCTGAATCTGGTGGATACCCGCCGGTACGGGAAAAATATGCTGCTGTTCTACCAATTGCCTGAGAAGTAAGATGAAAGCCTTCCTGTTTTCCCTCTGTTACAATATCCTGTATACCGTCGGGTGGTTGGTAACGCTGCCTTCCTATCTGCTTAAGCAGAAGAGGAGAGGCGGATTCGGCACGGGGCTTCTGGAGCGTTTCGGGCTGTACCGGGGCTCCTATAACCGGGAGCCGAAAGGGGTGTTATATGTGCATGCCGTGAGCGTGGGTGAAGTGGTGCTGGCTCTCAAGTTTCTCCGGGCGTGGCTCCGGGAACGCGGAGGTTCCGCCGTGCTGGCTACCAGTACGGCTACGGGGCATGCTACGGCAGTGAGTGCGCAGATTCCCGGCGTGCGCGTGATTTATGCCCCCTTTGACCTTCTGGGGCTGCCGGGGAGGTGTTTTGACCGTTTTGAACCGGAGGCCATTGTCCTGGTGGAGGCCGAGTTGTGGCCGAATTTTGCCCGTGCAGCCAAGGTGCGCGGCATACCCATGGCGATGATTAATGCCCGCATGTCCGCCAGGTCCGAGAGCCGCTACCGCGCATTTAAATGGATTTCAAAGTATTATTTTTCCTTCCTTGACGCGATGGGCGTACAGGACAAGGGGGATGTCCGGAGGTTTGAATCCGTGGGCGTGCGTTCCTCCATCATCCACGTGACGGGAAGCATCAAATTTGACCAGCAAATGGCGGAACGCAGGGAGGCTAATGCGGAGTTTGCCTCCATTTTGGACAAACTGAAACGCGGCAAGCCTGTAGTGCTGGCCGCCAGCACGCATGACGGGGAGGAAGTTCTGATCGCAGAAGCGGCGCGCAAGGCGGGAGGCTTCCCCCTGATCGTGCCCAGGCATGCGGAACGCCGCCATGCCGTGGTGCGGGAACTGGAGGCCCAGGGCTGGCAGTGCGTGCTGCGGACTGATGGCGAGATTCCGGAAACCCTGAAAGATCATGTTTGCTACATCGCGGATACGACAGGGGAATTGAGGGACTGGACCGCTCTGGCGGATGTAGCCGTGATCGGAAAAAGCTTTTTGGCGGACGGTGGACAGAATCCGGCTGAAGCCGTCGCCTGTGGTGTGCCCGTGCTGACGGGGCCTCATATGGAAAATTTCGATGCACTGGTTCAGCTGCTTGAAGGAGTGGACGGAATTGCCAGATGTGATGAAAACCGCTTGGCGGACGTGCTCAAGGAGATGCTGGACAACCCCCTGCTGGCTCATGCCCAGTCTTCCCGCGCCCAGGTGGCGTTGAAGGCCCATTTCGGCGCTACCGCCCGGACCATTCGCATGATCTGCATCATGCTCAAGATTCCTGTTTGATATCGGGGGCTTTTTGCCCCCGGGGTTCCGGCCTGGAATGGGGAGGAAGGGCGAAGACTTCCCCCTGCGGAGCATCAATGATGATGTCAAAATGCTGGAAAGTATCCACGCCGATCTGGTATCGGCCCCCTGTTCCCGTTACGGCAAAGGAAAGGCCGTCCATTTGGAAGTCCGGTCCCATGCGGAGCGTGGAGGGGATACCCAGTTTCATGACAGTACAGTCCCCATTGTGTCCGTTAATGTCGGTCGCCTTGGTGGTGAGCTGATTGCCGTTCGGATCCGCGGGCCACTGTTTCAGCGGGGCCATGGAAAGAGAAGAGCCGGAGTCAAGAGCCAGCGGGAAAGTGTCTCCTCCCCGGGAACAGCGGATGTAAAAAATTCCGGAAGGATCACGTTCCACATCCAGCGGTTTCATGTGTTGGGGGAAGCGGGAGCGTTCCAGAAACTGCAGGGAAGCATTCCTGACGGACAGCAGGAACGGAGAGAACCCCAGGTAGTTGATGCCCAGGATGCCGTCTATCTTCACCTGCATGTCCTTTTGCAGGGGAGTAAGATCCAGGGCAAGGCCGAAGAAGTTTTTAATATGAAGCCCGCCCATGGAGAAGGACCGCATGGCAAATAGCCGTGGTGCGGCACGGACGTTGGAACCGGGGGCGATTTGAACGTCTTCAAGCGGCAGGCCGGGAAAATTCTTTTTGATGAATTTGATGTCAAATGTGGTGTGGGAGGCCGCCGTGTCCACGATAAGATTGCATGGGACTCCATTGACAGTGCATTGCGCTACAAGAAGCTTGCTGTGGGCATCCCTCTCCAGCTTTACGGGCTTCAGGTCAGTAATGGACACGGCGGGACCGCCTTGAGCAGGAACCGGCTGTTCTTCTGCGGATAAGGGAAGCGCCCCCAATGCCAGAAGAGCCAGGAAAGTTCGGATGAGGTTGCGTGAAAATAGCATTCTTCACCATTAGGTGCGTTTTTGCAGTTTGACAAGCCAATTTTGACGGTGAATCAGTCATGGCTACGGTGGTTGGGTTTGTGGCGGCGTTCCAGTTCCACGCGGTCTTCATAATTCCGGGCCTGCACTTTCCGGTCTCTTTTTCCGGCCCGTTCCACGTTCATTTGCCTTTTTTTCTGACGTTTGGCAAGCCGGGCGATTTCATTTTCCAAATTCAGGAAGTTTAAGTACCGCTCCTTGTCCAGCTTCCCCTCGTCCACGGCTTTCCTGATGGCGCAGCCGGAATCTTTACCGTGGCTGCAATCCGCAAATTTGCATTCATGGGCCAGCTCCGTCAAATCCGCAAAGCTTTCACGGAGGGTATGTTCATCAGTCCACATCTGGATTTCCCGTATGCCGGGGTTGTCAATCAGCAAACCTCCATGCTTGAGGAGCACCAGCTCCCGCGCCACTGTCGTATGGCGCCCTTTGCCGGTTACTTCATTGACTTCACCCGTCCAGAGCCATTCATCCCCCAGCAGGGTATTGACCAGGGTGGATTTTCCAACGCCTGAGGAGCCGACGATGCAGATGGTTTTTCCCTTGGAGAGGCATTTGCGGAATTCCGTGATTCCCCTGTTGTGCAGGGCGCTGATGCTGATTATGGCGCATTCCGGGGAGAGCTCCCGCAGAATCTGCATGGCTTTTTCCACTTCCTCCCTGGAAAAAAGATCCGTTTTGTTAAGCAGGATGAGAGGAGATGCTCCGCTGCGGCGGATGAGTGTAAAGTAGCGCTCCATGCGCCTGGGGTTGAAGTCCGTTCCCGGCTCCGTCACTACGGCCACGATATCCACATTGGTTCCCAATACCTGTTCCGCGCTGCTTTTCCCAGGAGCTTTGCGGGAAAAACAGGTCTGGCGCGGGAGAATGGAGCGTATGACGGCTTCGTCTCCCGCTTCTCCCGGATCAATCGCCACCCAGTCTCCAACAGCGGGCAGTTCCGCATCCGTTGCCGCATCATGCCAGAGTTTGCCGCTGACGACGGCGTCCACATCTTCCCCGCCGTCCAGAAGAGCAGTGAAGTTGATTTTTGTTTCCCGGATAAGACGCCCCGGCATCCAGCCTGGTTTGGCAACGGCGTCGAAAGCGCGTTGAAAGTGGTCGTTCCAGCCTAAATCCTGAAGAGTGACGGGCATGAAAATGGAAAATGTAGTTTTGGGAAAGGCCGCCGGCATTTACATGCCGACATCGGATCGTGGGGCAAACCTTCTTCCGGTTCAAGCGTGGAACGGGTCTGCCGTGCGCCATGACGGAGCTTTTCCCTGTGCGAGACGGCATGCGCGCTCAATGATTTGAAAGGCAATTTGCGTTTTAGGCGCTTTTTCCAAAAGCTCCGTCCGGTCCGGGTAAACGAGCAGCACTTCATTTTCAGAGGAGTTAAAACCAATGTCACTGCGGGAAACGTCGTTGGCCACAATCATGTCGCACCGCTTGCGTTCCAGTTTGCCGCGCGCGTAATTTTCCACGTCATGGGTTTCCGCCGCGAAGCCTACCAGAATGCCTCTGAAGCCGAATTCCGCGCGCATGGAGCCAAGAATGTCCGCAGTACGTTCCAGTTCCAAAATCATGCGCTCCCCCGTTTTCTTGATTTTGCGGTCCGGAACGGAAACGGGGCGATAATCCGCTACGGCGGCGCTGAGGATGGCGGCGTCGGCGTAGGGAGCCTGGTTTTTGACAGCATCATACATTTCCCGTGCACATTCAACCGGCAGGAAGTCCACGCCGTGCGGGATGTCCAGGGAAGTGGGGCCGGAGATGAGAAGGACGCTGTGGCCTTCGTGAACAGCCGCTTCCGCCAGGCAATACCCCATTTTCCCGGAGGAGTGGTTGGTGAGGTATCTGACGGGGTCAATAGCTTCCCTGGTGGGGCCTGCCGTGATAAGAAAACGCATGAGAGGCATTATGCGGAATCACGGGTAAAAGTGAAGAGTGATCTTGTGCAGCTGCGCATTATGTTCCGGCTTGACTCCTTCCCGCGATTGGGGGAGTTATGAAGGCGTGATTTATTGGGATAATAACGCTACCACACCGCTGGCCCCGGAGGTTTACGAGGCCATGGAGCCGTTTTTAAAAGAACGGTTTTTCAACCCGTCCGCCGGTTACGGCTGTGCCAGGCATGTGCGTGAGGCGGTGGAGGAGGCCCGTGCGGCCGTTGCCGCCCTGTTGGGCGCATTTCCTTCGGAAATTGTATTTACTTCCGGCGGAACGGAGGCGTCTAATATGGCTTTCCGCCAGATGGCCGGGGAGCGGGAGGGAGGGATAGGCGTTTTGTCCACGGACCATGACGCCTCATTGAAGACGGCCCTGGCCCTGGGCAGCGGCTGTGTCTGCCCTGTGGACAGGGAAGGGCGAGCGGTTCCGGAAAAATGGGAGTCCATGTGCGCAGGGGGCGTGTCCGGCGTTTCTTTTGCCTGGGCCAATAATGAGACAGGCGCATTGCAGGATGCGGCGGTTTTGTGTTCCTCCGCCGGGAAACATGGAGTTCCCGTGCATTTGGATATAGTGCAGTGCGCCGGAAAAATTCCCGTGGATTTGCATGGAATGGAAGTGGATTATGCTTCCGTATCCGCACACAAATTCCATGGCCCCAAAGGGATTGGATGTCTGTACAGGAGAGCGGGGGCTCCTTTTTCCCCTTTGCTGTTCGGGGGGGGGCAGGAGTACGGTTTGAGGTCCGGCACGGAGAATGTTCCGGGAATCATTGGTTTTGGTGCGGCGGCGCGGGCGGCATTGAGGCACTTGGAGGAGGACGCCGGACGGCTGTCCCGGATGCGGGATTCTTTTGAGGCTCTCCTGCGGGCACAGGCGGGCGGCGTGACGGTGCATTCCGGCGGAACGGAACGTATTCCCAATACTTCCAATCTGGCGTTTGACGGATGTACGGCGGAAGCGCTGATGCTGTTGCTGGAACCTGCCGGCCTGCTGTGTTCGGCTGGGTCTGCCTGCCATACGCTGCAGCCGATGCCTTCCCACGTGCTGACGGCCATGGGATTGTCTGATGAGGCGGTACGTTCCTCCCTGCGTTTTTCCCTGTCTTTCATGACGACGCAGGAGGAGGTGGAACAGGCTGCCGCCCTGGTGGGCTCCGCCGTTCGGAAGGTGCGCGGCGTTCAGTCTTCGCGTACCGGCCCGGTGCTCGTGTACAGGCCAGAATGGAAGGGCTGAGAGGCTGGGGCGCTCTTACAGAAAGCCGTTTGTGTTCCATGACACCGGAGCTCAGTAACAGCGGCTCCCTCCCTGTCAATGCTTTTACAGATGTTTATGAGGCGATTCTATTGCGGCAGAAATATATTGCGGATTTTTTGCTCATTCGCGAATCGACTTAAAATTTAAACGTGACGCCCATATTGACGTTGTGGCGCACTTTGTCCGAAACGTCCGCGGCATAGTCGGCATAGACGCTCCACTGTTCCGTGATGCTGTATCCGATGCCTGCGCCGAATACGCCAGCGTCCCTGTCCATTTTCCAGCCCCTTACCCTTATGAAGGAAGAGCCGAGCATGGCGTTTACTCCGTAGCGGTCGTCGCAAAATTCGTGCGTGTAGAACATTCTGCCCGTAAAGTAGAAGCCGTTTGAAAACGCGTAAGTGCCCTCGATTCCCACAAGCGACTTCACGCTTGTATAGTTTTCTGATTCCGCGCTCATGCGTTCTTCCCCGCTTTTTTCCGTGAACGACGGGTTCATCAGGAAGTCCGCGTTTACGCCGATTGTGGGTTTCAGGTAAAATCCGGTGTCGGCAAAAGGCTTCCACGCGTATCGAACGCCCGTGAAGACACCGATGAGGTTTGAATTCCAATCGGCTTTGCTTTTGTTCAGGATGTTCATCCTTTCGGCTTTGTTCATGCCGAAAGCATAGGTCGCGCCGAAGTACCAGTCAAAGTTGCCGAAGAACCGCCAGTCGGTGTAGGCGTTGACCGCAAGGCTTTGGGTTTCCGCCTTGCCGCAGTTGCCCTTGCCTGACGATTTTGCCTGAAAACCGCCGAAGCCGAAGCCCGCAAGAAACGTGTTACCCGCCGTGTATTCAAAATTCACCAAGCCGCCCGAAATATAGTCGCTCGACCCATCCATGTTTTCATCGCCGCCGTAGGTGGCAAACCTGTTTATGTTGCGGACGGTAATGCCTGAAAAACGCCCCCCCGAAACTTCCGTGCCGCTGCTTTTTGCGCCGAGGCCGTCGATTGCCGCGCTCGTGCGGTTGAGCGTGTCGAGGTGGATTATGTCGGCAAGATCCATGTTCATGCGCACGCTGTGCACTACCGACTGCGGAAGTATCGCACCCAGTGTGCCGCTTTTTACCATTGCGGCGAAATTACGTTTTTTGGTAACTGCCGCCTCGTTCGCCGCGTCGTCGCCGTCGATGTATTCAAGATCGTCGTAGGTTTTTGCCAACGCCTTTTCGAATTCGTTTGTCGCAACTGCTTCGGCAAGATAGGTGTTCTTCTCGATTTCGTAGCCGACATTGTTGCCGACGTTGACGTACTTCACGGTGATGTAGGTGTTTTCAAAAGGATCCAAGTCGCCGACGATCATGCCCGAAATGTTGTTCGAGACGACGTCGTGCGTGCCTTTCAAGGCGGTTGCGGCGGTGAGGCTTCCCGAAGAGTCGTCGGTTGCGGAGAAACCGAAGATGTTGTCGTAGTGGTTGTTGATGGTGCCGCGCAAGCCATTGCCCGCGAGTGTCCCCGCGCTGATTACGGTCGCGGCTGAGGAGTTTATGCCGAAGTCTCTGATTATCGTAAGTCTGTTCCCGCCCGCCGAAACTGACCCCGTGAGTGTTGCCGAACCGGCGTTTGTCAGTATGAGGTTTGTCGTCGAAACGATGTCGCCGCTCACAGTTTTGCCGTCAAGCACATGGACATTCGTACGGCTTACGCGGATGTTGCCGACATCGCCGACTACCAGTCCGTTAGTGACATTTGTTGCTGAGATGTCGCCAACGGCGTTGTTTACCCTCGCCGAATTAACCGAGTTGAACGAGACGTTGCCGTTTGCGTTTTCGATTGTCACCAAAACGGCGTTTGAAATGTTTGCTGATGTCTCGACTGTGTTGACGTTAATATACCCCGAATCCTGGCCCGACGTACCGATTTCGAGCGAACCCACTGATGCGGTAATGTTCAGGCCGGCAACCGAGTCGAATTTCATTTTGCCTGAAACCGTGCCGATTGTTGATTCTGTGAAAAGATGGCTACCCTCGATATTGCCGTTGACGACTACATTGTATCCGTTGTCTAGCATCATGCCGACGTCCGCCATGATGTCGCCGTTTATCGTCGCTCTGCCTTCGAATGTCAGATAGAGGTTTTTCGAGCGGATTGCCTGGGCGATGGAGTGTTCGTTTGCAGCGATTGCCGAGATTTCCGAACCATCGAACATTTTTAAGTAAAGCTCGTTTTCCGTCCAAATTCCGTAGGCGTTGAAGCGTGCGCTTGAGGATAGGATTCTGCCGCCGAGGTTGATGTCAGCGTTATCGGCGAAAATACCGGTTGCCAATCCGTTTTCAGACGAAACCGTAATGTTGCCTATGATGTTTTCACTTTGGCCCGATTTTGTAATGGAGTTTGCAAAGATACCCGTGGCATCTGCGCCGCCTGAAACCTCCAAATTATCTATCCTGATGTTTTCGAGTTTTCCGGCTGTGGGAACGGGGGTATCTATGCCTGGCGCGGCGATTATGCCTGTTGCTGTTGCGTTTCTCGCGCTTACTTGCATATCGGATATGGTGAGGTTGCGGCCGCCCTCCGTCAGATGGATACCGGTTGCACTGGTGTACCCCTCTACTGTGATTGCATCTGCTGTCAAATCGCGCTTGACGCTTTTTGCGTATATACCCGTTGCTTCGCCCTGCGTGCTGCCCGAAGTGATTGTGCTTTCGATGTCGAGTCCGCCTACGGAAAGCGAGTAGATGTCGCCCGCCGCAGAGGGGTCCTTGGCCGCGTTTTTACCAACTTTTACACCGAAGGCGTCTTTTGCTGTTACGTAAATGTCGCCCGAATAGTCATTTTTGAGCGAAACGTCGTCGCTGCCGAGCTGGTTGGCCAGTATACCTATCCCCGTGCCTTGTTTTGCCTCGATTGTAAGTGAGCCCGAAATCGTCATCGCCTGCCCGTCAGAACTGCTCGACGTGTTCACACCCACGATGTAGGCGTCGTCGCCGATTGTTTTTGCGGAATTCCCGTCCACATTGTAAATTCCCGAAATTTCGAGGTCTGTAATTTGACCGCTGGTCTTGATGAGTCCGAAATCTTTATCAGTCTCGATAGAGGAAATGTTCCCGAATCTATAATATCCACTTCCGCCCAGAACGCCTGAAGAACCTGTGGTTGTCTTGTTGTCCCACAAATACGAGTTTTCCCTTACAGTGCTGTTGCTGCAACTTATGTGGCCTTGGTTTTCGATTCTGATTGTGTTGGTGAGGCGGTTTCCGAACAGATCAAGACGGGACTGGGAATCCAAAATAAGGATTAACCCCGTGCCGCCTTTATCAAAGTCCCCCGATGCGCCCAAACGCGAATTTTCCAATTTCAGCGTCGTGTTGTTTCCCTCAGAAGTCGGCTCCACATATTTAATGCGGCTCGAATCTGGAGATGTCCAAACGTCTTTTAAGATAATTTCTTTTGTGTCTCCGAATATTTCCAAAGTCCCAGGGACTGTGCTCCCGGGGGTTATTGGTTTTTCCAGAGTAATGCGGTCGGCAACCGTATTGCCCTTGCCTGTTATCACAAGCGTTTCAGAGGAGGAATCGTAGTTGTATGTTTGGGCGCAGGCAATACCAGCTGTCGCCAACAGGGAAGCAGCAATCTTTTCCATGTTTATTGCAGAAAATCTATGGTGTTTTTCGTTTATTTATACAATTCTGAAACAAGCCTGACTTTACTCATTTCCAAATACTAAATAAGTAATCCCCTTTTTCAGATAAATTCAGGGGATGGTCAAGTATAAACTGTTATCAGCTCAAAAATGGTGTGACCGGCCATAAATCACGGTAAGGGTGCATCCCTAAGTAATCGTAAGGGTCATGGATGTGCAGGGACGGCGGCCGTGTTGTCGGGTTTGCCTGCCTGGCGGGGGAAGGGGAACAAGCCGCTCTGTTTGTGGCGCCGGAGCGCCAGTGTGAAGGAATAGGCGCAGCGTTGCCGGACTGGGTGAAGGAACAAGCAAGGGAATGCTGACGGTAGGGGCCTATGAAGAGAATGCCCGCGCCCGCGCATTCTATCGGCGCGGAGGGTTTGAAGAAATCGGCTCCAGGGAAGATGAGCTGACGGGAAGCCGGGAGTACTGGACGGAATGGAAAGGAGAGAGTATATGATCATCAAAAAAAGGCGGAAGTTCCGATGAACTTCCGCCCCCTGTAAAGCAGGCCGGCGTCAGGCGAGTTCCACCTTGACGCCGCTCTTTTCAATCTGGTCGGCCATTTCCGGAGAAAGGGCCTCATCAGTGATGAGCATGGAAACCTGGGAGGGCTCAACGGTATAGAATGCCGGGTTGTTCGCTACGCTGGTGGAAGGCATGGCGATGATTACCTTGGCATCCGCGGGGATGACGCTCTTGATGAATTCGGATTGCAGCATGTTCTTGTATCCGGCCCCATGCTTGGGGGAGTAGCAGTCCGGCGTCAGCACGACCATGTCAATGCTCAGGGATCCGGCGGCCTTGGCGGCGTCCTGCCCTACATAGACCAGGGCTTCACGGTCGAAGTGCCCGCCCGTGCAATAGAAACTCAGGTTCGGAATGCCTTCAAGCCGGGTCAGCAACGTGGGGTTGTTGGAAACCACATGCGTATCCTTGGAATTGATGTGGTTGCATATTTGGTAGCCCATGGTGCTGCTGTCAATGAACATAACCACGGAAGCGGGAATATTCTGAACGGTTTTTTTTGCAATCCTGATAGACACATCGTCTTGAGTGACAATGTCTTCATGGAGGGATTTATGAGTAAGCGCCAGAGCGCCGCCGTGGACGCGCTTGAGGAAGCCGCGTTTTTCAAGGTTAATCAAATCATTGCGGACCGTTTCATCCGTGACCTTCATCTGTTTGGCCAGAGCGATGGTCCTTGCAGCTCCATGTTCAGCCAGCGTTTTCAGAATGAACTCCTTGCGTTGGGATGCTAAATACATTTGATTTTGTTTTTCTATGTAGAATGTTTACACGTTCTAGGCGTTAAGTTGTTTTCTAACAATTTTTCACTGGAACAGTCAAGCGTTAGAAATTCTAAGTTTTGATTGTTATTGTGAATAATGCAGATTTTATAATGGTGTGACAACTGAATACCGAGAAATGTACAAAAATAATTTCAAGATGCACAAATTTGTTATCGTTATGACAGATTTTATCAATCTGGAATGATGATGGAGGCAGGATCAAAGTTGGGAGTGGGGAGCGAAAGCTGGAGATGGCGCAGTTTTTCTACCATCAGACGGGCGACAACCAGATTTCTGTACCATTTCCGGTCTGCCGGGATGATGTACCAGGGAGCTTCCGGAGTAGACGTTTTTTCAATGAGATCCTGGTAGGCTGTCTGGAATTCATCCCAACGATTCCGGTCATCCAGGTCATCCATGCAGAATTTCCAAAGTTTATCCGGGTCCTGAAGTCTGGATTCCAGCCGTTTTTTCTGTTCTTCCTTGGAGATGTTCAGGAATAGCTTGATGATGACGGTTCCTTCTTCCGCAAGCATGGATTCAAAGTCGAGGACATGCTTGTAGCGGCGTTTCCAGACTGGGTCCGGGAAGATTTTTTTCACGCGGACGGCAATGATATCTTCGTAATGGGAACGGTTGAAGATGGCGATCTGCCCTTTGGCGGGGACTTCCTTGTGAACGCGCCACAGGAAATCGTGGTCCAGTTCCTCAGTAGTGGGTTTTTTGAAGGGGACTACGTGCAGCCCCTGCGGATCCACCCGGGAGAAGACATGCTTGACGCAGCCGTCCTTGCCCCCTGCATCCATGGCCTGAAGAATAACCAGAATTTTGTGCTTGTGCTGGGCAAAAAGTTTTTTTTGCAGTTCCTGCAGTTCTTCCCTCAGTTTGTCGAATTCAATCAGGGATTCTTCCTTGGTTCCGGAGAAGAGAGATTTGTCATCCGGAGAATAATCCTTTAAACGCAGTTTTTTGCCCGGAGGCACCAGGTAACGGTTCATCGTACGCGAAGTTAGTGTTGAAGATGAGGGTGAGGAGGGGGAAGATGTTTTCACAGCGGCATGTTTGGAAGGAAAGCCGGGCCCGAAGAATTGCTGAAGGGCGTTTTTGATGACTTTCCTTTTGAATTTGGGGAACATTTCCAGTTTGAGATTCTGGAGGGGAATCCATTTCGTTTTTGAAAATTCGGGGCTGCGGTGCAAATCCGTTTTAGGGCGTCTGGTTTTGCAGCGCACAAGAAAGTAGGTTTGTTCCTGGCCTATCCAGCGCGTAACTTTACGGTTGCCGGAAGGGTATTTGTAACGCAGGCCGGGCAGGCGGCTGACAATGGTGTATTCCGTGGGGCGCAGGCCCACTTCCTCCCATACCTCCCGCGCAAGAGTCTGTTCAATGCTTTCGTGTTTAATGACGCCTCCCTGCGGAAAGTGCCAGTACGGGTTGCGGCCGCTGTCCTTGCCCAGCAATACGCAGCCTTCAGCGTCCATGATGATGGCTGCTGCGTTGAGTCTCCAGTTTTTTGCTGTGGGGGGGGTATCCATGGCAGGAGGAAAGGCTTCTTAATCCGCAGTTTGATCCGGTGTTGCCGGCTTTCCGTTTTCCGGCGCGGAGGCTTCCGGTTCATCCTGCCAAATGAAATGTTCCAGCTGGATGCGGCGCGCGTAAGCCGCTGCTTCCCTGGCTCTGGGGCCGGAAGTCTGCGCCAGTTTTTTTGCCAGCGCCAGGGCTCCGTCCCAGTCCTGAAGCTGGCCCAGCAGGCGGATGGAGGCGAAGCCGGCGTTGTAGAACCAGTGCCAGTCCCTGCGTTTGTTGGCGGAACTTCCGCTGGGCGTATGGGCCAGAATGGAGGCATAGTCATCCAGCGCCTTTTTTTGTTCGTTCATCCGTTCATAGAACTGGGCCCGCTGGGTCAGAGCCTTGAATTTCCAGGCCAGTCCCAGGTTGGGTGTGTCCAGGATCTCCGTACAGAGGTTGATGGCCCTGCGAAGAGTGTCCGAATGGGCATCTTCCTTAGCTACCCATGCATCCGCCTGGATGGAGAGGGCCAGCAGGCGCATGTAGCGCGGCAATGGGGAGGAAAGCAGGTTTTCCAGGGCGGCGATGCATTGGTCCGCTTTCCCCATGCGCAGCAGAACGGAGGCTTCTTCTATTCTGGCAGGCTGGGCGAAGGGGGTGTCCCCCGCGCCCAGGGTTTTGAAGATGTTCAGGGCGGCGTTCAGCGTGCTGCCGGCATTGCTTTGCTGGGCGGCTTTTCCTGCCAGAAAGAGGGCTGCCGCCTGAAGAGGGCTGTCAGGATATTTGGAGGGAAAGGGCTGTAGGACAAGCTGCGCTTCATGGAAGTCTCCGTTTTTGTACAGAAGCTCTCCCAGTTTGAGGTAAAGCATATCCGCCTGTTTGCCTTCCGAATCCAGGGCAATGGCTCGTCGGCAGGACTGAATGGCGCTGGGCCATTCCTGCCGGCTTTCCTCCTCCAGAATATTCAGCCGCGCCAGCTGCATGGTCTGTTCCGGAGACAACTGCTCTTTTTCCAACAGGGGAAGGATAGCCTGCACGGTTTCCAGGTCCGGAGGGTTGAGATTCAGGGCTACTTCCGCCTGGTCCAGCCGCGCCTGGGTTTTCAGGGCCGGAGTTTCCGCCAGAGTTATGAAATTTGCCAGCAATTCGGCAGCCTGAGGGGCCATCCTTTTAGCGGCGTAATGGGCCTGTTCAAAGAGGATGCTCTCCCGGAGCCGGGAAGAGTCTGCGGCTTCCTTGATGAGAGCGGCGGCTCCGGAGGCGTCATTGGCGTTCAGGGCGGCCAGGTTTTCATTGAACAGGGCGTTTTCCGCCGTTGTTTCCGAAGCGCGGCGGGCCGCTTCCCGGAAAAGTTTCTGCGCCAGGGAGTAGTCTTTTTTGAGGAAAGCCAGGGCTCCCTGTTGAAAGACGAGGTCAGGGGATGAACCGGGATATTTGGA
>ERZ1026943.797-NODE-797-length-14411-cov-14.048272_pt1 | contig 14411 bp, 18 predicted proteins | sample MGYA00519461_ERZ1026943 | MGnify/ENA primary metagenome ERZ1026943 (study PRJEB26926, sample SAMN06164617) | human gut metagenome | biome: ENVO:00009003; feature: ENVO:2100002; material: ENVO:00002003 | host: Homo sapiens | place: USA | collected 2012 ...
AACCTGCGTGAACGCATGACTTGAGACGCCTTTTTAGAACTCACCGATCGCAGGAAAAAGACAACTCAACAGCGGCCGTGCATTGTTCCCAGCCATATGGCATGGCGGAGCCATGCCCGTTGTTGATTGGAGTGCCGCATCATGGCCGAAAACCAAGTCCAGTCCGAAAAGAAAATGACCAGCCTGAATGTCTCATCGGAGACCCGTGACGCCATAAAGGACATCAGCACGAGCCTTGGTCTCTCGCAGGCCGATACCGTCGCCCGCTTGGTCGATGGCTACCACCCTAACGCCACTCCCGGCGTGAAGGCTGCGCTCGACGCATCGGCCGTCCTCGATGAGGCGGTCGAGCGGGTCAAGCGCATCATCGTGGGCGCTGCCGAAGCTGCCGCGATGGAGGCTCGTGCTGCCCGCGAGGACGCCGACGCTGCCAAGAAAAGTGCAATGGAACAGATTCAGAGCATCAAATCTAATTGCGTCGAGCAGGTCGCCGCCATCAAAGAGAAATTCGAGCTGGATACTGCGAGCTTGGAGATTGAGAACGATGAGCTCCACGCCACCGCCGCCGATTACCTCTCGCAGCTCAAGAAGCTCGATTCCGAGAACAATCAGCTCTTGGCAGAATCAGCCGCAAAAGACGATCGAATTGAAAGCATGAGGGGTGCGGTCGACGCCGCGGCCAAGGCTCAGGCCGATCTCAACGTCTCCCTCCTCGCCCAGCGTGACCTGATGGCCGAGGTCGCCGCCCTCAAGGACCGCCTCGCCGCCTCCGAGCAGCGGGCGGCCGTGGCCGAGGCCAAGGTCGAGGTCATGACCCAGACGAGGGGCGTGTAGATATGTCCGACAAGCTAAGGCCGTCTCGCCGTGAGTTGATAACGGCAGGGCTAGTCGTCTTTTTGGTCACGCCACTCGTCTGGACTGTCATTGATGGTGCCGGCGCAAATCCGCTCACCATCAGCGGTGTCATCACCCGTCAAAATGCCGTCTGGGCTTCGCTTACGGCAGTTTCAGTGGTCATGCTCATTGGGGCTTGGCTGTTTGGCTGATGGCATTCAAAAACAATTAAGTTTGGAGTAATCGATGGAGCATCTCTCTGTTAAAAAGGCAATCAACCTAGCTCGGAACTTTGGGGCTGCGGGTGTTCTGGCAGCCGCCCTAGTTATGACCTCTGGGTGCAGCCAGGCAGACGATTATCAGACGGCAGTTCAGGTCGCCGATTCTGATAACGCGCAGGAAGACGGGGTTTACGGCAAGATGAAGTATTCAGTCACCGGCGTCGAGGTGCATGATTCCTCGACTGGCGATGGCGGGAAGGTTGCCGTTGTTCGCTGGCACGCCATTAACAACCGATCGGCAGATTCATGCGCTGTTGGTAGCTACATCACGGCTTATCAAAATAAGCAGATGCTATCTCGCGGGTTTGCTGCCGATTTGCAGGAAGATCACTTCTCTTCGCAAGGGCTTGCGCCGGGAGGCGAATGCGACGGTGTGTCGATTTTTGACCTCAACGACATGTCTCCCATCGAAGTGAAAGTCGACGGGATGGGTGCCGGGTCGAACTCCCTCGATCAGACTTTTGAATTGGAATAGTCCATATGGCGCCTAATTTCTAGAAACCTTCTAGAGCGCTTCTAGAAGGTTTCTAGAAGCGGGCGCAGCATCTTCGACCGACACGATGTCTCGGTAGATAAGGCGATGCCTGGCGTCACGCCACTCGTCGCCGTGGTAGTGGCCGAAGAACCAGGCGCGGCAGCCGAGTCGCCCGTCGAGCTCGCCAAGGAATCGTTGCAGCCGGTCGTCCAGATACTCGCGTTCGCGCTCCCGGCATAGTTGCTCTGCCAGGTCGGCAGGAGCCTCGTGAGTCACAACGTGGTCGACTTTCCAGTCCACGCGGTCGAGCGAGGCGCGGCAGTGCTCCATCTCTTCCTCGCTCGGCATCTCCTCGGGCCACCAGCTCCTCCCCTCCCTGCGATACTGCCTGTCGTTGCTCGCGGCACCGCCCATGGCAAGGACCGTGAGCCCGTCGATGTCGAACACCTCTCCGCGCATCAGGTGCAGCACGTGCGGTCGCACCTCATGGACGAGCCCGCCGTTCCACTCCCGTACCGGCAGATTAGCCAAGGCGTGATGGTTCTCATGGTTGCCGTCTACGAAACACGTGGTCCACGGCTTCGACTCGAACCAGTCGAGCCAGTATTTCTCGGCGTTGGATCCATCCCAGACAAAGCCGAAGTCGCCGGCCACGATCACCACGTCATCGCGCGTCAGGGTCCGGCCCAGCGGCCAAGACTTGGAGGTAAACCGGCTGGACCCGTACTCGGCCCTGCCGTGCACGTCGCCCGTCACATAGACCGTCATCAGTACGCACCCCACGGCAGGATTTTGTCCCCGAGCCCCACGATCCGGTCATACAGCACCGTGTGCCGTTCGTCCGGATTGCCGTCTCGGTGAAAATGTCCGTAATACCAGCGCTTGTAGTCCAGGCGGTCCTCGAGCTCGTCGAGGAATCCGGTCAACCGGTCCACATCAGGGCGTTCCCAGCCTGGGTCCGGGTAGAGCGTCGGCGAGAGCATGCGCGTGGCGCAGGTATGGGTGATGACGCAGTCGACCTTCCAGCCGACCTCGTCGAGCCTTGCCCGCGCGGTATCGAAATCGCGCTCGTCCGGGAGCTCCTGAGGCCACCAGCTGGAATACGGCACGCGGTATTCCCTGTCCACGCTCGTGGCACCGCCCATGGTGAAGATTGTCGAACCGTCGAGCTCAAAGACCTCGCCGCGCGTCAGGCGCCGAATAGACGAAGTATCCGACAGGCGTTGCGTCAGCCCGCCGTGCCACGGTTCCATGGGACGCTCCTCCCAGTGGTCGAAGCGCTCGTGGTTGCCGTCGACGAACAGTACCGTGTAGGGGCGCGACTCCAGCCAGGCGATGTCGGCGCATTCCTCGGCAGAGAAGTTCCATGGAAAGCCAAAGTCACCGGCGACGATGAGGTAGTCGTCGCTCGTCAGACTATCCCCAAGCTCCCAGTCGCGGAGCTTTTGCATGTCAAGCCCACTGTGGATGTCGCCTGTCACATAAGCCGTCATCGGATTGCCGCTTCCCTCTTGTACGCCGCCAGCTCGCGCTCGACCTGCCTGTCGCCGGTCTCGTTGACCCACCAGGGCCATTTCACCCGGCCGCACGGCTCGTCGACTCCGGCGAACCATTCCCTCAGCTCGTCGAGGCTCACCGGGGAGTGCCCGTTGGCATCGCAACCGACGTCGTAGCGCAGAAGGCCCTGCTTGCGGTTGAACTCGTTGTACGCGCCGCCGCTGCTGTGGATGTGCCCGTGGAGGTGCCACGATCCATGGCTCATGCCCTGCCAGTCGGCCATGGGGTAATGGCTCAGGACGATCTTCTGCCCGTCGATCTTGAGCACGCAGATCGGCGGTTCCACGGTGAACGCGCCCGCGACCGCCGGCTGGGTCCAGTCTTTGTCGTGGTTTCCCGGGACGAGGTGGATGCGCCTGCAGGCGATCCGCTTGCGCAGGGCATAGGCGTCCTGGGCGGTCATCTTGAATGAGAAATCCCCCAGGATGTAGAGCTCGTCGTCCACGGCAATCCTGCCGTTGATGCCGTCGACGATGGCGTCGTTCATCTGCCAAATCGTCTCCCACGGGCGGCCGGTGAACTTCAGCACGTTCTCATGCCCGAAGTGGGTGTCGCTGGTAAACCAGATCATATTTATGTCTCCTTCTGTCGCTAAAAAACGTTCTCCTTCGAGGTTAGGAGACGTTTTATGAGCGACATGAGGTGCATATCCCTCATGTTTCAAGCTCCAATCTGCCGGATTTGCCCAACTAAAAGTTTACGCCCACGCGTGAACAGGATTTGATTTTTGAAATATGGACGAATTCCTCGTCAGGAGGGTAAAATGATGCCGACGGCAGCCCAAGTTGTGGTGAGCTGGGCAGAGCCGTTGCTTAGTAGAGTTAGGTCATCGTCTTAGCGACGGTGGCCTTTCTTTTTGGGCTTCGAACCCTGCTTGAGTGCCTTGGAAAGGCCGACAAGGGCCGTGAGGAGCGAGACCATAGCGGTCAGGAGCTTCACGAGCTCGGTGAAATCGGTCATGGGCATCACCTCCCATCAAATGGAGGGCTCTGCCCGGCACGAGGGCTGCCGACAGCAAGGACGATTCTATCAGAGCGGCTGACTCCCGCCCGATATTACCATCCCACCGCGCCTGTGCAAAAAAGAGGGCCGCCAAACAGCGACCCTCCAGCGAAAGTGCACGTTATTTAGGACAGTCAAATTCTTTGAAAAACAAATGGCTGCTGTAGAATTACAAATAAGAGTCACCCGGAAGGAGCGATCGATGAAAAGCAAACGATTTGTCCTGAATGCACTTCTGGTAGTAGCAATATTGACGCTCTTCGTCTTTTCGTACTCATACATGAATCAGCCAAGATTTGGATATGCTTTATACGCTGTGTTTTCCGGCGAAACAACTTACAACACTTACAACACTATAGGCTTCATTGACGCAATCTTTTTCTATGTAGTCGGCCCCTTATCAAGCGAACTGGTCGCTTTTGTTGTCTGCTTCAACCTGAATCAACGAAGCCAGACTCATTCAGCGACTTCGGCCAAACAAGGAATAAATCTCTTCGCAATAACGATAGTTCTGCAAATTCTGACAGTGTTAATTATCGCCCTGACCGCAACAAACATTTTGAAGTATGAGTACGGACTCGTCGCAAGCTGCCTCATGGCAATTGCCACAGGTATAGCGGTTTCGCATACGAATCCGGCAAAGAAGCAGCTCAGCTAACAGGGCCTATTTGGAATCCGAATCGTCCATGGAGCCGTCGATGCCGGTTTTGGTGTCGTCCGTATTGGAATCGTCATCCTCGGGGCTTATAGGACACATTTTGTCCTATAAGCCCCGATCGATTCATACTCCTCATCCTCGCCGAATTGCGAGTATGGCAGAATCGGCACTGGATGGCAGCGCGCTAGGCCGTGTCCGCGGAGTTACCCCCCCGTTTTTATCGTAACAGCTGATTCTAGGGACGTTTCACTGTGCCCCTTTTGGCAATTTCCTGTGCCCTTTTTGGAAACTCGAGCGCCTATCTGACCGAAGGGAAAGATTTAGCGAATTTAGGTGTACCACTTTGTGTTAGTTTGTATTTTAGACAGTACTTGTGATACGCTTTGTTTCAATCAGTAGTGGTACGATTTCGCTTGTTCAACGAAGGAGGTAATTGTCTATGGCAGTGGCCGAGGAGAAGAAAAGAATCCAGGTTACTCTGCCTCTCGAAATTTGGCGTGATCTCGATAACTACGCGAAGAGTCGCGGTGTAGCCAAGTCGTCTATGGCGGCGATCGCTATTTCCGAGTTTTTGGAGCGTGTTAAAGAGCAAAAATAGATATGAAAAAAGCCCCCTACCGGCAAGTAAGAAGGGCTTTTTCCATGTTCAAATGTGGCTTTCTGGCCTGTTACCTGCAATCCTAGCACACGTATGCTTCGATTTGGGCCCCTATGTTGAAGTACTACCAAAATACTATGGCATCACTTCGGCTGATGGCTAGATAGCCTCAACGAGAGGCTAGTTTATGGATACCAAAAATTTAAAACCGGATGTGGGCGGTGGCTATCCGTGGGACACGGATAGCCACCCGTCCGGTCCTGCAAACCCGTCTGGAATGGGGACGGCGTCCGATTTCGCGAATCAGGCCGTCACAGATGCCGCCATGGCCAATAGTGAGAGTCACCGCGAGGTACTTCGCCGGGCATCGGATGAATCGTCCCGTGTCGCCCACATGGTGCAGGATATGGTCAGCGAGAAGGTCGCGATCATCAAGCCGCCATGGATGCTCGAGCTCGGTCTGCCTAGGCTCGACACCGATATTATGGGGCGGATTTGGTCGTTCCAGCGCAAGGACGTCTACAAATCAACCTGCTACATCAGCCTTGCCACCATGGCGGCTGACGTCAAGTCGGATCGCTCGAATGTTAAAAAGAGAATCGACAAGCTTGTCGAACTCGGTCTTTTGATTAAGTCGCCGCGCGGGAATAACAAATCGGTTGAGTACCGGCTCGATATGACGGCGATCGCTAAGCGCAGACTCGAAGTCGAGGAGGGCAAGAAAAAGCAACGTGCTGAGAATTCGGCGAAACGCAAAGCTCAGTGGGACGCAAAGCATTCTGCCTAGTTTGAAGGGCTATGGGTTCGTACAACCCATAGCCCTATTTCTTTTCCTTACAAGCTATGGGTTGAAACAACCTACAGTATAGCTATGGGTTGTTTTAACCCATAGCTTGGCGAAAAATCATTTTATTGATAGGGGTTAAATAACGGTTCCTCAGCAAGACTATTGGTTAGAACAACCCATAGTCTTGCTGACAGAGATCGCGGACGCTTTTCCGTGACGGTATAGCTATGGGTTGAAAGAACCCATAGACAATTTAAGCCACTTTTTTAGCTATGGGTTAAACCAACCCACAGAAAGCGATCGAAAAATGCCAAAAAGTACCGGAATAGTTATTTCAACCCATAGTTTGAGCATGTGTTAACCGGAGTCAACTTATCAACTATGGGTTGTCTCACGAGACTATGGGTTGAAATAACCCATGCCAACTATGGGTTCAGTTAACCCATGCACTATGGGTTGAAATAACCACAACTATGGGTTGAAATAACCACAACTATGGGTTCATACAACCCACCAAGTCTGACTAGAGTGAATTAGATTCACTTAGTCTGAGCTCAAGAGGGAAACAGAGAAATCCACCAGAAAGCATTTAATAATCGAACGATATACAAACAAGAAAATCCTTCGGCCTTGCCCTTCGCTCACTGCGTTCGCTCTCCGGTCGCCTGCGGCTCCCTGCGCGTCGGCCATGCCTCCTTGCCCTCCGTTCGGCTGCGCCTCACTCCGCCTCGCCTTCGGCTCCTTGGCATGGCCTATCGGCCAAAAGTGTGGGGGCTAACGCCCCAACTCCCCAACTACGTTGCTGTCAGTCTTCAGCGCCGGCGTCGCTTCGCTCCCCGGGCGAACGACCTCACTTGACCGTAAGCCCACAATTCGGCAATGACGCCGAATCCGTCTTCCCGTCGATCTGGATACTGGCATTCAGTCAACCTTGCTTCAATTATCGCTAGGAGGTCACAGAATCGGATATAAGACGTTCTATCGGTGAGGTTCGACCGTTTTCTCATTGATAGGTAAAACTGGGTCTTAAATCGGCTCTCAGTGGCCAAGGTAAAAGAAAAAAGGGCACCTTTCGGTGCCCGTTAACTCAACTAGAACTCTTTTTCGGCCAGATAGCGATCGAAAAGCTCCCGAGCGATATCCGATACGGACTTGTCCTCCTCGAGCGCCACTTGCTTCAAACGTTTTCGGTAACTCTCCGGAACGTACACGGACAGCTGAACAAGCCTCTCAGATGCCCCTTCAGCGCCCTTTTTGGGTCGCCCGGCTTTCCGCCCCTGAGGAGCCGGTTTCTGGGGCTCAGATGCGCTTTCAACGATTTTCTGCTGCCTCTCCTCGGCCTTCTCCGCTGCGACGTCGAAGTATGAGGTCGCCTTTTTGAACTTTGCCATTTACAGCACCTCTTCCAGCTCGTTCAGGATGTTTTCAATCGCCTGGGCGGCCTTGCCGTTTTTCGCGATCTCGTATACGGGCTTGCCCAGGGCCGCGCCCTGTTTGAATGCCGCCGCGGTCGGAACAGTGCCCAGCACGGGAAGGTCATCGGCCTCAAGAAGCTCGAGGAATTGTCTGTCCACGGTCTGGTTCGCCGCGAAGTTGTTGACGATGATTGCGAACGACAAGTCAGGATTGGCCTCGGTGATGACCTTGATCGTGCGTTTCATGGGCTTCAGGCCCAGCGTGCCGGGCTGCACCGGGATGATTGCGATATCCGCATTCTTGGCATACTCGGCGGTGTCGTCGCTCAGGAAACCCGGCGTGTCGATGACATTCACGGCGTCCTCGTCGTCGAGCAGGTTCTTCTCGTGGTTCGCGCCGCCCTGAGGGTCGAGATTGCCGAATCCGACTTTGTGGCCGCGGCGCTCGAGACCCCAGGCGATCTCGTCGGCGAACGTCGTCTTGCCGACGCCGCCTTTCTGATTGACCAACAGGATGTTTGTCGCCATGTCCTCTCCTTTCTGAAATAGCATAGTCATATATTAGCACATTAATATATGACTACATTAAGCAATTATAAGTCACAGGTAGAAATATATGAACATGTTATGCAATTAGCATAGTATTACATTAACGTGTTCACGTCTGTGGGTTGTTTTAACCTACAGCCATGCTAAAGTTGCCAAAAGGGGCACAAAGGCCAATGCGTTTGCGCAGTGCCGGCACAGCGACCTAGCATCGTATGCACCGGCGGAATCATCGCTGGCCTGCAGGGAGAGCATATCCACGGGCTCGTGGTCGCCGGAGGCCTCGTGATGCAGCACGCGCCGGGCGGCGACTGGAAGCGCGTCGATTGGGATGCACTTGCTGCCTGGCTCGATAGATACGGTTACAAGGTCGCTGATTGCGAGATGGAGGCCCTTCCGACCGCCGACGCGGCGAGGCGGTTACGCGAGTGGGAACGCAAGGGCAAAAACGCATCGTCGCTGAACCGGTGAGTCAGTATTCTTTAGTGTTAGATGATGGATATTGAAATTAATTAGCGAGATAATGAGCATATCTCATAATGTATGCGTTTCACCATGAGAGAGGGGTCTGTCATGAGCTGGAAACCGAGAAAATGCGTTATCGCCGGTCTCGTGATAACCGGTCCTGGCAGCGGCTTGTTTGCAACCGCAATGACATTCACTTGCATGTTCTAAAAGGCAGTTGCCATGCTGTCGCAAAATCAATCGAGATACTTGACCACAATCGGCTTTGCCCTGCTTGCATTACTCTTTGCTAGCGACCTTTTGCTGAAACCGCCCAAGGAACTCGTTTTGCTTGCCATAGACTGCATTTCCGCCCTTTACTTTACAGCGACCCTATTCGTCGGACTAAAGGAGAGGAATAAAGGCGCGGTCGCTGCATCTGCCGTATGCGTGATCATAGCCATTGCCTCATTATTTATCTGACACATTGGTGATTTAGGGGCGATATCGTAGGAATACGACCGGAAGAGCCGGGGCCAGATTGCCCGGGTCGCCCGGTCGGCTCTCGCCCCGCGCCGCAGACGGCGCTCCGATTGCGCCGAGGCATGACATGCGGGTGATCTACCTCTTTGTATTACGCGAACGCGAGGTGCCTCTTCTGCATGTGGCGCACCGTCAGGTACATGTTGATGATGACCTGATAGGGGACGCCCGTGCGGTCGGCCTCCGCCTTGAAGTAGCCGATGTTCTCGCCGTCGATATTCATGGTGACGCGGCGGCGTGGCTCGAGCTCTAATACATAAGGTCACAGCTTGTAATACGTGAACATATGACTACATTAACATGGTCATGTATTATCGAGCGTCTGCTGCGCCGGATTCGCCCGTCTGTTATCTTGGGATCGACAGTTTCTTGCGAGGAGGCAGACATGTACCAGAATGTCTTTGGATCCGATGGTCAGATCCATCTTGAGAATCAGGTCGGCTGCCAGCGCTTCGACCTAACGGCGGGTGAGGTGAAGACGGTCATCCCGACCGCTAAGAATATGAGCACCGTCTTCGGCAAGGATGGCGTGGAGACGGAGATTCAGGTGGGGCAGATGCGCCAAACACTGGGCAAGCCTGGCTTCGATTGGCTGTTTAATAAGCACTAACGGTTGAGTTATTGCAGCATAATCGCAGCTGTAAATATGTGACCATATGACTATGCCAACATGTGCGCACAGTCATATGGTCACAGTTGTAGATCGGTTTAATCTGTGGCCCTTAAGCTGAAGCCGCCTCAACGAACCGTGGCTGGCGAGACGAAAAAGGGGAATCCCTTTTGCGGGATTCCCCTTTCCGAGTCGTTATGCGATTTGCACTACATCTGCTCGCGGCGCTTCTTTTGATCGAGGAAGACGCCGGCTGCCACGAGGACGGTACCGCCGATGGCGAACGTCTCGCCGATGAGTCCCGCGCGGTCGCCGGTCTGGGCGAGGCTGCCGGGCTGGGCGGTATCCGTGCCAGCGAGGTGCTTCGGGCTGTATGCCGCCTGCTGCTTTGCGACCTCCTTCGCCTCCTGTCGTGCGATCTCATCGGAAAGCTTCTGCTCCGCCGCGATGCGGTCGGACTTTGCCTGCTCGTAGGCGGCGAGCGCCGCATCATAGCCGGGCTGGAGCCCGTCCAGCGCAGCCTGCTTCTCGTCCAGGATTGCCTTTGCGGGCGCGACCTTGGCACGTGCCTCGACTGCTGCAGCGAAAAGCGCGTTGAGGGCGTCATCCGCGTTCACATCATGGCCGGAAGCGATCGCCGCGCCGGCATCGATGGAGTTCAGCTTCGACAGCTTGGCGTCTGCCTGCGCCTTCGCCTGTTCGGCGGCGGAGACCAGGGACTCGGCGGCGATGGTATCCGCCTTCGCGGCATCGAGGGCGGCCTTGGTGTCATTGACGGCCTTTACTGCATCCTGCTCGCGCTGCTGTGCCTCTGCGAGCTTCGCGGCAAGGCCGGTGAGGATGTCGAGGTTCGACTGTGCGTCCTCGAGATCGGTCTGGGAGCCGGTAAGCCTGTCGGCGGCAACGCCGGTGTCGGCCTTTGCGGCATCGACGGCACGCTGGGCATCCGCGAGGGCGTGTGCGGTGGCGTACGCCTTTTGCTCGGCGGCTGCGAGGACTGCCGCCTTCTCGGCCTGGTCGGCTGCCGCCGCGTCGTGAACGCTCTTTGCGGTATCGACCGCCTTCTTGGCGTCGGCGACGTCCTGGAAGAACTTCGCGAGGTCGGCGTTCGCATCGTCCACGCCCTGCTGCTTAGCAGCGGTGTCCGCCTTGGCGGAATCCAACTTAGACTGTGCGGTCGTTACGGCTGCGTTGGCAGCATCAAAGGCGACCTGCTTCTGCTGGACGGTCGACTTTGCCGTATCGACTGCCGCGTTGGCGGCATCGAGGTCCGATTTCGCCGCATCAAGCTCGGTCTGGGCATCCGTGACGCCCTGCTGCTTGGCGGCGACATCAGCCTTGGCGGCATCGACGGCACGCTGGGCATCGGCAACACCCTGCTTTGCGGCATCGACACCTGCCTGTGCGGAATCCACCGCGACCTGCTTCTGCTGGACGGTTGTGGCGGCGCCGGCGGCTGCCTGCTTCTTGGATGCGAGATCGGCCTTGGCTGCGTCGAGTGCGCTCTTGGCGTTCTTGAGGCCGTTGATATAGGAGGTCAGCTTCTGCTCATACTCGTCGACGGACATGGGGTTCGTGTTCCAACCGGAGCCTGACCAGCCGGAGATCTCTGCGGTGTAGCACTGCGTCTGAAGCCCGGACATGGTGCCCTTGGTGCAGGTTGCCATTCCCATAACGGCGAGTTCGGGATTGATGATGTTCATGTAATGGCCGACGGTGCCGCTACTGCCGTTCTCCCAGTGGCAGTTGTCTGCAATCCAATGGTTGATTGCGACACCGTTCTTTGCATAGAAATCATAGGCATCCTTGCCGACAAGACCGGTGACTCCATAAAGGGCCTCCGTTGCCTTGTCGAAAAAGCCCTTCTCCTGCTCGATCCACTGCCCACTCGGATCGATTCCGTAATTCCATGCCAGGTTTTCGGCAAAATCATATTGACGGGCATGATCGAGCACGGTGTCGCTGTAGTTGGCATCTGCGATCGCACCGGCGATGAGCTTGTAGGTGACATGGAGCTCGGACAGGCCGACCGACTTGCGGTAGTCATTGACGGACTTCATCCACTTGATCGCATTGAGCATATTGTCAAGAGACGTGGCGTCCTTGGAGTTGCCGACTTCGGTCTTTCCGGCATATTTGGCGTTCAGGATGATGTTGACTGCGTCATCGGCACCCATGGCACGGAAGAAGCCGATGGCTCCCTGCTTGAGCTGCGCGTCGGCGGAATCGAGTTTTGCCTGTGCCTCGTCGACCTTCTGCTGCGCGGCGGTCACGGCGGCGTCTGCGGTATCCTTTGCGGCCTTGGCGTTCGCAAGCTCTACATCGGCGGCTGCCTTGGCGGACTCAGCGTCCTTGACAGCCTGCTTCGCTGCATCCAGCTTGGAGATGGCGTCGACGTTCGCCTGCTTGGCGGCATCGAGGTCGGCGTTCGCGGCATCGAGTGCGGACTGGGCGGCGGTCACGCTGGATTCGGCATCGGCCGCGGCCTGCTGCTTCGCGGAGAGGGACGCCTGGGCATCATTCAGCTCGGTCTGTGCCGTTGCTGCTGCGGACTGCGCCTGCTCGAGCTCGGACTCGCACTGGGACTGTGCCTCTCGTGCGGCAGCGAGGGCTGCCTCTGCGTCCGCGACCTTCTGTTTTGCCGCATCGTACTCCGGACCGCTGGCGCCTGCCTCCGCTGCGGCGAGGTCTGCTTTCGCCTTCTCGTAGGCGGCGCTGGCGGCCGCGGCCTTCGCATCCGCCGCGTCCTTGTTCTGTTGGGCTGCAGTGAGGACAGAATCGGCGGAATCCTTTGCAGACTGGGCCGCAACCAGCTTGGACTGGGCATCGGCAAGCGTCGCGTTGGCGTTGTCAAGTTCAGCCTGTGCCCTGCTCGCGGCATCCGTGGCGTCGCGCACGGCCTGCTCGGCGGCACGGATTGCCTCCGGGGTGGCGCTTACGGCATCTGCCTTGGCCTTATCGAGGGCATCCTTGGCATCCTGGGCCGCCTTGAGGGCGGACTGGTACGCCTCGTCCTTCTCGGACGCATCCGCCTTGGCGTCTGCGAGACCCGCCTTCGCCTGCTCGAGGTCCTTGCCGGCGGCATCGGCGGCGTCCTTGCCCTCCGCGACCTGACGGGCGTACTCGTCCATTGCCGCTCGGTCGGCTGCCGTGCCGGCGCTGACTGCCGAATCGTAGGATGCCTTGGCCTGGTCGCGGGCGGAAGCCGCCTCGTTGTATGGACCGGCGGCCTCATCGTAGGATGCCTTGGTGGCGTCCTCCTTCGCCTTCGCCTCGTCGACCGCCTTCTGCAGGTCCGCGATGGTCTGTGCGGCGGATTTCGCGCCGGCACCGGATGCCGCGCCGGCGTGGGCGGCGATCGGCGACATCACGGCGGGGTGCTGTGTGCCCCCGTCACCGGTCTGGGCGAATGCCGTGAACGGTGAGATGAGGCTCGATCCGGTCATGGCGGCCATGGTCGCCGCGGTGACGGTCAGACGCGCGATCCCCTTCGGGGCGTGAATCTTTTTGCTTGGCAGTGCGGCGAAGTGATCGCCACCGGCAGCGAAATGCTTTCCCTGAGTCATTGTGCTGTTCCATTCCTTTTCCGTGCCCTATCCGACTGGGCATCAGAGTGCTTTCCAATAGAGATAATTATGCGCCTTAACTGGGATTGTTGTATATAGTCCGTTGGCATAAATACAACAATCCATGACTCTTTTTGTCATGGATATCTCGCCGCTACAACAATCCTTTGGTCTACGCTGCAAAGAACTCAGATCAGAGTCTGGTTACTCACAAGAGCAATTTGCGAACCGCATTGACATGGACAGGTCTTACTACGCCTCGATAGAGGTCGGGCGAAGAAATGTCAGTCTTTCTAACCTCTCTAAAATTGCCAATGGATTCAACATATCAATTGCTGCACTTATGACTGGTGTCACTGATAAAAAGGATTAGTCCATCATCAGCGAACGCAGTGAGCGTATCAATCGACGGCGTAGCCGGCGGCAAGGTCACGGCACGTGACCGCGCAGCGAGCTCTGCGAGCGAAGGGGACGGCATCGCCGTCCCTATTTCTTTATAAACTATTTCTCTATTAATTGGTTTCACCAAACTGGGTATTACACAAGCTTCTGAGCAGGCTTTTTATCAAATAATTCAAAGCTACCGAATCATCAAAATGGTGAAATTATTTACCCAAAAGAGGGAAGCACATCACCAAAATGGAACCGACTAACAGCTGTTGAAAACTTTTATCCCCAAAATGGTGATTTCCTGTTTTCAGTGGAAAACTCGGGAAGTCATAATATTTACTTACCAGATTTACAAACGAAAGCGGTTCTTAGTCCCAAAACCAGAACAGGTCAGAAGCAAAAATAACTCCTGACCTGCGATTTTCCTGGTGCCCCCGGGCGGATTCGAACCGTCGACACCCGCTTTAGGAGGTCATGAGTTATTACTCTACCTGCGGTTTTCTAATTTCATCAACATCTTTATTTCCGCAGGTAATTTACGTATTTTGTCATTTTTGCTTTTACTGATTAGTTTTCTATTTCGCCCATTTTTCACCCCTTCAGCTCTTGATTTTGAGTTGCAAGGGTGAAATTTTTGGATTAGCCTCGGGGGCGAGGCCCTCAAAGCCCCGCCCCCGAGGCTAATCCAACGCACCACCCCTGGAG
>ERZ1026943.808-NODE-808-length-14303-cov-9.051516_pt1 | contig 14303 bp, 20 predicted proteins | sample MGYA00519461_ERZ1026943 | MGnify/ENA primary metagenome ERZ1026943 (study PRJEB26926, sample SAMN06164617) | human gut metagenome | biome: ENVO:00009003; feature: ENVO:2100002; material: ENVO:00002003 | host: Homo sapiens | place: USA | collected 2012 ...
CGAGATGCTCAGGAGTCTCGTGGGCTCGGAGATGTGTATAAGAGACAGTCCCTTTACAGCCGCCGCCCGTGTGGATACTATATAATCATAATATATCCTGGATATAGGCCGCCTATACCTGTGGGAACATGAAAGGAGCGTGACCGCATGGCGCAGCCGATTTTGCCGCGCGAGCTGGACGAGCTGAAGCCCTTAAAACAATGGGTGTGTTATCAGCTTGTATGGAATGAAAAGAAAGGTAAATACGGAAAAGTGCCAAAGAACCCGGCGACGGGGTACGGCGCGAAAGCCAACGACCCGGAAACATGGGCGACTTATGCCGAAGCAGTAAGCGCAATGCAGAGCCGACAGCTTGACGGCGTGGGCTTTGAATTTGCCGCCGGTTATATGGGTATTGACCTTGATAATGTGATAAACGAAGCCGGGGAGCTTAACCAGCTTGCGGCAGATATTGTAAAAGAGCTTGACAGCTACACGGAATATAGCCCAAGTAAAAGGGGGTTGCATATTCTTGTAAAGACCGCCTTAGAGCCTGTAGGAAAAAGGAACGATGAAATAGGGCTTGAAATGTATAATAATGGCCGTTTCTTCACAGTGACCGGCGAAGTATACGGGCAGGCCAAACCGATACAGGAACGGACTGCACAGGTTAAGGCTATCATTTCCAAGTACCTACCGGACAAGCCGAAACAGCAAGAGCCTAACAACACTGTGGGGGCATATCCTGTAGACGAAAGCGCAGCGGAGATATGGGAAAAGATGTTTTCCAGTAAAAGCGGCGCGGAAATCCGGGCTTTGTATGGCGGGGATTTATCCGGGCATAGCGGCGACCACAGCCGCGCAGACCAAGCCTTAGCAAACCATTTAGCATACTGGACAAATGGCGACGCGGCGAAAATGGACGCAATGTTTAGGCAATCCGGGCTTATGCGTGAGAAATGGAACCAAAGGCGCGGGGCGCAGACATACGGCGAAAGGACTATAGCAGAAGCTTTAAGGGGCTTTATGCCGTACATACCGCCCGCCAGAACGACAGCGCAGCCAAAAGCACAGGAGAGGGGGCAGGAAAAACCCGTGAATAATTCAGCCCAACAGGGTATACATGAAAAGAACGATATACAGAGTAATACAAGCCCCTTTGCGACGTCGCAACAGCCGGACGGCGTAAGAGCCTATATTTACAGGGCAATGGGGGCAGAGCTTAGCCACTTCCAAAGTTTTAAGGACAGGAAAACAGGATATAGAAACCTTGACGCTATAACGAGCCTTTACCCCGGCTTATATGTTATAGGGGCAATAAGCAGCTTAGGCAAAACCACTTTTGTACACCAGTTAGGCGACCAATTAGCCGCGACGGGCGACCATGTTTTATATTTCAGCCTTGAACAATCCCGGCTTGAAATGGTAACAAAGGGAATGAGCCGCATAACCGCACAGCGCAGCTTTTCAGATGGATTTGAAACGGCGGTAAGTGCTATTGATATAAGGCGGGGTACGGTAACGGAAGCTGTAAAAGAAGCGGCCAGAGAGTACGGGGAAAAGGCCATAACAGAAAGTATTATAGAGTGTGGATTTGATACCACGATAGATAGTATAGTGGGCTATGTAAACAGCTACATGGAAGCGAACAAGAATATAAAGCCCGTTGTTATCGTCGATTATTTACAGATAATCAGACCGGCAGACCCACGGCAGACGGCAAAAGACGCGGTAGACGCTCATGTAAGAGCCTTGAAAATGCTGCAACGAAATAATGATTTAGTTGTACTTGTGATATGCAGCTTAAACCGGCAAAATTATTTAACCCCTGTAGATTTTGAGAGCTTCAAAGAAAGCGGGGGTATTGAGTATACCGCAGATGTGGTATGGGGCTTACAGCTTGCCATTATGAATGATGAGCTTTTCGACAAAGATAAAAAGCTTAAGGAAAAGCGCGAAGCAGTAAAACAGGCAAAGCTTGAAGTGCCGCGCAAGGTAGAGCTTGTTTGCTTAAAGAACAGATACGGGCGCAGCTCCTATTCCTGTGGGTTTAATTATTATCCGCAGTATGATTTGTTTGTGCCGGAAGATGAATTTACACCAATATCCGACGCGGATTTGCCCGCCGGGTGGTAAGATTTAGGCGCACTTTAACGGTGCGTCTATTTCTTTGTTTTTCATGTATACATTGTATTTGACAATTACAAGATAATATGCTATTATCATTGTGAGGTGGTATAAATGAAAACAACGGTAACACCGCCGGAATATCCGGACTTAAAAATAAAAAAAATTGTTACAGATGAGGGCGACGCGCTGGACGATTTTATTTATAACCCGTGTGCAATGCCTATTCCCGGCTTTGTGCCGTTAAAACGAAGCGCAGAAAGCAATAATACGCTTTATCTCAATGCGGATAAGATTTTAGCTTTTGTGATTACAGACGAAGAACAGCAGCACATGAGAACAGACTTTATAAAGCCCAAAGAATATAAAGAAAGGGGCTAACCAATGGGACTTTTTGACCGTATTTTTAGGCGGCAGGAGAAAAGGCCGGTAGTTCAGTTTATCAATGAGCAGACCGGGGCTTTCACTTCAACCTGTGGGGACGCTTACAGCAATGATATTTACCGGGGTGCGGTTGACGCTATCGCCCGGAACATAGGTAAGCTTAAGGGCAGCCATGTATTAAAATATGCCGACCATAACGAAATTGAGGGAGATTGCAAGCTTAACCGTTTGTTACAGGTGCGGCCAAACCCGTATATGAGCGCATACGACTTTCTATATAAGCTTGCAACTCATTATTACCTGTACAATAACGCTTTTGCTTTGCTATGCAGAGATGAACGCGGCAATATTACAGGAATTTACCCGATTACTGCAACCGGCGTAGATATGCTAAGCGACGCGCAGGGCGGTTTATATTGCCGGTTTTATTTCAAAAGCGGCCAGCAATCTATTTTCCCTTATCGGGATATTATCCACTTGCGCCGGAACTTCAACAGCGACAGCCTTTTAGGAGACGACAACCGCGCATTATTCCCCGCGCTGGAGCTTGCGCATACACAAAATGAGGGGATTATAAGCGGAATTAAGGCCGGGGCAAATATCCGGGGCATATTGAAATATACACAGATAATGTCACCGGAAAAATTGAAAGAAGAAAAGGCGGCTTTTATCAATGATTATCTGCAAATCAGCAACGACGGCGGCATAGTGGCTTTAGACCAAAAGGCCGAATATCAGCCGATAGAAAGCAAGCCGGTTATCCTTAGCGCAGAGCAGACACAGGAAGTAAAAAGCAAGATTTACGACTATTTAGGGGTTACGGAAAGCATTGTAAACAGCAGCTATACAGAAGATGAATTTAGCGCATTTTACGAAAGCACAATAGAACCCTTTGCGGTAGCCCTAAGCATGGAGTTTACCGCAAAAGTCTTTACAGACCGTGAACAGGCTTTTGGAAATTCCATTTTATTTGAAAGCGGGCGGCTGCAATTCAGCAGCAATAAAACGAAAGTAGAGCTTATAAAGGAGCTTATGCCTTTAGGCTTACTTACAGTAAATCAGGCCTTAGAAATCCTTAATATGCCCGGAATTGAGGGCGGCGACAAGCGTTTGCAGACTTTGAACGTAGTAGACGCAAATAAGGCGAATCAATACCAGCTTACAAAGGCGGGGAGTGATACAGAATGAAATACATTTACAATGTATACAGAAAATACAGATATTACAGAGTATGCCCGTATTGCGGGGCGCATTTAGACCCCGGCGAGAAATGCGATTGTAGGAAAGGCGGTGTAGCATGAGTAAAGATTTTAATTACCAGATAACCCGCCCTGTGGCGGTTCTTAGCCGCAGCAATAACGGGAGATATACAGCAGAAGTAAACTATATCAGCTATAACGGCGACGAGCCTAAGCTTGATATAAGAAAATGGGACAGGGAAAACAATAAAATGCTTAAGGGCATTGCGCTTAATAAAGCGGAAGCCGAAGCCCTTAAAGAAGCCCTGTTAGGGGGTATGGAGCCATGAAAGAAATCAGAGTAGCGGAAATTAGAGCAGAAGCACCGGCAGGAGCAGAAACCCTAACTTTGTGGGGGCAGCCTATTGTATTTGACACGCCCACCACGATACACGACCCGGCAGGGGACTATATCGAAATTATTCAGCGTGGCGCACTGGACGGCGCAGACCTTAGCGACGTGAGATTATTTTATAATCACGATTTAAGCAAAGTGCCGCTTGCCAGAACGCCTAAGACAATGCAGCTAAGCATGAGCGCGGCAGGGCTTGAAATGAAAGCGGCATTGCCAGACACAGAAGAAGCGCGGGCGGTATATGAAGCTGTAAAACGCGGGGACTTATCCGGCATGAGTTTTGCGTTTAAAGTACCGGCGGGCGGCGATAGATACGACGTAAGCACCAACACCCGAACAATTACAAAGATTGAAAAAGTGTTAGAGTGCAGCGTTGTACCTTTTCCGGCCTATCCTACAACCAGCGTAGAAGCCCGCAGCGCAATTTCCAACGGCCTTAAGAACCTTGAAGCAAGGCGACAGGCTAAAATACTTTACAACCAGATTATGAAAGAGAGGTTTTAACCTATGAAATTTAAAACTATTGCAGAAGCCTTTAACCATTATCGTACTATGAGCGTTGAAGATATGGAAAAGAGGGCAAAAGAAATTAACGACCTTATCGACACCGACGCAAGCGCAGACCTTGAAGCCCTTAATATCGAACTGAAAGGCATTAAGGAAGCCCGCGAAAATGCGGAAATGAGAGCCAGCGCAGCGCAGACCTATAATTTCATTACCGGTATGCACATTGGCAGACCGTCTTTTGAAGCCACAGAGGGGGATATTGTAGCAAGCCCGGAATACCGCAGCGCATTTTTTAAGCGTCTGTTAGGCCGTGAGCTGAACGAGGGCGAAACCGCCGCATGGAAGAAAGCGCAGGACGAAAAGAGAGCCGACGCTTACAGCACTGTTTCAGAAGTGGCCGGGGTTATCCCTACACAGACACTTAACGAGGTTATCAGCAAAGCCCGCACAATGGGCGGCGTACTGGCAAATTGCCGCGCGTTCAATATCCCGGCAAAAACCCGTATTCCTGTGGGTACGCCACTTTCAGCCGCAGAATGGAACGAGGAAGGAACCGCAGTAGAAAGCGGGGAGCCGTCTATTTCCTATGTGGAGTTTGGTAATTATGAAATTATCAAAGTGCTTAGCATTTCCGCGTCTGTGCGTAAAATGAGCGTTCCGGCCTTTGAAAGCTATCTTACCACGGAGCTTAACAGTAATGTTATGGCGACCCTTGCAAATGGCGTAATCAATGGAACCGGAAGCGCACAGGGAACCGGCCTTGAAAAAGGTATCACATGGAACGACACCAACAGCGTAACATTTACCGGCAGCACAAATACTAAGCTTGCATGGGACGACCTTGTAAAAGCTATGGCATTGCTTAAGCGCGGATATGCCAACGGCGCAAAGTTCGCTATGAACAATGCCACGCTTTACAATCATGTTTACAGCCTTATGGACAACAATAAGCGGCCTGTATTCATTCAGGACACGCAGACGGACAAGGTAGGTAAGATTTTGGGCTTTGAAGTTATCGTAGATGACTACATCCCGGATGATACTATTTACTTTGGCAACTTCCAGTACATGGGATACAACATGGTGGACGGTATCGCGGTGGAAGCTTCCACACAGAGCAGCTTTAAGAGTGGCCGCATTGACTACCGCGGAATGTGTATTGCCGACTGCAAGCCTATTGTAACAGAAGCTTTTGTAAAGCTTTCTAAGGCCAGCGCGTAAACAGCTTAGAGGGGGTGCAGGGTGCTATAACGCCCCTGTGCCCTTTTCTTTATGAAAGAGAGGTTTTTACAATGCTAAATCTTACAGACGCATTAAATGTGCTTAGACTGGACAGCGGAGCAAATGACGCGCTTGTAGGCTCTTTATTAGACGCTATACCCGGATATATCGAGGTAACAACCGGAATGAGCATAGAACAGCAGGAAACAGAGCCTTTAGTTGATACGGTAAGCGGCTTTCTTCTTACCCTGTGGTATTACAGCGACCATACAGACGACGTAAAATTACAGCGTACTATTGATAACCTGTTAAAGTGCATTACGCTTAAGGTACAGCGGAACCCATGAAAGAATATGCGAAAGCCTTTTACAATGGGAAGCAATGGAAGAAAATAAGTCGCCTGTATATGGAACAGCAGCACTATATATGCGAAAGGTGCGGGGGTGTAGCCACGATATGCCACCACAGAAAATATATATCTCCGGCAAACATCAATAACCCGGCCATAACTCTAAATTTTGATAATTTAGAAGCCTTGTGCCAAGAGTGCCACAACAAAGAGCATTTCCAGAAATACAACACGGCCATATTTGACGCAAACGGGAATATGACCGGCGTAAAAGAGAGCGCAGAGCTTGAAGAATACAAAAAAGCGATTGAAGAATTAGAGCACATGAAAAAAGGCCGCGTAGAAAGCCCGTAGAGCCGTTTTAACGAGTGCGGCAATATAAAACCTTGTCTAAGTATTAAAAGGCCGTGTACGGGCTTATATGAGCCTTAAACGGCCATTCTTAAATTAAAGGGGGTATATTATGAATTTTGTGGAGCCTATCAGAGATACCACAACAGTACAGGACATTGCCGACTATCTGAAAGAGAAAGCCCCTAAATACTACATCATGTACATGATAGGCATATACAGCGGGCTTAGGGTATCGGACATATTAAAGCTTAAAATCCGGGACGTGCGGGGAAAGGACAAAATAAAAGTACGGGAGAAAAAGACCGGCAAAGAAAAGCTTTTCCCAGTGAACCGGGAATTAGCCGCAGCCATTGAGGACTATTGCAAGGATAAGAAAGATTATGATTACCTTGTGCCAAGTGCCAGAGCTGTAAACAAGGCGGTAAGCAGAGAGTACGCATACAGGGTAATACATGAAGCAGGGCAGCACTTTGGCCTTGATAACTTAGGCACACACACAATGCGTAAGACCTTTGGTTATCACTTCTACCTACAAACAAAAGATATTGTGCTGCTTATGCGTATCTTCAACCACAACGACGAGAGCAAAACGCTTAGATACATTGGCATAGAACAGACCACAATAGACGCGGCTATGATGAAGTTTAGCTATAAAAAATAGGGTACAACTTCACATATTAAACGCCTGTGAAGTGTGAGTATGTATACATGATAATAAAGCCTTATTCTGTGGGCTATTTGCGTATATCTGTAATACTTCACACAATGACCATTAAGTGAACGAGAGAAAGAAAACCAAACGGCGCAGGAAACGGCAGGCAGATTATTTTTAATCCCCCCCGGCCTTTATAAAAGGGCATGGGGCTTAGCTACCGGCGTGGGTACTTAATTAAACCCCTACAAGGGGTAACATAGAGGGGGTTATTGCGTATTTCCTGTAAGTATGGTATACTATGTATACATGATAATAAAAGTAAGGGGGTATTTTTATGGCGCGGAAGAAAACAGCCCCGGAGCTGGAAGCAATCTTAGAGCGCATACCAGAAGATAAAAAATATATCGGGCGAAAGCTCATTGACGAACTTGTTTTTATGCAGGACACCTTAACGCAGCTTAAACGGAAAATCAAAGAGAACGGCACAGAGGAAGAATTTATACAGGGGAAACAGAACTTTGTACGGGAAAGCACAGCCCTTAAGAGCTATAACACCACAGTGCAGCGATACAGCACGCTATATAAGCAGCTTACCGACTTAATGCCTAAATCTGTGGAAGCAGAAAAGAGCAATGCAGTATATGACTTTCTGAAAGGCGGCAGCGCATGAACTATATAGAGCAGTATTTACAACAGATACAGCGCGGGAAGTGCATTGTAAGCAAGAGGGTTAGACGGGAATATGAACGCCTTGCAGACGATATAAAGCACCCTAAAAAGGGCTATGTGTTCGACCCAAAGAAAGCGGAACGGCCTATAGCCTTTATAGAGACATTCTGCAAGCACTCTAAAGGGGAATGGGCGGGCAAGCCTGTAAGATTAGAGCTTTTCCAGAAAGCTTATATAAGCGCGTTATTTGGCTTTGTGAGTGAAACCACAGGGTATAGGAGATACCGCGAAACGCTATTCTATGTAGCCCGGAAGAACGGAAAAAGCCTTTTGCTTAGCTGTATTGCCCTATATATGCTCATTGCAGACGACGAACCCGGCGCAGAGGTTTACAGCGTCGCCAGTAAGAAAGACCAAGCCCGCATTATCTTTGACGAAACCTGTAATATGGTACGGCAAAGCCCGGACTTGCTACAGGTAGTAAAGAAGCGGAAAAGCGACCTTTATTTTTCGCTTACCTTTTCAAAATTCCAGCCATTAGGGAAGAACAGCGACACGCTGGACGGACTGAACAGCCATTTAGTAATCATGGACGAGCTGCACAGCATAAAAGACCGGAACTTATACGAGGTAATGAAGCAGAGCCAGAGCGCAAGACGGCAGCCCCTTTTGATTATGATTACTACCGCCGGAACAATCCGGGAATGTATCTTTGATGATATGTATAAATACGCCTGTGGCGTGGCCGACGGCACAATACAAGACGACAGCTTTTTACCGATACTGTACGAGCTGGACGAAAAGAAAGAATGGCTTGACCCTATGGCATGGGAAAAGGCAAACCCCGGCTTAAACCGGATAAAGAAACTTGACGACCTTATAGGGAAGGTGGAACGGGCAAAGAACAGCCCGCGCGACCTTACCGGCGTTTTAGTAAAGGACTTCAATGTAATTCAGTCTGTGGGTACAGCATGGCTTACCTTCGACGATATAAACAACACAGAAACCTTTGATATTGCAGATTTTAAAGGCAGCTATGCCATAGGCGGCGCAGATTTAAGCATAACAACAGACCTTACCTGTGCAACGCTCTTGCTCATGGATAAGCAGGAAAAGCGGTATGTTATTCAAATGTATTGGCTACCGGCAGATAATTTTGAAAAGCGCGTAAAAGAAGAAAAGATACCCTATGATAAATGGCTGGAAGCTGGGCAGCTTAGGCTATGCGCCGGTAACAGTATCAACTACAGCGACGTTACAGCGTGGTTTATGGAAATGGTGTATAACTATGAGATAACCCCCGCATGGATTTATTACGACAGCTACAGCGCAAAATACTGGGTTCAAGAAATGGAAAGCAACGGCTTTAATATGGTGCGCTGCATACAGGGGGCTAAAACCTTGTCTTTACCTATGCAGATGTTAGGCGCAGACTTAAAAGCCAAAAAGATAAACTACAACAACAGCAGCTTGCTTAAGTGGTGCATGACAAATACCGGCGTGCAAGAGGATAGAAACGGCAATATAGTACCCATTAAGGCACAAAGCCCTAAATACCGTATAGACGGCTTAGCAAGCCTGTTAGACGCTTATGTAGGGCTATACGAGCATTACACCGAATACAAAGACGCTATTTAGAAAGGGGCGCAGCTATGCAAAATCAATATTATCTCAAAGACAAAAAAGCACAACTATATAAAAAAATTGGCTCACAGGAACCGGGAATGATGCCTACATACAAATACTACCCCATTGCGCCGGCGCAAATATGGTGCTACACCCGGCAATTATCACAAGCCGATGTATTCCAAGCGGCCAGTTATGGAGATAGCGAAACACGCTTTTTTGTCTTTAACTACTATCCAAAAGTAGAAGTATACGATATGATTTTATATAAAAATCAGTGGTACAGAATTACCAGAGTAGACACCACAGACGATTATAAAGGCGACTTATTTATTTACGTTCAAAATGCTGTGGGCGGCTGGATTCCAAGTGATGACGAAATAGAAGATTATACCCCCGGAAAATGGGACGAATGAACCCACAGAGTATAGGCGAGTAGTTGCGGCTACCCGCCTATTTTTATTTTTACAAAATAATACTTGACACGTGAGTAATACGGTATTATAATGTATACATAAAAAAAGAAAGGAGACAAAACCATGAACACAAAACTTACAGCGCAGGAAGCCTTGAAACTTTTTCACCTGTGGGAAGGTTTGATTATATCCGGCGAACTTCCCGACCCTAAACGCTTTAACCAAGACTTTCTAAAATTTTATGGGGGGGGGGGGTGAAATCAGGACAAGCACCCTATACGCTCATGTTCAACGCTTTTGTGGGTGCATTAGACCTTATGGAGCTTGCAGAAATAAAAGAAGCCCCCGCACAAGAGCAGGGGCAAGCATAGCCGGAGCTATACCACTTCACAAATAGTATAGTATCACATTTCCGGCAGAAAGGAAAGTGTTATGATTACAAAACCTATAACGAAAGAAGAAGCTTACCAGATTTTTAAGCGCGAAGCTGTTTTAATCGGTTTTGATAACGGAGTACCAGCCAGTAAAGCTAAATTTTACTTTGAAAAAGAAGCTTTAGAACACGCCCAAAGGGTTGGAAAACTGGAAGCTTGTAAAATTTACGGAATTGGAAAACGCTGTGATATGTACAAATACTTTACTTTAAAAGGCATTGAGCTTGCAGCTACTTACCGCAACATAAACTTATTGTTAGACGAGGAAGAAGCTACAAAGTAATATCAAAAATACATGTATAGGCGGCTTACTCTTGACAATGAGTTAGCCGCCTGTTATTATGTATACATCAAATAAGAAAGGCAGGGCTATTATGACAGAGTTTAGTTTTTATCTTAGCACAGAAGATACAGAAAGGCTTTTCGCACTAAAAGAAGAAGCCGGAAAAACACAGCTAACCGGCAATGAATATGCTAGACAGCTTTTAGAAGCTACTTTATACCGTCTGCACCCGGAACAGGTACGGTATGACGATGAAACCGGCGAAAGAATACCAAGAAAGAGAGGGACGGCGCATGATTAAAAACATGGACACAATAGCGCAATATAAAATAATGCAATTCATACAGGCCAACTTTTACGAGGAAGCTATAACAGTAACCAAAGTAGACGAAACCGCCCTAAAAGTAACAGACAAAAACGGGGAAAGCCTAATATTTGAATATGTAAACGGCGAAATAAAAGAAAGGGGGTAGACCTATGCAAATAATAGCCTTTGTCAATCAAAAAGGCGGTGTAGGCAAAACAACGTCATGCCTTAATGTAGGGGCAGGGTTAAGCCGCAAAGGTAAGCGCGTGCTACTTATCGACACAGACCCGCAAGGCAACCTTACCATAAGTGCGGGCATACACCTTAAAGACGGGGAACCTACAGTACATGAGGTATTAAAGGGCAGCACCAATATAAACGACGCTATCAAGCCCGGAGCCTATGACGTACTGCCAGCAGATATTATGCTAAGCGGCGCAGAAATAGAGCTTGCCAGCGTTCCGGGGCGAGAAATGATACTGAAAGAAGCCATAGGAGAGATTAAGAAGCCTTATGACTATATTTTGATTGACTGCCCGCCGTCATTAAGCATTATAACGCTTATGGCACTTACCGCAGCTAATAGCGTTATTGTCCCGGTACAGGCGCATTATTTAGCCCTTAACGGCATTGCACAGCTTAGAGACACTATCAGCCTTGTAAGAAAGAGAATGAACCCACAGTTAAATATAGGCGGCGTTATCGTTACTCAATACGATAATAGGCGGCTTATTGATAAAGAGGTGCTGGAAAGCCTTACAGCGGCGTTTCCGGGCAAGGTATTTGAAACCACAGTAAGTAATAGCGTTGCCCTTGTGGAAGCCCCAAGCTTTGGCAAAGATATATTTGAGTATAAGCCCAACAGCAAACCGGCGGCGCAGTATGAAGCCATAGTAAACGAAATTATGAAAAGGAGTTAAGAAAAATGGCAAACAGATTAGGGAATAACCCGCTTTTTCAAACCCCGGAAACCCCGGAATTTGACGCAGAGAAAGAGCGCAAAGCTTTAGGCATAGAAGTACCGCAAGAGGGTGCTAAAAAGCGCGGCAGACCCAAAAAAGACGGCCTTGTGAGGAATAACGCAGCGCAGGAAGGCTTACCGGAAGACTGGACACGGGCAACCTTTATAGTTCAGACCGATAAATTAGAGCTATTGAAAGATTATGCCTATACAGAACGAATTACCTTAAAAGAAGCGTTAGACCAAGCCTTAGACCGTTTCTTTGAGGACGTAGACCAAGACAAACTTTTACCGCATAAATAAGGGGGATAGCGCATGATTGAAATAAACGGAGAAAAGGCATATACCACGAAAGAAGCCGCAGCCATTCTTAATAAAACAGTGCCGGTTATCCGTAAATATGCCAGAGAGGGGCGGCTTAAAGCCGAAACAATGAGCAATAGAAAATATATACCGGAAAGCAGCTTGCGGGCTTTTGCACAGAAAGCAGGTGAGTAAATGCCGCATTTAATAGACGAACTCACGCCGGAAGAAACCAAGAAAATAGAGAGAATAGACGCATACTATAGGCCGTTGCTCAATGCTTCCATGTCGCGGCTTAATATTGCCATGAAAAAATGGACAGAAAGAACAGTAGACTATGACAAAGAGTTAGCCGACGAACTGGAAACGGCCAGCAACGAAGAAACCGCGCTTAATGCGAAATGGCTGGAAGCAAGAAAGGCTATTACAGACGCAGCCGAAGAAAGGCTATTTTTAAGAGATTATGACGGGCAGACGGAAAAAATTGTAAAGCTTATAAAAACGGAAGTACCCCGCCTTATTGCAGTAAACAGGGTATTTGCAGGAGATGAACCCACAGAGGTTGAAAGGCAGGAACAGGCCGAAAGAGCCAAGAAAAACCAGAAAGAAATCATAGAAGCCATAGCCTTTAACGAACAGCAGCTAAAAGACCGGCCAGACGACGAGGAATTAAAGAAGGCAACGGCAGACCTTAAAGAAGTGCTTTCCAGCGGTTCTTATGACATAAAACCGCTTTATGACGTTATTCATTCAGACGACAATTTGCGGGCTGAAATTCTGCAAACATTCGCACGCTATCTTGATTATCTGAAAAAGAACGCGCCGGACGAATACACAAAAGCCTTAGCATATATTGACGCTTGCATAGAAGTAAAAAAGCAGATTTACGAAGAAAAAATACAGGGGGAACCGCAAAGGAAAAAAGACGCATACCGCACAAAAGCAAAAGCAGGAGATGTTTATAAAAAAATACCCCAAAATTTAGCCGTAACGACCTTACCAAATTACCAGCACAGTATAAGCCTGTACCAAAACGGAAACGCCTATTTGCAACCACTTTCAAGCACAGACGGCCTAAAATTTCAAGACGGGAAAATGTATTTTGCAGGTGAGCGAATGCGGCCAGTAAGTGAAGTAGAACTACAAAACATGAAAACTAAAGAGGGAATAGAAAACATAGACCTTGCCTTATTGCGCGTATTTTACAGCATTGTATTATCAGCCTTTGAAGATAGCGGTTACAAGACGCTTAAGCCTATCATATCAATGTACGTTCCAAACTTAGCGGAGCATTTAGGCATGAAGCGGAATTTAGACAAGCAGCGTATTGCACAGGTTATTTCTAAAACGCAACAATTTCATAATATTGTCGGAGTTCTTCACGGAACAAGAAACGGGAAGACAACGCAAAGCCTTTTCCCCGTTCTTAACTTTGAGGGCTACAATGAGAAAACAAACACAATAGCATTTAGCAGCCCTTATATGAACCATGTAATAGAAACCGTTTATAATATTGCCATTCGCAGGGATAAGAAAGGCACACCGCGCCTAAAATCAAACGGGGAGCCTATGCGCCTTGTCTCTCACTCTTACCTTGTAAAATCCGAAATCAGCAAAGAGCGAAATAAAGCCGCCGTTGAAAATGTGATTATCATTACAACACTTATAGAACAGGCCGGGGAAAATGTACCACGCATAAAAGCCAGCACAATTATAGAGAGAAACCCGCAATTACAACAGCGACTTGAAAACAGCAGCAATAAACGGCAGCTACTAAGGAACGTGTTTACAAAAACATGGGAACTTTTGCGGACGAAAACCAGATTGCAGGAAGTCTATAAAAATATACAGCTTCCAGACCCTAAAGACCCCGCAAATATACCGACAGTTACAACGCTTGAAAGTACGGTTTTTTCATTTCCTCACGACGGTAAAAGGCAAGAAAAGTAATACCGTATTATTATGTTTACAAATTGCCCCGAACCCTTACGCAAATTGCCCCGAACCCTTACGCAAATTGCCCCGAACCCTTACACCCCCCAACCCGAAAACCCTTATAAATACTGGATTTAGGGGCAGAAAAATTTTCCTAATACTATAACTGTCTCTTATACACATCTGACGCTGCCGACGAA
>ERZ1026943.813-NODE-813-length-14239-cov-6.635716_pt1 | contig 14239 bp, 14 predicted proteins | sample MGYA00519461_ERZ1026943 | MGnify/ENA primary metagenome ERZ1026943 (study PRJEB26926, sample SAMN06164617) | human gut metagenome | biome: ENVO:00009003; feature: ENVO:2100002; material: ENVO:00002003 | host: Homo sapiens | place: USA | collected 2012 ...
ATGCTCAGGAGTCTCGTGGGCTCGGAGATGTGTATAAGAGACAGGTGTCGTGGTTCTACATCATGAAGAAGGACGACCTGCTCGCCGCCGTCAACACCGGCAGCCGCCGCCACCGCGGCGCGTTCTGGTACGGCGTCGGCCGCTATGTCTACGTGCCGCTGGCCGTGATCCTGTGCTGCGTGGCGCTGTTCATGAACGTGGCGTTCTGAGCATACCATTTCGATCAAAGCCCCCGGGAGGGAACGCGATGCGTTCCCTCCCGGGGCTTTTTGCTGCCCGGAAGCCGCATATGCTCCCGGCCGCCAGCCGGACCGGAGGGCGAATTCTCAACACGTATATTGGAAGCCGCTCCAAAATATTGTATATTCTGCACAACGATCCTTGACATTTCCACAGCAAAGTGATGAAAAATCATCACCGGATTGACGTATGGCACATATTGGGGTTAAAATTATAACATAGCAATCGGCATGGAACGGACGAAAACAGAATAACGTGTAACCAGAATGGGGGAATGCAGCAATGAGAGACCTGAAGCACCTGACCTACTTCGAGGACCTCCTGCAGGAGGCCAACAACGCACTTGTTGTCCAAGCCCAGGCGGAAGGCAAAAAATGCGTCGCCTTTGTCTGCGAGAACACACCCGAGCCCTTGATGAATCTGGACAACACCTTCGGCGTGCGCCTGCACGCCCCGAACACCGGGTCGATGGACATTGCGACCTATTACATGACGAGCCTCCTGTGCGAGACCAGCCGCTCCCTGCTCGAGCGCGCGGTCGAGGGCGGCTTCAACTTTGCCGACTGCGTCATCGCGCCCGACGGCTGTACGATGATCAACCGCTGCGTGGAAAACATGGAACTGCTCAAGACCATGGGCGCCGGCAAGGACCATTTCTTCTACGAGTACATGGAGATCCCGCTCAAGGCCGACGACAACGGCGTGGACCTGCTCGTGCTCCAGTGCAAAAACCACATCCTCAAGCCCCTGCACGACGCCTTCGGCACGGACGTGTCCGACGCCGCCATCCGCAGGGCGGTGGCCGAGCACAACCGCGTGTGCGCGCTCATCCGCGCGCTCGGCGACTTCCGCAAGGAGGTCCGGCCGCGCATCACGGGTTACGAATTCCACGTGCTGACGCTCGCGACCTATGTCGCGCCGAAGTACCTGCTGATCGACAAACTGGAAGAGACGCTCGAGGAAGTACGCAGCCGCGAGCCGGAGGAGCGGGCATACCGCGCGCGCATCGCGCTCGTCGGCTCCGAGGTGGACGACAGCGAATTCATCCGGCTCATCGAGGACACCGGCGCCTATGTCTGCGCCGACCGGTTCTGCTTCGGCTCGCTTCCGGGACGCGACCCGATCGTGCTCACGGACGAGGACGACGCGCTCACGCAGATCTGCCGCCAGTATGTTTACCGCGGCCAGTGCCCGCGCACGATGAACATGGAAAAGGTCTACGGCCGCAAGCAGTACGTGGCCGACATCGCCAGAGAATACCACGCCGACGGCATCCTCTATGAGCAGATCAAGTTCTGCGATCCGTGGGCATATGAGCGCACGCTCGGTTCGGTGATGCTGCGCGAGGACTACGGTTTCCCTGTGCTGTCCGTTGACCGTCCGTACAACATCCGCTCCTCGATCGGCCAGATGCGCACGCGCGTCCAGGCATTCGTCGAGAGCATAGAGATCAAGAAAATACAGGGAGGTGTCCGATGATGGTGACCAATGAAGGCAAGCGGCGCATCGGCGACCAGCAGCTCGGCGTACTCTTCGACGGCGGAAAGGTCCGCTGCCGGCGCGAGTGGCGCGGCGTCAAGGATACCCTCTATGACTACGGCCGCTGGCTGTACATTCTGTCCCTCCTCGCAAAGTTCATCGTCAAGCCGCGCAACATCAAGGCCATGTTCCGCTACCGCTGGATGTCCAACTACCTCGCCGTGCCGCACATGGTCGATAAGTTCACCATGGGTCTGCGCGATGAGGCGCTGCGCATCGTGCACACGGCCATGGACTTCGTGGTCTACGACGTGGCCTCCACCATGGACGATATCTTCCGCGGCGACCGCCGCACCGGCAACAACGTGGAATTTTCCAACAAATGCGTGCTCACGGACGAAAACGAGATGACCGCATTCATGATGGGCTTCCCGAATGTGAAGGCCATCCTGCGTGAGGTGCCGACGATGTTCGTGGCAAACCTGCTCACGCAAAACTCCTCCACGCACTACCTCGACGTGGCGCAGCAGTTCGGCATCGCGGGCGACGTGTGCCCCATGCCGGAGGCCGAGGCCGGCTGCTCCATCGACGATGACTTCGCCGTGCTCGGCGTCTGCGCCGTGCAGTGCAACACGACGTGCGACGGCTCGCTCATGGGCAACGGCATCATCGCCAAGCGCCTCGAGCGCGAATACGGCATCCCGACGTTCCAGCTTGTCGCGCCCATGCGCCATCAGGAGGACGATGTGCAGGATTACGCCGCGCAGGATATCCGCAACGTCATCGCCTTCGTCGAGAAGCACACGGGGCAGAAGTGGGACTGGACGCACTACTTCGAGTGCGCCAAGCGCGTCAACGATGCCACGCGCAACCGTCTGGCGTGGCTCGAGATGAACAGCACGCCCTACCCGCAGTTTGTCGGCGCGCCGTTCTCGCTGTATAACGACACGAACTACATGGGCAACTGCGGCCGCTCGGCCAAGTTCCCGCCCATCGACCGCAAGATCATGCGCTACGCCGAGCGCGGCAACAAGGCGCACCGCATGATGGCGCCGGAGTATCGCCACCGCGCCATCGTCTGGGGCGTGCAGCCGCAGTACTGCATCGATATGCTCAACTGGATGATCCACTGCTGGGGCATCGTGCCGCTGACGGATATGCTCTCGCTGGTCAACACCCGCATGATCGCCGACGTGGACACGCCCGAAAACCGCGAGCAGGCGTTTTATGACATGGCGTGGCTCAATGAAAACATGATCATGCGCAACCGCACGCACGGCGGCTACAGGGTGCTCGTCGACGAGCTGTGGGAATTTTGCGAGACGATGCACGCCGATATGGTCATTATGTGGGAGCATATGTCCTGCAAGGCGCTCGTCGGTATGCACGGTCAGTTCGAGGAGCAGGCGCGTGCACGCGGCATCCACCTCGTCTGGGTCTGCCACGACCTGTGCGACCCGCGCGTCTACACGCGCCAGGCCATCCGCGACCAGCTCAACGCCTATATGCGCACCGTCATGCGTGAAGAGCCGCTCGACCCGTCGATCGAGGTTCTGCCGGACGAAAATGCATGGTGAGAAAGGAAGGGGAACGATGCAAATACCGAAATTCGCGTGGCGGCTGCTCGGCGTGAGCGCGGGTGCATTCGCCGTGACGTTCACGATCTACTTTTTCAATCTCGACATGAAGCTGCTGTCGGCCTTCGAGCCGATTTTGCTGCGGCACTATGACCGCATCCCGCGCAACCAGCACCTGTGAGCGCAAAAACAGCTGCGAAGCCAAGGCTTCGCAGCTGTTTGCTTTTTGCCGTGTTCGTTACCGCACCTCGCGCACCATGTCGCGCGTGATGTCGCTGAGGCAGCGCGCGCCGCACATATACATCGCATCCGTCAGCTCCGCGCGCAGCTTCTCCACGTAGGTGACGATGCCCTCCATGCCGCCGCCGTAGTAGCTGATGAGGAACGGCCGGCAGATCATCACCGCGTCCGCGCCGAGCGCGAGCGCGCGGAAAATGTCCGTGCCCGAGCGGATGCCGCCGTCGACGAGGATCTTCACGCGATCCCCCACCGCGTCCGCGATCTCGGGCAGGACGTCCGCCGTCGCGGCACTGCCGGGCAGCACGCGCCCGCCGTGGTTCGAGACGACGATGGCCGCCGCGCCGGCCTCCACAGCCTTCTCCGCGCCGCGCACCGTCATGATACCCTTGAGGATCATGGGCATCTGCGCATAGCCGCACAGTTCGCGCAGCTCCGCGACCGTCTTGCTGCCGGCGTCGGGGCTTGCCGCCTTCAGGTGCGGCAGACCGGCCGAGTCGATGACCACGCTCACGGCAAAGGGCCGCGCCGCGTTGGCAAGGTCGAGGTTTGCCCGGATGGTGTCCATCGACAGCGGATTGATGACCGGCAGGCCGATGCCGCCGTACTGCTGCGAGAGCGTGCACCCGTGCGGGAACACGCGCGCGTCCAGCCCGTCGCCAAAGCTCGCGGCGATGCCGGTCTGCGCCGCCGCGGCGATGCAGCAGGCGTTGTAGTCGCGGATGTCGTCCTCAGGGCCGAACTGCGCGCGCAGCGAGCCGATGGGCGCCGCGATCACGGGCAGGGAAAATGTCCGGCCGAGCAGCTCCAGCGACGTGTCCACCGGCGTGTTCGGAGCGATGGTGTCCATGTTCAGGCACCAGCGCCGCCACGCGCGCCAGTTGTCGTTCGCGCCGTTGCCGGGCGCTTTTGAGCCGGGGCCGGGCATCGTGTTGCCGCAGCCGAGGCCGTTGCACTCCGGGCAGACCTTGCAGCGCGGGGCCATGCGCGCCCGCGCCCGCTGTAAAACTTCGTTGTAGTCCATGTGGGTTCCTCCGTTCCCGTTTTTGCTTCTCTCCCGCCCATCTTAACAGGAAACGCGCCCGTGCGCCAGAAAAAGTTTCCCTCGGGGCTTGACAAGGCGGAAAAATCCTGTATGATAGAAATCGAGAATCATTCTTATTTTCTATCAGGAGGTCATCCCATGAACGCAACGGTTGCCCAGCTCATCAACGAGCAGATCAATAAGGAGTTTTACTCGGCCTATCTCTATCTGGACTTTGCCAACTACTATGCGGCCGCCGGTCTCGACGGCTTTGAAAACTGGTACCGCGTGCAGGCGCAGGAGGAGCGCGACCACGCGCTGCTGTTTTTCCAGTACCTGCTCAACAACGGCGTTGCCGTCAGCTTCGGCGCCGTCGACGCGCCGGACTGGACGCGCGGCGACCACATGACCCCGCTGAAAAAGGCGCTCGAGCACGAGCAGTACGTCACCTCGCTCATCAACGGCATCTACGCCGCCGCGTATGACGACCGCGACTTCCGCACCATGCAGCTGCTCGACTGGTTTGTCAAAGAGCAGGGCGAGGAGGAGAAGAACGCCGCCGACCTCATCACGAAAATGGAGCTTTTCGGCACGGACGCCAAGGGCCTGTACATGCTCAACAGCGAGCTCAAGGCTCGCGTCTACGCGGCCCCGTCGCTCGTGCTGTAAGCGCATTGCGCAGCAAAAAGCCGCCTCGGTCCAATTTGGACCGAGGCGGCTTTCGTTTCTCTTTCAGAGCGCGGCGAAGATGCGCGCGCCCCGCTGTTTCACCCAGTGGAGCAGTAGCGCGCTGCCCGCCGCCGTCACGACGGCGAAGATGGCCAGATACACCGCTGCACTCAGCGCATTGCCGCACAGGAAGTACAGCCCGCCAAGCGCGAGGGCATAAAACCAGTTGGCAAAGAGCGAGAGCATCACGCAGCCGCTCTGCTTGATGGGCGTGGTCTCGTTGGTCCACGTCAGGTTCGGCATCTTGAGCCCGAGCGCGAGCGCGGCCAGCGCGCTCAGCAGGGTATACAGCAGCGCCACGATCACCAGCAGCGCCTTCTCCAGCGCGCTGCCCGGCAGCACAATGACCATGCACAGGGCGCAAAACAGCACCGGCACGCCGGTCAGCACGAGCTGCACGTCCAGCTTCGCGCGCAGCGCCTGCCACGGTACGACCGGCAGCGACTGCACAAGCCACAGATTCCTGCCCTCGAGCGACACGGCGGGCGCGGCCATGTCGTTCATTGAGGCGAGCAGGCACACCGCCGCGCACATCAGCACCGGCACAACGCCCACGTTGCCGCTGAACACGTCGGCCAGCATCCGGCCGAGCGCGCCGCCCTTGATGAGCAGCACGATGCCCGCCACCGGCAGCATCAGAATGCCGAGCCCGCAGTTGAGCATATAGTTCGGGCTGGCAGTGAAGCGGCGCAGCTCCTTGCCGAACAGCGCCCGCTGCACGCTCTGCGCGCGCACGGCCCTGTGCTCGAAGCGCACCTTCTTCACGCTGCCGGTCGCCGTGGCGATCTTCAGGAAGCTGCGCGCGATGCCCCACAGCGTCAGCGCGAGGAGCGCCGCCTGCGTGACCGTCACGATCCCCATCGCCAGCCAGTCGCCCGCGCCGACGCTGCCGAACAGGTACAGCAGATACGCCGAGCCCCGGATCTTCATGCCGTACACGGCGGCGTTTTCCACCAGCAGTGTGATGAGCGCCTGCGCCTTGTAGTATACGAAGTAATACGCCGCCAGAAACAGCAGCGACAAAAGGACGGTGATGAAGCTCTTGTTTTTCAGCTTCAGGCTGATGCGCGCAACCACCCAGCCGAGCAGGCACGAGAGCACCATCACGATCACGGACACGATCAGCACCATCAGCACACCGCCGACGATCGTCCCCGCCGTGACCGGCGCCGTGAGCCAGTACACGATCACGCCCGGCACGATGACGACCGCGGCGTACATCAGCCCCAGCAGGTACACGCCCAGCAGGCGCGAGGCCATCACGCAGCGCACCGGGATCGGCAGCGACAGCAGCAGGTCGTTGTCCTTGGACAGGTACAGACTCGAATACGTGCTGAACACGCTGCCGAACGTGCCGAGAAACACCGCGATCAGCCCCATGAGCAGGTAATACAGCCAGCCCATACCGCCCTCGACCAGGGGGCCGCACAGGCCCACGGCCATCAGCGCAAACATCCCGCCGAGGAGGCCCACCATCAGCAGCGCGTAGAGCGCGATGTAGGCGATCGTCGCGCCCCTGGAGCGCATTTTGTTCTTTTTCGGGTCGTAGAAATAGTTGCGGAAGATCTCCGCCATCTGTTTTTTCAGAAGCGTCTTCAGCATGATGCATCCTCCAGCTCCAGGAACACGTCCTCGAGACTGTCGTCGCCCTTGACCTCCTCCATCGTGCCGGAGCGGATGAGCCGCCCGCCCTTGATGATGGCCACCTTGTCGCAGAGCTTTTCGGCGACCTCGAGCACGTGCGTCGAGAAGAAGATCGCGCCGCCGACGTCGCACAGCTCGCGCATCATGCCCTTGAGCAGGTGCGCCGCCTTCGGGTCGAGGCCGACGAACGGTTCGTCCATGATGATGAGCTTCGGGTCGTGGATCCACGCCGCGATGATGGCGAGCTTCTGCTTCATGCCGTGCGAGTACGCGCTGATCGGCTGCGCTAGATCACCCGTGAGCTCGAATGCGTCGGCATACGGCTCGATGCGCGCCCAGCGCTCCGCGGCCGGGATGCCGAAAACGTCGGCAATAAAGTTCAGGTACTGGATGCCGCTCATGAAATCGTACAGATCCGGATTGTCCGGGATGTAGGCGAGCAGCCGCTTGCAGGCCAGCGGCTCGGTTTGGATGGAGTGCCCGCCGATCGTGATCTCGCCCGCGTCAAACTGCAGGATGCCGACGGCCGCCTTGAGCGTCGTCGTCTTGCCGGCGCCGTTGTGGCCGATGAAGCCGTAGATCTCGCCCGGCGCGATGTGCAGGCTCAGGTCGTCGACGGCCCTTTTCTCGCCGTAGGTCTTGGTAAAATGCTGAATGTTGAGCATGATGTCTCCTCCTGATGATCGCGCCGGTGCGCACCGGAGCTGCTTTCCCATTTTCGGGTGCATTATACCCCCCGGCGGCGTGCGGCGGCAACCGATTTCTCACTTTTTAAGAAACGTGTAAGATTTGCTTTGCGCCCCGTGCGCTGCCCGCGCGCGAATGTTTTTCTCCCACGGACGATCTCGCAAAAAAGTTTTTTTGGCGCGGACATTTTGCATTGCGGCGCTTGTATTTCCGGCCTTCCCGCGGTATAGTAGGGACAGAAAGACCCAAACAGATATTTTTACGGGGGTGTTTGCTGTGGAGATCCCACTGCAGGAATTTGAACGCGCGGCACAGCGGCTCAAGGGCGTGCTGCACCACACGGAGCTGGACCTGTCGGCCACGTTCTCAGCCATGACGGGCGGCAACATTTATCTCAAGTACGAAAACAGCCAGAAGACCGGCTCGTTCAAGATCCGCGGCGCGAGCAACAAGATCGCGGCGCTCGTCGAGCGCGGCGAGACCGGTGCCGTCGTGGCCTCATCGGCCGGCAACCATGCGCAGGGCGTGGCCTACGCTGCGCACCGCTTCGGCATCCCGGCCACGATCGTCATGCCCAAGACCGCGCCCATCGCCAAGGCGAAGGCCACGGAGGGCTACGGTGCCACCGTTGTGCTCGCGGGCGACTGCTATGACGATGCCTACGCCAAAGCCTGCGAGATCTGCGAGCAGGAGCACGCCACGTTCCTGCACCCCTACAATGACCCCGAGGTCATTGCCGGTCAGGGCACGCTCGGCCTCGAGATCCTCGGCGACCTGCCCACGGCGGACATCGTCATCGTGCCGGCCGGCGGCGGCGGCCTGCTTGCCGGCGTGGCCGCGTGCATCAAGCAGATCAACCCCCGCGTGCAGGTCATCGGCGTGCAGGCCGAGGGCGCGAACGCGATCGCGCAGTCGTTCCATTCGCACAGCTACGTCCAGACCGACTCCGTCGCCACCATCGCCGACGGCATCGCCGTCAAGGCGCCGGGCGACATCACCGTCCCGCTCATCCAGAAATATGCCGACGACGTCGTCACCGTCAACGATCTCGAGATCTCCGAGGCGGTGCTCCTGCTCATGGAGCGCTGCAAGCAGATCGTCGAGCCCTCCGGCGCCGCGCCCGTGGCCGCCGTGCTCAAGGGCAAGGTCGATGTGAAGGGCAAAAACGTCGTGTGCCTGCTCTCCGGCGGCAACATCGACGTGAGCTTCATCCAGTGCATCATCGAGCAGGGCCTCGTGTCCCGCCACCGCCGGCTGCGCTTCACGGTCACGCTGCTCGACCGGCCGGGCAGCCTCGGCAAGCTGCTCAACGACATCGCTGCCCTCGGCGCGAACATCCTCTCCGTGGAGCATGACCGGCTCACCGCCGGGCTCAACCCCAACGAGATCGACGTGCACGTCTCGTGCGAAGTCGGCGGCAAGGAGCACGGCGACCGCGTGCTCGACCAGCTCATTCAAAACGGTTATCACGTAAAAATCGACTGATAGGAGGTCATCATCATGAAAACAGTTGCTACTACCAACGCCCCCGCCGCGCTCGGCCCCTACGCTCAGGCACAGATCTCCGGCGGCTTTGTGTTCACGTCCGGCCAGATCGGCATCGATCCCGCCACCGGCGCCATCGCCGACGGCATCGAAGCGCAGGCCCATCAGGTCTTTCGCAACCTGACCGCCGTGCTGCAGGCCGCCGGCAGCGACATGTCCAAGGCCGTCAAGACGACGGTGTTCATCAAGAATATGGACGATTTCGCCACCGTCAACGCCATTTATGCCGAGTATTTCTCCGAGCCGTTCCCGGCCAGAAGCTGCGTTGAGGTCGCGCGCCTGCCCAAGGACGTGCTCGTCGAGTGCGAGGTCATCGCCGAGGCGTAAGCGCCCGCATAGTCCATTCACCGGTTCTGGGTAGATTTTCCGCTACCTGTTGTCCGGTTTGTGCACATTGACCACAAAATGTGGGAAATTACACATTTCTCTGTATTCCTCTTTGACAATCCCACGGCTTTGTGCTAGAATGAGAGCACTGTTGATAAGAGCAATCTTGTTTTCCGGCCGCAGTCGAGCGGCCGGGAGCACCAGTATTTTAAGGGAGGAATAGGTATGTGCATTCAGGCAATTAAGAGCGTTGGCGTCAAGGAGTACGCTTCCGAGCTCTGGACCTCGATCAAGGAGATCGACGGTGGCAAGATCCTGTCGAGCGTCAGCGGGCTGCTTGAGGTGAACACCAAGGCCATCAAGAAAAAGCTCGAGTCGCTCTGTGACGAGAACACCGCTTTCGCCATCCGCGATAAGCTTGACCTGGTCAAGGACTTCTGCCAGTGGCCGGTGAACTACATTCAGGGCCTGATCGGCTAATATCAGCCTTTCTGCTTTGCATGCAAACAGGAGACCGCCCCGATCCGTTTCGGATCGCGGGCAGTCTCCTGCTTTTTATTTTTGCCGCGCTCATTCCGGCGCGCGCTCGTCGCCGAAGAAGAACACCGCCACCGTGCCGGGGCCGGCGGGCCGTTTTTTGCTCTTTTCGGCGCTTACCAGCGCACCGTGCGCGGTGCGGCGGCGAAGGAGCTGAACGTCGCGGTCGCGTCCGTCAGCGCGAGCACCTGCGTGTTGCCGTCGTCGGCGGCGTACATGCTCTGCAGCTCGGGATAATGGTCGAGCATATCCTGCCGCGCCGCCACGCGGTCGTCCTCCACGGCCGTCGCGCTCACGCGCAGCCAGGTCTCGCCGTCAAACGCGCACAGCTCCACCTTGGGATTGGCCGCCATCTCCTTCGAGACGGCCTTGACCTTACCGGTCTGGATATAGAGCTTGCCCTCGAACAGATTCACCGTGCCGAACGGGCGCACGCGCGGCTGGTCGCCATCGACGGTGGCGAGATAATACGTGCCGCACTTTTTCAGAAATTCATAGACTTCCTGCATGATCGTTTCTCCTTTCTCCGGCTGTGCCGGAATGCGTACCAGATATTTTTCGAGCAGGCGCACGGGGTGATACGATTCCTTCGAGCGCCGCATCCCCTCGTCGCCCACGTCTTCCTCGCGGTTGATGTAGCGCACGTCGGGCGTGACGAAGCACTTGGCATATTCGTTGACCAGCACCTGATAGATGCCCTCGTAGGCAATGTCCGCCTTTTCAATGTGGATGATGAGCGTGTCGCCCACGATCTCCCCGGCGGAAAAACCGGCCACGCGCCCATTCACGCGCAGCAGCCCCGCGAGCGGGGCGTAGGCGGCAAAATCGCGCAGGAACTCCCGCACGCACCCCTCTTCCGCCTGCGCACTGTCGCTGTCCTTATGGTAGCGGCGGGTGAAGTCGTCAAAAAACGCGCACACCTCCGGCAGGTTCTCCTCCGTGACGCGCTCGAACGCCCAGTCCGGGTACAGGCGCTGAAAGTGGTGGATGTGGTTGCGCTGGCCGTTGAAGCGCCGGCCGCGGAACGTCACCATGTCCTGCGCGTCGTAGAGATAGTCGAACCAGTCGCGCACCGGCGTGACCTCCACGTCGCCGAAGCGCGCGCGCAGATTTTCCACATCGGCCGCCGTGGCGGGGAAAAACTGCACCGGCTGCCCCACCGCGCGGCAATATTTCACGAGAAAATCGTAAGCGTTTCCCGCATTCTCGCCGATCGGTGTGGAAAACACCGTGCCGAGACCGGGAAACTGCTCGCGCAGCAGCAGCGTGCCGTCCACCTCGAGCGCTGCGTCCTGAAAGTACGGCTGCCAGAGCACGGCCGCGCCGGCCGAGGCGTTGCACAGGCGCGTATCCTGTCGGGCAAAATAACGTGAGAGCAGCGGGATGTCCCGCACGCTCAGCGGATGAAAGGGATCTGTCATGCTTCGGGTTCACCCTCCTGTGCGGCGGCCTCCGCGGCCTGCTCGGCGAGCTTTGCCTTGAGCTCCTCGAAGCAGTGCTTGATGATGGCGTATTCCTGCTCGTTTTCGAGCGCGAGCAGGGCAAGCTGGCCATCGTCGCGCGTGTCGTAACGGTTGGCGAACAGCCGCTGCTGCGCGCCTTCGCCGGTCGTGAACACAACGTACGAGCGGCCGTTGTCCTCACAGTCATAGGTGAACAGCACGTCGCACTGCACCTGTTTTCCGTCCGGGCCGAGGACCGCGAACGTTCCGTTTTCAAACATGGTCTTGTACTCCTTTTCGGGATTTGCCCCCATCATAGCATATCGCGCGCCATTTTGCCACTGCGTTTTCCGGCGCCCATCTGGTCGCCGATCCGCAGACCAGATGGGCAGCAAAAAGGTGATGATGCACCACACTGTCTGCTTTTTCCGAAGATTTTCACGAAAATTTCGAAAAAAATCACAATTTTTATGCAACGAAATGTTGATTATTGTTCGTTTTGGTGGTATCATGTATGTCAAGATAACAAAAAACAGGTAGGAGGAATCGGCGAATGGAAGAAAAAGTTGTAGACCGCAGAGTGCGAAAGACGAAACGACAGCTTCGGCTTGCGCTGATGAAGCTCATGTCGGAAAAGAGCGTCAAGGACATTTCCGTGCGCGAACTGGCAGCGATTGCAGACATCAACCGCGGCACCTTCTATATTCACTATAAGGATGTGTACGACCTGCTGTCCAGCCTCGAGGACGAGCTGGCGGACGGGCTGACGGTCGTCTGCCGCCGGCACAATGCGAAAGACTCCGAGGGCAAGACCTACCCGTACCTGATGGAGCTGTACCAGTTCATCCAGCAAAATTCGGATCTGTGTCACGTGCTGCTCGGCAAAAACGGCGACATCGCCTTTACCGACCGCATCTGCCACATCCTGCGCGACGAATTCCTGTATGACTTCCTCGCGTATTACTATCCGAACGACCCCGAGATGCTCGACTACTTCTGCTCGTTCATCGTGTCGGGCAATATGTCGCTCGCGCTCACATGGATCGACAACGGCATGAAACAGACGCCCGAAGAGATGGCCGTGCTTGCCGGCGAGATCATCATGCACGGCGTGAAAGTGCTCGAAACGAAAGCATAAAGCCTGCAGGGCATAAAAAATTCCGGAAACATGATGTTTCCGGAATTTTTTATCGTTTCGGGCATATCACCTCAGGCGGCGTGTGCCGCCCCGCAGCCCGCAGAAAAAGCGATCAGAGCCTGGCGCGCATGGCGGCGAAGTTCGTCTCCACGGCGCGGTAAATGTCCTGCGCCGGCTCGCCGACGAAAAACGCGCCGTTTTCATACAGCACGCGCCCGGCGACCATCGTCAGGCGCACATTCTCCTTCGAGCCGCTGTAGACGAGGTTGCGCGCCGCGTTGTGCACCGGCTGCATGTTCGGCCGCTGCAGGTCGATGACGATCAGGTCCGCCTGCTTGCCGGGGGCGAGCACGTCGCAGTCGGTCAGGCCCATGGCCTGCGCGCCGCCGACCGTCGCCATATACAGCACGTCGTCCGCCGGGAGGGCGGCCGCGTCGCCGCAGCGCAGCTTTTGCAGCACGGCGGCCAGATACATCTCGCGGAAGAAATCGAGCGCGTTGTTGCTCGACGGGCCGTCGGTGCCGATGGCCATATGGATGCCCAGAGCCCGCATCTGCTTGAGCGGGGCGATGCCGCTGGCGAGCTTGGCGTTCGAGCCGGGGTTCGTGACGGCCCAGAGCCCGCGGTCCCGGAAGATCTCCAGATCGTGCTCCGTCATGTGCACGCAGTGAAAGCCCCCGCCGCCGTAATCAAAGTGGCCGAGGGAATCAAACAGCTCCGTCGGCGTCTTGCCCCAGCGGGCCTGACACTCGGCCACCTCGCGCGCGGTCTCGGCATTGTGCGCGAACACCGGCGCGTGCAGCGCGCGGGCCAGCTCGCCGGCCTCGGTCATCTCGGTGAGGTTCGAGGTATACTCCGAGTGCAGGCCGAGCTGATAGGAGATCAGCGGGTGCAGGGCGTTGAATTTGCGGTACTCGCTCTCGAGCTGCTGCGCGCTGCCGCCGCCCCCGCACAGCACCGTGCGGAAGCCGCAGTCGATGCTCGCCTGGGCGATGGCCTCGCGGAAATAGTACATGTCAAAGCCGGCCGTGATGCCGCTCGTGAGATACTCGAGGATCGACAGCTTGGTAAACGCATACACCGCCTCGGGCGTGAGCTTGGCCTCGAGCGGGAAGATCTGCTCGAACAGCCACGGCTGCAGCGGCACATCATCGGCATACGAGCGCACAAAGCTCATGCCGGCGTGCGCGTGCGCGTTCTTAAAGCCCGGCATGACAAGGTCGCCGCCGAGGTCGATCTGCCGCTCGAACGCGGGCAGCGTCTCCGGCGTGGGGCCGATGTAGGCGATCTTGTCCCCGTCGGTCCAGACCTCGTCCGTCGTGACGGACACGCCGTCCGCCATTGTGAGCGTGCGGCCGTTGAAAAAGCGGATCATAGGCTCAGCCTCCGTTTCCTGAAATGCTCCTGCATTATACGCCGGATCGGCCCGCTTGGCAATGAATTCCGAAAAATTTCACAAACCGGTTGAAGCCCGGCCGGTTTTTCGCTATAATAGAAAGAAATCATCTCCCTCAGGAGGCGGCATCATGACCAAAGAAAACATCTATTACATGGACGACAACGCATTCGACCGCTTCTATAAGCGCTGTCTCTTATACACATCTCCGAGCCCACGAGACTCCTGAGCATCTCG
>ERZ1026943.833-NODE-833-length-14018-cov-5.652582_pt1 | contig 14018 bp, 9 predicted proteins | sample MGYA00519461_ERZ1026943 | MGnify/ENA primary metagenome ERZ1026943 (study PRJEB26926, sample SAMN06164617) | human gut metagenome | biome: ENVO:00009003; feature: ENVO:2100002; material: ENVO:00002003 | host: Homo sapiens | place: USA | collected 2012 ...
ATATAATAAAATAACAATATAATTTTTTAGTTTTTGATTTTAGATTTTTAGTTTTTAGTTTTCGGTTTTAGTTTTCAAAAGAAGCTTGCACAGAAATGTGCAGGCTCTTTTTTGTGAAATAACTAAAGGCTTCCACCATTATGCCATAAGCCTCATATTTTCCAGCTTATGGGCTGGTTTTTGGAGCTGTTTTAGGGATTTTTGCAGTTTCAGCTACTTTTTCTCGCAATTTTCCGGCTTATGGGCTGGTTTTTGGAGCTGTTTTGTGGATTTTTGTAGTTACAGCTACTTTTTCTCGGCTTTTATCCGGCTTATGGGCTGAGTTTTTGGAGCTGTTTTGTGGATTTTTGCAGTTACAGCTACTTTTCTCGCAATTTTTCCGGCTTTTGAGCTGAATTTTGGGAGCTGTTTTAAAAGATTTAGTGATTACAGCTCCCCAAGGTCTGCCTACTATGCTATCAATCCCTTGTAAACCATAAATTGGTACCTTGAAAACTTCACATTTTCAAGGTACCAACCATTTTTTATAAGGTGGTTTTGACCCTTAAATCATGTCATATAGACTTAAAAAATAATTCACAAAATTTCAAATGAAAAATTATCTATTATATCTAGGATCTTTAGTACTAAAAAGATTTCGCATATGTTACATAAAAATGAATAAATAGTAAATTTTACCAAAATTTCGTAAATAAAATCTCTGTTTATCCCAATAGTCGAAAACCAACGAAAATATTATAATATAAGTACGAAAACGTGCGAAAGGGAATTTTCGTACATACAAAAAGGAAAAGGAGAGGAAATATGAGAAAGTTAAAAGAACACTTTCACAGGAAACATGGCATTGTAAGTCGTATCTTTAGTATGGTACTTGCACTTGCTATGATTGTGACCATGGTTCCAGCAATCGGTGGTGCAACCACTGCATATGCTGCGAGCCCGACAATCCGGTTGTATCTGGACAAACCAAGTACATGGAGTAATCCGGTTGTCAATGTCTGGGCTGCCGGTGCTACGGTAGATAACCATGACGCAGGAAATGCCAACATTTCACAATGGGGAGATGGTGGTAAGGAAAAACCAAAGCTTGCATATGAGGAAAGTTCTAGACTCTATTATGTAGATGTACAGAGCAGTGAGTGGACAGGCTTTCAGTTTGTTGATGCAGGTTCTACTGAGACAGCGGCACCGGAGATAAAGACAGAAGGAGCTGCAATTGAGCAGATTAAGACTTTTACTTCTGATACAAGCATTTATTGTTTATTGGATGACAATGGAAAATATCAGTGGTATAAGGATGCTTCAAAGAAGGAAACTTTGATTCCGGAGTCTGTACCAACAGAATGTGATCTGACAATTAATTATAAGAGCACATTAGGCGATGATGTTGCAGCATATATATAAGGAGACCAATAAGCCGGCAGGTGAATGGCCGGGAAAAACCATGACTGCAGCAGAAGGTCATGAAGGCTGGTATACAATGCATCTGACATTAGATAACAGTACAGATTATTCTCTTATCTTAAATGATGATGGACATGGAAACCAGTTAAAAGACGTAACACTTTCTACAAAAGGAAAGGCAGAAGCAGAGTACTGGTTTGATGGTTCATTGTCAGAGACAAAACCTGCTGATTGGAAATATGTAACAACCATTCATTATCTTGCATCAGGAATGGGAAGTACTATTTACAATCATGTGTGGAATGTAGATGCCTCTGCAACAGGAGCAGGTGTTGGAAAAGAATGGCCAGGCGGACAGATTTCAGAAAATGCTGACCATTCCGGATGGTATGATGTAGTATATACACAGGATGTAAAACAGAATTTCAGCTGTATTTTTAATAATAACAGTGGGACACAGACGGATAATATTGATGTTTCTGTAACATCAACAAGTACTGAACTCTGGGTTACCGGAACCAAAGCTGGTGGTGATACAACCGTATATAAAACAGCACCGGACAGCTGGGAGACACCGGTTCCAGATCACACATTTACAATTTATTATTACAATGAAGATTTATCAACAGACACAGACATGGGAAAAGTTGATATGTGGATGTGGAATGCCGGATTAAATGGATCATATGTTTTTGATGAAACAGAATATGATGCTGCAAATAATGTGACATGGTTTAAAAAGACCATTACAGTTGCCGGCAGTAATGTGGGAAAAACAGTAGGATTAAAGGCACGTTATGACATAACACAGGGATGGGATGGCGGCTCTGATACCGCAGACCGTTCTTTTACAATAAGCGGTGATGAGAATGAGGTATTATATTATGTGGATGGTTCAGATCCGGTTCATGAGAAACCGACAATCGTACCAACGGAAAAGAGATACCTTGTATTGGATTATGAGAATCCAGGATTAAAAGAAAAAGGAATTACACCACAGTTCTATACATGGTCATCAGGATATGCTTCAGTATTAACCGATTTTACATACGTAGGTGGAGATAAATGGACAGTAACGATTCCTGCAAAACCATCCTGCACAAAGGTTGATTTTTGTATTGCATTAGATTCAACAGGTGACCCATGGATTAAAGATGGTGGAGACCATTCCGTTACATTCCCTTCTGACCAGAAGGTTATCTATGCCAGCATGAAAGCCGGCAGTGAGCCGGAAATTGCTATGCCATATAATACTGGCTATGAAGTAGATGCAGAAAATCAACAGGTATCATATTACTATCGTGATGATGCTGCATTTGTAGATGGCACCTTAAAGGATATGACAGTATCTGTTGATGTAGACGGAACAGAGTATCCAATGACATACAATGATACAACAAAGCGTTTTGAGTATGTAAAGAGCGGCTTGACAGATGGTAAAACACATTATCGTTACAAAGCAAATGGAACTTATGTTGTAGATGCATTCAATTCAAACAGTGAAGAGTACAAGAAAGCAGATTACTCATATTTTGAATACTATAAATTAAATGCAACAGTTACAGCAGAAGTTATGAATAAATCCTTTAACTACAATGAAAATGATGTTGTTAAGTTTAAGGTTGAACAGGCTGATACAGACACTCAGAAACTTGAAGTAGCAAGTGCAAGTATTGATGTTTCTTCACTTGGTGGAAGCAGTGCAATGCCGATTGAACCGGAACTGCAGGCAGTTACCATTTCTGCAACAACAGATACAACATTAGGAATTAAGACATTACCAATTACTGTAACAGACCAGTACGGTAATAAATTCAGTACTACAGTGGATGTTGAAATCACAGACCGTGTGAAGGAAAACAAAAATGATTTCGACTGGGATGAATCTGTTGTCTACTTTATGGTGACAGACCGCTTCTTTGATGGCAATGAATCTAACAATACAGCAAGTGGTGCAGATACATACGGAGACAATCCGGGACTGTATCATGGTGGAGATTTTGCAGGTGTAACAACCAAGTTAGATTACTTACAGGATTTAGGTGTAAATACAATCTGGATTACACCAATTGTAGAGAATGTGAAAGGTGTAGCTGTAACAGATGAGGGTTCAGAAGATGTTCCTTATAATGCAGCATACCATGGATACTGGGCAAGTGATTTTACAAAATTGAATCCGACACTTGGTACAACAGAAGAATTTGAAACTATGATTAGCGAAGCACATAAACGTGGCATGCGTATTATGGTTGATATTGTTGTAAACCATGCTGGATATGGTACAGAATCAACATTTGCTGATATGCTTAGGGATAAGAGCGTCAGTGAAGGCGATATTAAATCATGGCAGTCTGGCTTGCCGGATTTTGCAACAGAGAATGCAGATGTCAGAGCAAAATTAGTAGAATGGCAGACATCATGGATGAAGGATTATGGTGTTGACTATTTCCGTGTAGATACAGTAAAACATGTTGACAGTACAACATGGGCAGCACTTAAGAATTCTACAACAGAAGTAAATCCATCCTTCAAGATGATTGGAGAATATTATGGCGCAGGATATGCGTCAAATGGTAGTACCTTAGGTACCGGTCAGATGGATGCAGACCTTGATTTTGATTTTAATGACCAGGCAACAAGCTTTGTCAGTGGTAATATTTCTTCTGTAGAGAAATTCCTTTCTGCAAGAAATTCAGCACTTAATAACGCATACATGACGGGTCAGTTCTTAAGCAGTCATGATGAAGATGGATTTAAGGCTTCCTTAATGAACGGAAAAAAATATACCGAGGATAAGGCAACATCAGCAGCGTTAGTTGCAGCTACCTTACAGCTTACTGCAAAGGGTATTCCGGTTATCTATTATGGTGAAGAAGTTGGTTTAAGCGGATTAAATAATTATCCATATCAGACTAATAGATATGACATGGATTTCTCTAAGGCAACAAAGGACAATGTCACATATCAGCATTATAAGAATTTGCTGAGCATCCGTAATGCATACACAGATGTATTTGCAAGAGGAAGCAGAACAGTTGTGGCAGGTTCTGATGAGGAAGGCTATGATGTAGTTTCAAGATCCTATGGAGGAACAACCTTATATGTTGGTATGAATATCAAGGATACCGCAAAAGAAGTAAAAGTTCCGGTTAGCTTAGCAGCAGGAACAGAGGTAAAGGATTTATACAGCGGTGCTACATATACTGTAGGAAGTGATAAAACAGTTGCTGTTACAATTCCGGCAGCAAAGGATGGTGGAACAGTTATTCTTACTAAGGTGAAGAAAACAGTAGATCCAACACCGGCAGATCCTGGCAAGACAGATCCAACACCGGCAAAACCGGGCAAGACAGATCCGACACCGGCAACAAAGGTTGACTGGAGTAAAGAAGTAGAAACAATCAAGAATGCTTCTGCAAAGGATACTATCGTTGTTAAGATGGATGAAACAGGAGTTGTCTCAAAGGATGCAATTGCAGCCATTAAGGGAACACAGAAGAAGCTTGTTCTTGATATGGGAGACGGAATCAAGTGGGTTATCAATGGTTCTGACGTATCAAAGGTTCCTGCAAAGGATGTAAATATGTCAGTTACAGTTGACAGCAAAAAAATTCCTGAGGATGTTATTAAGGCAGCTAAGATTGAAAAGGATGCAAAGAAGGTAGTACAAATCAGTCTCGCACATGAAGGTGAGTTTGGATTCAAACCGGTTCTTTCAATCGACCTTGGAAAGACATATGCAGGAAAGTATGCTAACCTTTACTATTACAATACAAAGACAAAGGCTCTTGAGGGTCAGATGTCTGTAAAGATTGCAGATGATGGTTCAGCATTACTTAAATTCACTCATGCATCTGATTACGTTATTTCTATAACAGATCAGGCTGCTATTGATAACAAAAAAGCAGCTCCAAAGAGTGGTGATGACAATGAAGCAGCTACATATGTATGCTTACTTGGACTCGCAATGGTAGCAATCACAGCAGCTACATATCGCAAGAAAAGAGCTTGCAAATAAAACAGCTTTTAAACTAAACATTTTATAAACCTCTTAGATGCCGCACCTTCGGGTGCGGCATTTTACTGTGTATGGCTTAGAGTGAGATGTAACTAAAGTGTTCACATAAAATATCTCATAGTTTTTACATAGAGCAAGTATAGAGTTTACCGGGGCACTGTATAATCCATTATGGTTAAATGATTTACACATGGAGGAATAAAATGAAAAAGAGAAATCAGATCATTGCGGCATTTCTTGCAGCGACAATGATAATTACACCGGCAACATCAATATTTGCAAAGGCAGCAAAGGATGGAAATTCTAGTGCAGAGTCTTCTTACGGGGAGAGCTTTACAAGCTGGAGGACAAATGAATGGGAGAATAAGCTCAGCAAGGATTGGACAACTGTTTCTATGACACCGGGGGTCAATGAGTCAACCATGAACTTTGCATGGTATTCAAAGACAACAGATACCGTTTCACTGACATATGGTTTAAAGGCAGATTTAAGCGATGGAAAAGACTGTTCAGATTGCGACTAAGGGCACCGGACAAAAGGATAAAGACGGAAATGAATACAATAGCAATAAGGCAACTATTTCAGGACTTGCAGCTCAGACCACATATTACTATAAGGTGGATGACAAGGAAATAAAGTCCTTTAAAACAGGAAATACAGGTAAATTCAGATTTGCTTTTGTAGGTGATCCACAGATTGGTTCATCTAATGAATTAAAGGGAGCTGATACAGAGGCGTTTTACAATGCACAGAGCAATGCGGTAGCAAATGACAGCTACAATTGGTCACAGACATTGAAAAAGATACAGAGTGCAGGAACTGATTTTATTGTGTCAGCAGGAGACCAGATTCAGACAACAAAGAAAAAAGCTCCGGGAAAGAGTTCTACAACAAGTGAGATAGAGTATGCAGGATATCTTTCACCGGATACACTTGCGTCATTGCCGGTAGCAACAACAGTCGGTAATCATGATGCAGACAATGCCAACTATCAGTACCATTTTAATGTTCCAAACCTCAGCAATCTGGGAGATAATAAAAAAGTTGGTGGTGACTATTATTTCACATATGGTGATGTGCTTTTTATGATGCTTAATACACAGGACACAAACTCAGCAGAGCATATTCAGTTTATCAAAGAAACAGTTGCAGAAAATGCTGATTGCAAGTGGAAGGTAGTTACATTGCATCAGGATATTTATGGTTCGGCAGAGCATTCGAATGAGCCGGAGATTGTGAATTTACGTTATGCGCTTACACCGACATTTGAGAAATATGGTGTAGATGCTGTGCTTACAGGACATGACCATGCTTATTCAAGAAGTAAATTTCTTTCAGGCAATCAGATAGAAAAGACTGTAACATATACTGATGATGAGTTTGATGAAATGCTTGATAAGGATATTGACTATACAGGTGAGGGTACTTTGACTGTAGCACCGGGAAATATCAAAGCAGACACAACAGACGAATCAGAAAAGACATACTTATCTTATCTTACTTCTGTGATGGATGCAGACAGAATTACAGAGACAGGAGAGTATGTGGTAGATCCTAAGGGAATTCTTTATCTTACAGCCAGCAGTTCATCAGGAAGTAAGTATTATGACCTCGTATCACGTCAGCAGTCATACATAGCAAGCAGATGGCAGGAGGATGTCCCTACATATTCACTCATCGATGTGACAGAGACAACCATGACAATTAACACTTATCGTACTGACAATGACAGTGCAATTGACAATACGGTTACTATTGTAAAATCAGCAGACAAATCAGCAGTTGATGCTAAGCTTGCGCAGATAAATAAAGAGCTTACAGATAATAAACTTGTAGAGAAGGACTACACAACTGGTAGCTGGAAGGCTTTAAAGGATGCGATGGATGCCGCAAACCGTATCAGCCCTGAGACTGAGCAGGCACAGATCAACAAGATACTTGAGAACCTGACAACAGCCAGAAACGGTCTTGTAAAGGTGACTGCACAGGAACCACCAAAAGCATCAGAGCAGCCAACAGAAAAGACATCTGAATCAGAGAAAGCATCAGAGCAGCCAACAGAAAAAACATCTGAATCAGAGAAAGCATCAGAAAAGTCAAACAATAAATCAGTTTCTAAGGTTAAGACCGGTGATGAGTCACAGGCACTGCTTTGGACAATTGTTTGTGTGATTGGTCTTGGAGCAGCAGGAACAGCAGTGGTATTTGCCGGAAAAGAGAGAAAATAGTGAAGAAAATCTGTATTGCAATAATAAGTATTGCTCTGATAATTGCATTTGGAATATCACTGAACAATGTGGAAAAGACAGAACTGCAATCAACTGATGGCCGTGATTTTGAAAAAGCGACGGTGACAGAGATTGTCAGCTCTGATTATTCGGATAGCACTTCAAAGGATTATGATGGTTCTGTGGGTGAAGATGACAGTGTCAGGGCTGGGCAGCAGCAGATAAAGGTCAAAATAAGAACTGGTGAGCATAAGGGAGAAATTCTGGATGCCACCAGTTCTTCATCGTATCTGTATGGTGCCAGATGTAGAATAGGAACAAAGGTAATAGTGATAATCAGCGAGTCGGATGAGCTTACAACGGTAAGTGTCTATAATTATGACAGAGGAAATCAACTGTATATGATAATTGCCTTTTTCCTTATAGTTTTAGTGTTAATTGGAGGATTCAAGGGCTTTAAATCAGCTGTAGGACTTGTGTTTACATTCTGTTGCATTTTATTTGTATTTATGCCGCTTATCTACAGAGGAGTGTCTCCTATTTTTGCGGCGGCATTTGTGGTAATTATAACAACAGTCGTTGTTATGTATCTGATAGATGGATTTACTGCAAAATCAATCTGTGCAATCGTCGGCACAATAATAGGTGTGGTGTTGGCTGCTGTTTTTGCATTTATATTTGGAAAAATATGCCATATATCCGGCTATAATGTGGATGATATCGAAAGTCTTATTTATATTGGTGAGATGACAGATATAAAGGTGGGAGAGCTGATGTTTGCAGGGATACTGATATCAGCTCTTGGTGCTGTGATGGATGTTGCCATGTCTGTAGCAAGCACTATTAATGAGATTCATGATAAAAATCCAAAGCTTGACACCAAAGAACTGTTTAAATCCGGCATAAATGTCGGAAAGGACATGATGGGAACCATGTCCAACACGCTGATTCTGGCTTTTGCAGGTGGTTCGATTAATACCTTTGTATATATTTACAGCTATAACTATCAGTATTATCAGGTGCTTGATATGTATTCAATCGGAATTGAAATAATTCAGGGAATTTCTGCAACGCTTGGAGTGATACTCACGGTGCCTATAGTGTCTGCAATATCTGCTGTAGCACTAAAGAAAAACATATAATAAATTGGGAAAGAAGTCGTATTGCTATCATCATGTTAAATACATTATAATAAGAAGAAAACAGCTAAGGCTGTCAAGGAGAACAATATGAAAAGTACAGCGTTTGATATGGCTATGATGGCATACAGACAAAATGATATGGAGGGAGCATTCCGTCAATTTCTGCCACTGGCAGAGACTGGCGATGCAGATGCCATGAATATGGCAGCAAATATGTTTGAAAGAGGCCAGGGCACATACCGGGATCCCGGGCGCGCAGTGTTTTGGTGGAAGAAAGCAGTGGAGCTTGGAAATGTGGATGCACTTGCCGATTATGGTCATTATCTGGTCACCACCTTTTTTGATGGCAAGGAGCAGAAGCTTGGTGCAGGGTATCTGGTTACTGCGACGGAGCGTGGCAACAACAGGGCAGGAGAGAGCCTTGTGGATTTTGCTCTTAAAAATAACGATGCCGGAGCTAAAGTATACAGGACAGCAACCGAGTACTGCGACAGGGCTATTGCCTCTGCGACAGATTCTTATCTGCGTACACAGTATGTGCAGAAAAAGGGTATGCTTAAATATAAGATCAGACAGCACAGGATTGGAAACAATTATGTATATCTGGCAGCGGTATTTTCGACAATAGGAGCAGTATTGCTCATGATAGCATCAGTGGATTTGTTTCTTGAGCTGCATATGGAGTATCGTGATATGTTTAAGCTGTTTTCGTATAGTAAAATGATACCATGGGAGGCTGATATAGCAATGTTCTTTGGTGCGATGCTTTTATTCACGCTTGGCAAGGTAACAAATAAGCTTCATGTGGCGAGCTTTTTGCAGCTTCTTGCATCTGTATTTTCAGTGGCAGTTGTTGCCATGCACTTTATCTGTGTGATAAATGATGGCAGGGTGTGGTATGACAAGCTGCTGTGGTATGTGGTGCTTGTTGTCATTCCGCTTATGCTCGGAAAGCTGTTGGGTGAGATACTGAGAAAGATTATCGGTATACAGTAATAGTTTCGAGATGACTTAAGCGATGTAAGACATTTAATGTGTAAAATAATATTTCGATATGTAACAAAAGGAGAATGAGCATGACTCTGCAACAATTAAAATACGTGGTGACAGTGGCAGAATGCGGCAATATAACAGAGGCTGCAAAGCAGCTTTTTGTCTCGCAGCCCACTGTGACCAGCGCTATACATGACCTGGAAAAAGAGATGCAGATAGTTATTTTCATCAGGACAAACAAGGGAGTGATACTATCAGAAGATGGTGAGAGATTTCTCGGTCATGCCAGACAGGTGCTCGAGCAGGTAGATCTCATAGAGGGAATCTACAAGGATGATGTGGTGAGTAAGCCGCACTTTGCGGTATCGTGTCAGCACTATTCCTTTGCAGTGAATGCATTTGTGGATGTAATCAGAGAGTTTGATGCATATCAGTATGATTTTACCATCAGGGAGGAGCAGACTCACGAAATTATTGAGGATGTCACGAATTTAAAGAGCGAGCTGGGAGTCATATATCTAAGCTCCAAGAATACGGAGGTGCTTTCAAAGATGCTAAAGCGTAATGAACTCGAGTTCACAGAGCTTTTTACAGCCACACCGCATGTATTCATATGTGACAGTCACCCGCTTGCTTCAAAAAAGAGCATCACGATGGATGATCTGCAGGACTATCCGTACCTGACGTATGAGCAGGGAGAGTACAATTCACAGTACTTTTCGGAGGAGTTTGTCAGCACTCTTGACAGCAGAAAGAATATCAGAGTAAGAGACAGAGCTACACTTTTTAATCTGATAATTGGCTTAAATGGCTACACAGTGTGCTCAGGAGTGATTTCCGCTGAGCTGAATGGAAGGAATATTATATCAAAGCCACTTGATGTGGAGGAGTATATGAGGATAGGCATTATCAGCAGAAAGGGTGTGGTACTCTCGCGATATGCAAGGGAGTATATCGAGGCATTGAAGGCGCACTGTATGTGACGTTACAATAATATAATATGATTAAAGGGTCAAAAGATATCATCGATGCATACTTGCATGCAATTCGATGTATACCATAGTGCCCCACACTATATATAAGGTCTAAATATATACAAATATTTGGTACAAGGAGCATAGCATGTACGATAGTATAATAATAGGAACAGGTCCTGCCGGACTGTCGGCAGCCCTGAATTTAAAAACATATAAAAAGGATTTTATCTGGTTTGGTTCGAAGAACCTAAGCGAAAAGGTGCAAAAGGCAGAGAAAATCACAAACTATCCCGGATTTTCACAGATAAGCGGACAGGAGCTGTTTGAACGCTTTGACGCTCATAGGAGAGCTGCGGGAATTGATATAACAGAAAAGACTGTGACCAATATCATGCCTGCAGGAAACGGCTTTATGGTGCTTGCAGACAATGAGATGTATGAGGCAAGGACTCTCATACTTTGCATGGGTGTAATGTCTGCAAAGCAGCTGGACAGGGAGGATGAGCTGCTTGGAAAGAGGCTCAGCTACTGTGCCACCTGTGATGGTATGTTTTACAAGGATAAAAGGATAGCTGTCATATGCAATGACAAAAAGTATGAGCATGAGGTAAAATATCTTGCGGATCTTGCAGCAGAGGTATTGTATTTCCCAACCTATAATGACAGCGAAATAGAGCTTCCAAATGTAAAGATATCAAAGGATGCACCTATAGCATTAATCGGAGACTCATTTGTGGAAGGAATTACGCTTCGAAGCGGAAAGACTGAGAGCGTAGACGGAGTATTCTGCCTCAGGAACGCCATCGCACCATCAAAGCTTATGCCCCAGCTTGAAATAGAAAACGGACATATATTGGTGGATAGAGCCCAACAGACAAATGTGGCAGGCTGTTTTGCAGCAGGAGACTGCACAGGCAGGCCATACCAGTACACGAAGGCTGTCGGAGAAGGAAATGTGGCAGCACATTCGTGTATACAATATCTTAGTAAATCAGAAAAATAATATGGCGATGGCATAGAGGTCGGTTAAAGCATGTTAAAGGCAATTACAGCCACTTACCATTGAGAAGATATTGATTTCTCTCAGCTCCGACTGAGACAAATTGTATTTCGTGTCTTAGCATGTCCTCAAGGAAGTTTATGTAGCGCTTAGCATTTACTGGCAGCTCATCATATGACCTGCAATTTGATATATCGGTTTTCCACCCCGGCAGCATTTTGACTACCGGGGTATATTTTTCGAGATTTTCGGTAGGGTCAAAGACGTTTGTTACAGCATTTTTATACTGATATCCTGTGATAACAGGAATCTGATCCATGATGCTCAGGACATCCAGCTTGGTCAGTGCGATTTTGTCAGCATGCTGGCATTTTAGACCATAGCGGCTTGCAACGGCATCAAACGGACCCACACGACGGGGTCTTCCAGTGGCAGCACCATATTCGCCCCCATACTTGCGGACCATTTCAGTCCATTCACCGTTCATAGCTTTTTCTGCGACAAATGGTCCGGCTCCGACACAGGTAGAGTATGCCTTTAGTACACCGACCACATGATCTAATGAGGCACCGGGGATACCGGCACCTATAGGACCGTAAGCTGAGATGGTGGAGGAGCTTGAAGTATATGGGAAAATACCATAGTCTATATCCCTCATTGCACCAAGCTGTGCTTCAAGTACAACACGCTTTCCCTTTGATAGTGCATCCTCAAGGAATGCACCGGTATCTGTGATATAAGGTGCATATTTTGCAGCCTTCTGCCTGCACCATGACAAAAGAGCTGACAGAGACATAGGCTCCTGATGATAGCAGCCTGCAAGCTCAAGGTTTTTAGCTTCTAGCATGGTTTTAAGTCTGGCCTGTACATTCTCTTCGTCTAAGTGGAGTAAATCACCGAGACGGATTGTTTTTTTACGGTATTTATCGCTGTATGCATAGGCAATACCGCGTTTGGTAGAGCCGAAGGCTGCTCCGGACTTTGAAAGGCGCTCTTCCTCAAGCTCATCCTGTATTTTATGCCACGGCATTGAAATTGTGGCTCTTGTTGATAATTTCAGGTTTTTTGGTGAAACAGATACATCTTGTGTTCTGATCTGTGCAATTTCATTGGACAGATGGTTTAGGTCAATAACCATTCCGTCACCGAGCACACATACTACATCTGGGTGAAGTATTCCGGATGGAAGCAGATTTAAGACAAATTTTCCCTGTTTATTAACTACTGTGTGTCCGGCATTGTTACCACCCTGATAGCGGACTACGATATCCGCATGTTCTGCGAGAAGGTCGATGACACGACCCTTTCCCTCGTCTCCCCAGTTTATTCCTGTAACTGCTGTAAGCATGATGAATGCCTCCTTGTTTTTTGAGTTTAATATTTGTATGTTGGTGCAGAGCTTGTACTGTCCGGATTTTGAATGGTATAAAACAAGTCTGCTTATAATGTGTATGATTCTGTTACGTGCAATACCTAAACGTCTTATCAGTTAGTATTCTTGCAAAGATGAGTCCGAGCGGCAGTGCAATGATAATCATGATTGCTGATGCAAACCATGAAACAGCATCCGAAAGTGCCATTATGCCGAAATTGTATATAGCCCGATACAGATAAAGTCCCGGAACCATTATGACTATGGATGGAACAGTAAGGGATATTCTCGGATATCCGTTGTTTTCCTTGATAAATGATGCGAGAAGCCCTGCTGTGAGAGCTCCGGCAAATGCGGCAGCAGGAGCCGGCATACCTGTCAGGTCTACCAGCTCAAGCCGCAGTGAATTTGCTATGGCACCGATAAGTGCGGCTGTTGCAGCCATGGGAGCTGGACTGTTGAACATGATTGAGAATCCAAACACACCGAAGAAGCTCATTATAAGCCTCAGGATTAGATGTAGTACGGGGGTCAGATTCAAGTCTTCAAAGTCCATAGGCTGCAGTCGCAGAAGCAGTGCCATAATCCATGCAAACATCGTGGCTACCATGACTATTATTATTGCATAGGCAAGGCGTTCAAGACCGGAGCGTAGATCCAGCTTTGCCAGGTCGATTCCGCTTGTGATAAACGGAAATCCGGGTATGATAAAGAGCATAGAACAGATGTATCCGGCTTCGTGAATTGATGGTACATTGAAAGCCATCTCTGCAATTTTTAAAAATGCCGCATATATGAAGCATGAAGCAGAAATTGATACCGCTATATTTAGGCTGTCTCTTATACACATCTGACGCTGCCGACGAATAGCCTTGTGTAGATC
>ERZ1026943.834-NODE-834-length-14016-cov-5.817420_pt1 | contig 14016 bp, 13 predicted proteins | sample MGYA00519461_ERZ1026943 | MGnify/ENA primary metagenome ERZ1026943 (study PRJEB26926, sample SAMN06164617) | human gut metagenome | biome: ENVO:00009003; feature: ENVO:2100002; material: ENVO:00002003 | host: Homo sapiens | place: USA | collected 2012 ...
GATCTACACAAGGCTATTCGTCGGCAGCGTCAGATGTGTATAAGAGACAGGCTGTGGTATGTTCCAGATGACCGGTGTTTTTGTGCGGGAGCGTGTGCCCTCTGCGGAGCAGAAGTTCGGGTTTAAGGAGAACTTTAAGATCATGTGGGGCAACAAACCCTTCCGCAACCAGCTGATTAGCGGTGTGCTGCGCTCGCCCATTCAGATTTTGCTGTCTGTTGCCATGACCCTGATGTCTTATTACTACGGCAACTACTTTGGCGATTATATGCTGTATATGATCGTTTTCGGCGGCGCTATTTTTGGCGGCCAGTTTATCGCCATGGCGCTGGTGCCCAAGCTGACGGAAAAGCACGACAAGACCCGTATGCTCATCGGCTCTACCATTATGGGCGCCGTTCCCTTTGCCCTGATCTATCCGGTGTACCTGCTGGCGCCCCGGGATCTGGATCAGCCGCTGTGGGTGGCAATCCTGTTTGTGGTCTTTGCCCTGGCAGGCGGCGGCATGGGCGCTTTGAATGTGCTCCAGTCCGTGATGATCGCCGACGCGGTGGACTATGAGGAGTACCACAAGGGCTATCGCCCGGACGGTGTGTTCTTCTCCGGCCAGTCTTTTATTACCAAGCTGTCCGCCGGGATCAGTTCCATTATTCAGGGCGTCGGCTACTCCATCGTGGGCTTTAGCGGCGACAATGTAAGCGCCTGCAACGAGGCTCTGCGTGCCGGTGCGTCCTTTAAGGATCAGTTTCCCCAGTATGCGGGGATGATGTTCTTCCTGTGTTCTATCCCGCCGGCTATCGGTCTGTTTTTGTCCATCATTCCGCTGCGTCACTACGGTATGACAGACGAGGAGCACCGCACCATTTTGGAAGCGCTGGTGCAGCGCCGTAATGCCCAGGCAGAAGAAACCGCAGATAACTGATGAAACCAATAAAGCCTGAGGGCTGCGCGGCTCTCAGGCTTTTGCTATATTCGGAGGCATTATGACCATTCGACCCTATCGCCCGGCGGACCGGGACCGGCTGCGCCAAATTTGCCGGGAGACGGCGGCCAATCCGTTTCAAAGAACCGGGCGCACCTTAGAGGCGGTAACGCTGATTTATAACGACTATTTTACTGCTTACGAGCCGGATCATATTTTTGTGCTGGCGGACGAAAGCGATCGGGCGGTGGGGTACATTCTCTGCGCTACGGACTACCGGGGCTTTGTGCATCGCTACCGCACCACTTATCTGCGCCGGGTGTTGCGCACAGCACCGGATCAGGCGGCGGGCTTGCTGGGCTATTTGTGGTGCCTGGGCAAAATCAAGAACCGGCCGGTGCACTTCCACCTGGATATATTGCCGCCCTATCAGCGGCAGGGGTGTGGTACACGGCTAATGGACACCCTGTGCTGTCATTTGCGGGAGCTGGGCGTAGACTACCTTTCCTGCTGCGGGGTCAGCCGGGATTCCGCCGGGTACAAAATGTATCGCAAATACGGCTTTACAGAGAGTTACGATTACGGCCATAACACCGTATCTTTGTCCCTGCGGCTGTAAGTGAAATTGAAAAGTGGACAAACGTCTTACATTTTGGCGTACACTGTCGTTTTTGCACAAATAATACTTGCTATTTGCCACACATACTGGTAAAATAGAAGAAAAAATATAGGGGGACTCGATAAAGTGTCAAACCAAACAAGGACCTATACCAAAAAAGAGCGTAATATGTACCTCACCGGTATGCTGGGTCAAAACCTGATCTACAACATTGTAGCCACAGGTCTGTATTTCTATTTCCAAAATGTAATTTGCCTGCCGGCAATGGCTTTGGGCTGGATTTTTGCCCTGGCTCGTGTGTGGGACGCCATCAATGACCCGATGATGGGCACCATTGTGGACCGCACCCGTACCAAGTGGGGCAAATGCCGTCCGTACCTGATTATTTTCCCTGCCATTATCGGCGTGGTCACCGTTTTGGCATTCCTCAACGGCAACTATGCCACTGCCACTTCAAACACCCAAAAGGTGCTGATCGTTGCTTGGGCTGCCGTGTCTTACATTGCTTGGGGTATGTGCTTTACCGTGTGTGATATTCCGCTGTGGGGCATTACTTCCCTGATGACGGAGGACGAGGACGACCGCGGCAAGCTGCTGGGCTTGGCTCGTATCGTTGCCGGTATCGGCGGCGTTGGCGTGCTGGTGGTGCAGATTGCCCAGGTTGTGGCTGAGGTTTTTGTAAACAAGGGTTACTCTCAGGCTAAGGCTTCTCAGTACGGCTTTATCCTGACCGTGGTTATCATGACCGTGATTGCCACCGTTCTCTTTGAGTTTGCCGGTATCGGCACCAGAGAGCGAGTGGGTCAAGGAGAAAAGAATTATACATTTGTTGAGAATTTCGGAATTATGCTCAAGAACAAGCCGTTCCGCCAGATTTTGATCTCCGGTATTCTCAGAAGTCCCATTCAGCTGCTCATGCTCATTGCCATGACGCTGATTACCTATTATTACGCCAACGGCGACTTTATGAATGTGTTGCAGATGGGTGACAACGGCAAGATGATTGGGTTGAACTGGAGCATTTTGGTGCGCCTGGCTGTGATCGCCGCTGCTGTGTTCCTGGGTCAGTTTATCGCTATGGGCATTACGCCGTCATTGATTCGCAAGCACGAGAAAAAGAGCATTTATAACTTCTATTCCATTGCTGGCGCCGTGCCTTTTGCCCTGCTGTATGTGTTCTTTAAGATCGCCCACGGCGATGTAAAGACCTCTATGGTATGGGTGGTCGTTACCGGGCTGTGCTTCTTCTTTGCAGGCGCTGCCATGGGTGGCATCAATGTGCTCCAGTCCGTGATGATTGCCGACTGCGTGGACTACGAGGAGTACCACAACGGCGTGCGTACCGACGGTGTATTCTTCTCCGGCCAGTCCTTTATCACCAAGCTGTCCGGCGGTATCGCCTCTATCCTGTCTGCTGCGGTGTACCACTTTGTAGGTTATAGTGACGCCAATATTTTGAAGCTGAATGAAGCCCTGAAGAGCGGCGCAGATTTCTTGAGCTATGACGGTGGTTCCGGCGCCGGTAAGTACGCTGCCACCATGTTCTTCCTGATCTCCATTCCGCCTGCCATCGGTATGGTTCTCTCCGCATTGCCCACCATTAAGTATGCAATGTCCGATAAAGAGCATAGCCGTATCCTGAGTGAGTTGGTGGCTAAGCGCGCCGCTAAGGGCGAGGACAGCGCTGAATAAGATCAACCAATAAAAACAAAAGCACCGCTGCGGCGGTGCTTTTTTGTGTGTTCTATGCCTTGTCCTTTAGAAAAGAGGCTTTCAAAACTGTGCAAGGACGGCACAGCAATCCCCCTGTGCGCTTTTTACCGATCGTTGATGCCGTAACGCGCAAAAGACAAAAAGCGTGAATACAGCTGCTCTCAGGCTGCGCGAAAGAACAAGAACAGTGTGCGCTACTGCAAAAAGGGAATATAAGAAGAGGTAATAAAAAGCGCTTCCCGCAGGAAGCGCTTTTTATGATTTTCAGGGTATTTAGGCTTCTTCGCTTTCCATCAGCTTTTCGCGCTTAGCCTCCAGCTCAGCCTGGGCCTGGGCCTTCACCTTGCCGGTGTACTTGTTAAAGAACATAGGAATGATGGTCAGGATAAAGCCCACAGCCGGTACAATGGTCACCAGCGCCAGTAGCATTTTTTGGGTGCTGGCAGACTGCTCAAAGAAGATTTGACGCCCGGCGTTATCCATCAGGGATTTGTCTACGGCCTTAAAGTCCGTTTGCGCCAGCAGCTGACCGAACACGAAGGTGGCAATCGCGGCGTTTACCTTAGACAGGAAGGTTTGGAATGCAAAGCACACGCCCTCCTGGCGCTCGCCGGTCTTCCACTCCAAATAGTCGATGGAGTCGGCAATCAGCGCGTAGGTGATCACATTGTAAATGCCAAGGGGCAGACCCATCAGGAACAGGAAAATCCACAGGATAAAGATGTTGATCTTGGTTACATCTTGTGCCAAAATCACATAGCAAAGGCCGTGCACGGCAAAGCCGAACAAGGCGGAGCCGATGTAGATCTGCTTTAAGCTGAACTTCTTGCGCAGCAGGGGGAAGATGGCCATGGCAGGCACCATGCCCACGCCGATGGCTACGGTCAGGGTGGTCACAATGGTGCCGCGAGGAATCCAGAAGTCATAGGCTGCCGCAGCGTCCACATTGGGTACCAGAGTGCTTTGTGCGCCGGGCAGGAAGTCCATAAAGATCTGGCGGAAGTCTGTATAATTCTGAATAATAATGTAATTGCCGATATAGTCCGCGCATTGGTTGGCGGTAACCATAGTGGAGCCCAGAACGGAAGCGGCAATAACGATCAGCAGCAGCTTGTTCTTGCCCAGCACCACAAAAGTCTCCTTGAAGGAGGGCGTGTGATCCATCTTGGGCACGCGCTCTTTGGATACAAAGAAGATGAGAATGGACAGCCCGCAGCCCAGCAGGGCAAAGATCAGGGCGCCTACAAAGAAACCTTTGTTATAGCCCATGTTGCTCTGGTACAGAATGGGCACCAGCAACGCCGGCAGAATACCACCGAAGGTGGAGCCCAGGCGGGCGGTGGAAATAAAGGAAGTACGCTCACTTTCCAGCGGGGTAATCACAGAGGACAGACCCCAGAAAGGCACATCCTGCACGGTAAAGGCCACGCCCCACAGAATGTAGGTGACCAGCGCCCACACAAAAGCGGCGGTGGAACCCTCCTTAAAGGGCGCAGTAAACAGCAATATGGTGCAAACGGCAATGGGCACCGGTGCAAACAGCAGATAGGGCCGCATTTTGCCCCACTTGGACTTGGTACGATCTACGATCATGCCCATCACCGGGTCATTGAGAGCGTCAAAGATACGGCCAATCAAGATGATTGTGGTACCTTGAGACAGGGACAGCCCGGCGCCGTTTTGGAAGAATACCAAGGTAAACATGGACATCAGCGTATAAATACCGGAGCGGCCGAAGGCACCCACGGTAAAGCATATCCGCTCCCTGGTGGTTAGGTATTTCTTTTGGGGTTCGTTCATTATTTTTTCCTCACTTTCAGGGCGGGGAGAATCACAGGTGCGGCTTCTCCGGCATTTTTCATTTCACGCAGCAGCAGGTATTTCATCTCCTGGCGCACATGGCTGTAACGGGGATCACGGATCAGGTTGCAGCGCTCAATGGGATCCTTCTCCAAATCATAAAGATAATCCTCAAAGTAGACACCGGCATTGTACTTCAGATAGCCGGTAGGTGCTAAGGTGCGCACCGCGTATTTGAACCGGTCCGTACGAATGGCGCGGCCGCACTGGCTTTCGCTGATCTGCATAAACACACAGTCGTGAAGCGGCTGTGTCGTCTGCTGCATTTGGCACAGATCCTTGCCCATGTAACTGGGCGGTATGGGAATGCCCGCCAGACTCAGGAAAGTGGGGGGCAGGTCGATGAGGGAGGTGAGCCGGTTCTCTGCCTTGCCGCCGTCAAAGCCGCCGCCTTTGATGATCAGCGGGGTGTGGGTGGCGCTGTCGTGGCAGGAGCGCTTGTACTCCAAATTGCGGGTCTTAAAGTGGCTGCCGTGATCTGAGGAATAGATGATAACCGTGTCGTCATAAATGCCCAGATCCTTGAGTTTTTGCACCAGGCGGCCCACATTATAGTCCAACCGATTGATGGCGGAGATATAGTCCGGGTACATCTCTTTATAGTCGCCCTTTAGGAAGGTGAGGTCCGGGGGCAGAGGATAGTCCTTGTATTGATTGACGGTCTCTTTATAGCCCTCGTAATGATGGTGGTCGTTTTGGTGGTGAGGCTCCAGCTGGCTGATAAATAGGAAGAAGGGTTTGTCTGCCTCCCGTCCGCTCTCCAGGTATTCCAGGGCAAAGTCGTTGATACAGTCAGCCCGGTAGCCGGTAAAGTCCAGCTTGTTGCCATCGCCGTCAAAGATATAGCCGTCGTAGCCGTGGCTGGTGAATTCCAGCACATCCGCTGCCCGCCAGTAGCGGTACTCGCCCTGCTTCTCTTTTGGTACCGGCGTGGCCTCGCAGTGGGTGCCGATCCCAGGTAGCCGGTCAGAGGCCAAGTGCCACTTACCCACATAAGCAGTGTCATACCCGGCTTCGTTAAAGTAATGGGCCAGCGGGGTAATGCTTTCCGGCAGGGGAATGCCGTTCCAGTAGCAGCCGCACTGGGTAGCATACACACCGGTTTGCAGGCAGGCACGGGCCGGGCCGCACACCGGCTGGCAGGTAAAGTTGTTCTCAAAGAGGGTGCCCTCTTTGGCCAGCTGCATCAGGTTAGGGGTCACCGTTTCATTGACGGTATCCCACCGCTGCTGATCGCTGAAGTAGAAGATGATGTTCTTACGCTTTGCCATGTTCAACTCCTGTTCCTGAACTGCACCCGTGGGCGCAGCGTATTGTCTTTTTATTTATCCGGCCATAAAGCCGGTGATTGCATTATAGATGTTCAGGCAGATAAATACGCCCAGCACCGCGGAAAATACCCGGGTGACGATCTTGTTGTTGGCCTTTTTATTCAGTGCTGCGCCAATGATACCGGCGATCACAGCTGCCGGGGCCGCAATTAGCAAAATGCGGTAGTCGAACTTGGGTACCGTGGCGGTGACTACATAGGTCGCCAGTTTGGACAACTGGCTAAAGAAGATGACGGCCACGCTGTACACAGTGGCTTCCTTCATGCTCATAGAGAAGAACAGCAGGAAGAACATAATGTTGATGGGCCCGCCGCCAATGCCCAAGAAGCTGGACAGAATGCCCAGCACGACGCCACCAAGCAGAATGGTGATCGGGTTCTTTAAGTGAAAGCTCTTTTTGCCCTTGTTCACATACCATAGAGCCACTGTCAGCAGACAGGCCAACAGTACAGCCTGGTAAGCCATAGCCAGGTTGTCGCTGAGCAGTCGGTTAAACAGGTCAAAAATGTGCTTGCCTGCAAAGCCGCCTAAAATAGACCCGGCAGAGATCAGCAGCACGGTCTTAAAGTCCACCTTCGTCTTGGCACGCAGGTGCTTTACGGTGGAGCTGCAACTCATGGCAAAGACGGACACGGAGGAGATAAAGTTGATGACTTCGGTGGTATCGTCTACCAGCAGGGTCAGCAGCGGTTTAATAATCACCCCGGAGCCACCGCCTAAAAAGGCGCCGATGCCGGAAGCGAGAAAGATAATTACGCCGTAAACAACAAACATCATTGCTCCTTGCCCTCCGTCTCTTGCTCCAAGTAAACAGTGGCAGAATTGTATGCCAGTTCAAAGCCCTCTTTGTCGAGAAGCTCTTTGATTTGCAGATTCAAACGATTTTTGATTTGCCCCAGCTCCACTACGGTGGGGGCGATCACATAATAGTACACCTGCACATCCATGCCGTGGGCGCCGTAATTCACAAAATCTGTTCGAATATCGTCCTGTACGACTGCCGGATCGGCCTGCAACAGTGCTCGCAGATCCTGCTCAAACCGCTCTAAGTCCGTGCGGCTGTGTTTATAATGCAAAGTGAAAGTTTGGTCGATCAGTCGCTTTTCCATATCCGCATAGTTGATAATGCTCTGATTGGTCAGGGCTGTATTGGGCAGCACATAACGGCTGCCGTCCAGCGCTCGCAGAGTGGTGGAGCGCACGGCAATGTCCTCCACCGTACCGCTTAATTCTCCAACGGAGATAAAGTCCCCCACGCGGAACGGCTTGTTAAATACAATGATAAAGCCGGAGATCAGGTTCTCCACCGCATCTTTACAGGCAAAGGCCACAGCCACGCCGCCGATGCCTAAAGCGGCAAAAATGCGTGTGGCGGAGTAGCCCAGCAGTTCCAGCACCAACAGTGCGCCGATGCAGATAATCACGATCTTGGCTACATTGGAGATAAAGCGAAAGGCGGTCAGTCGGGTTTTGTCCCCACCGGCTGCCGTGTCAAAGGTATAATTGTCCAGCTCGCCGTTCAGTAGGCGCACGCCGCCCCAGCAGGCGCACACAATGCCGCCGGCCTTAATGAGAAACAGGCCGATCTTATGTAGCTCTCCGGAGGGGGCGATGATTTGCAGACCCAGGGCAATGCCGGCCAGTACCAAGAAAAAGGCCAGGGGCTTTTTCAGTCCGTCTTTAATCAGCGATTGCACCCGGGGTTTGCGGCGGCAAAAGGTCTTGCCAATAACGGTAAGTATTCCCCCGGAAATGATATTTCGTAACAGAAGCAGCACCACAACGCTCCCCACAGCGATCAGCGTGCGGATCAGCAGTTCTTCAGTGGTTTCTACCCCTTGTATGTTTTTGCGCAGGTTCTCTACGAACTGCGGTATTGCGATGGTCAGCATAGACATTCCTAACTGCCCTCCAAAGAGGACGCTTCGTTTCATAAGCCGTAAAACCTATTATATAATTTGTAAAAGGCCTTGTCAATGCAGCGGGGCGTTAATGGTCGTTGTCGTCCAAATGGGTCGGAATACAGTAAAAATTGCTTTCCCACGCCGGAATGTACGGACTGTGGCGGAAGTACAGCTTGTAGTCCGGGCAAAGGTTTAGAATTTGCAGCGGTAGGGAGAACAAATCTTCGTTGCGATGGTAGGCGCATACATATAGTTTGGGCCGCCAGGTGATAATGGTGTGGGCGGCGCCGGCCAGCGCCTTACTTTCACTGCCCTCAATGTCCATTTTCAGCAGGGTCACCGGCGCGCCTTGTAGCAGGCTGTCCAGATCCGTGGCTTCCACCGCCGTACCGGTGGGCGACAGGTGGGAATTGCGCCCGGCGCAGGCATTAAAATGCAAAGTGGTCTGCCGGTCCCAGGCGCTTTTATTGTAAAGGTGAACACCTTGCATACCCTCGGTGGAACGGCACAGCTTTTTGAAGTTTTTGCCATCCGGCTCCAAGGCGTAAATGAATTTGTATTTTTCGCACGAATACTGCAAAAATTGGCGAATTGTGTCGCCGTTATAAGCGCCCATATCCACCAAAATCTCCTGCTGGTTCACTTGCAAAATTTCGGTAAAAATCTCGTCCATATTTGCAAATGAATTGTAAAGGTAATCAACTTTACCACTGATTTTGTAACGCAATATGGAATGATACACCCGGCGGCTCTCCTCATCGGCCAATTTGGCGTAAACAGTCTCTATTTCCGCCCGGTGGGCAGCGGCGTATTCCCGGGTAAACAGCCCTACGCCGGCCACCGGAATATCCGGTGCATACACCGGGTGCTCCTGATTGATCCGGGCGATGTTTTCCAGTACCTCCGGGCGCTGGCTGGCAAAGCCCAGTACCACATTAAAGTCCGTAAATTGCGCGCACACCTCCCGGTAGCGCTGCACCGTGTGGCCTAAAAAAGACTGGCCTCGCACAAAATCATCACTGGCAAAGACTGCAGTGATGTGCATTCCCTTGCTTTCTAACACGGCATTGATTTTCTCCGCCCCGTCGCCCATGCCATAGAGCACCAGGGGCTTGCCCTCCCGGCGCAGTCGGTCCCAAACATTCTCTTCCGTCAGCAAATCGTCTATCATAGCTACCTGCCTTTCTGCTTTGTATTTTAACATATTTGACAATCTAAAATAAAGTGTATATAATAAATAAACGGAAAAATTTGTATTGCACAGGAGGCAGGGGCCATTATGGGCGGGAACAGCCTGATTGACCGATTATTTAAGCGCGAGAGCACAACGAAAGAGGAAATTCGCCAGCTGGTGGACGAGGACCAGGCCAAAGGAGAACTGGAAGCGTCTCAGCGGGAGATGATCCACAATATCTTTGATTTTGACCGACTTTGTGCGGAAGATATTATGACCCATCGCACAGAGATCGAGGCAGTGGAGGAGACGGCCACCATCGGTTATGCCGCTGCCTTTGCATTGGAGGCAGGGTGCTCCCGGATCCCGGTATTCCACGAGGATCTGGACAATGTGCAGGGTATTCTCTATGTGAAAGACCTGCTGCCCTTTGTGGGTAAGCCTGTGCCGGCGGGCACCCGGCTGACGGACTATGTGCGGGAGCCGCTGTTTGTACCGGAGAGTATTCCCTGCGGCAAGCTGTTCGCCACCATGACGGACAAGCGTATCCAGATGGCCATTGTGGTAGATGAGTACGGCGGCACTGCCGGGCTGGTGACCATGGAGGATATTCTGGAGAGCATCGTGGGCAATATTATGGACGAGTACGACGAGGAAGAGGCGGATGTAATCCAAACCGGAGAGCACACCTTCACCTTTGATGGCTCGGTAGATATGGAGGATGCGGAAAAGGCGCTGGGTGTGCCCTTGCCGGAGGGGGATTATGACACCCTGGCAGGCTTTTTGATCAGTCGCCTGGGCTATCTTCCCACCGGCAAGGAGACTCAGCCGGTAACGGTGGATTATGAGAATGTGCACTTTACCGTTTGCGGGGTAGAGGAGCGCAGAATTGAACGGATAAAGGCAGAAGTTAAAGTATGACAGAACAGGTAATCACCTTTGAAGCGATGGAACAGGCAGCGAACCTGTTTGGCAGCTTCGATGAAAACATAAAGCTATTGGAGCGGGAGTACGGCGTGACCATCACCTGCCGGGGCGCAGACCTGAAGGTGGTGGGGGACGCAGAGAATGTGGCCGCCGCTGCCCGGGCGCTGAACGGACTGCTGACCCTAATTAACAAAGGCGAGCAACTGACGGAGCAGAATGTGCGCTATGTGATCTCGCTGGTGGGCGAGGGCAACGAGGAGGTGCTCTCCTCCATGACCACGGACTCGGTGTGTGTGACGGCCAAGGGTCGCCCGGTGAAGCCAAAGACCGTGGGTCAAAAGCGGTACTGCGAGTCCATCGCCAAAAACACCATCACCTTTGGCGTGGGCCCGGCCGGTACAGGTAAGACTTACCTGGCTGTGGCAATGGCGGTTACCGCCTTTCGTGCCAAAGAGGTGAACCGAATCATTTTGACCCGCCCGGCGGTGGAAGCGGGGGAGAAGTTGGGCTTCCTGCCCGGCGACCTGCAAAGCAAGGTAGACCCGTACCTGCGCCCGTTATATGACGCGCTGTTTGATATGCTGGGGGCTGGGAGCTTTCAGCGCTACCAGGAGCGAGGCGCTATCGAGGTGGCACCGCTGGCCTATATGCGTGGGCGCACCTTGGACGACAGTTTTATTATCCTGGATGAGGCCCAAAACACCACGCCGGAGCAGATGAAAATGTTTTTGACCCGCCTGGGGTTCAACTCCAAAATGGTGGTCACCGGCGACATTACCCAGATTGACCTGCCGGAGGGCAAGCGCTCCGGGTTGGTGAAGGTGATGGACATTCTAAAGCATGTAGATGATATTGAAATTCATAAATTCAGCCAGAAGGATGTGGTGCGCCACCGGTTGGTGCAGGACATTATTCGGGCGTATGAAAAATATGAGGAGAAAAACAAGTAATGGAATCTGTAAAAGTGGTCATTTCAAACGATCAAAAGGCAGTGAAGGTGCCTACCGGTATTCGGTTGCTGATCCGCCGTTGTTGCCACGCCGTGCTGGAGCTGGAGCATTTCGAGGGCAGCGCAGAGGTGAGCGTGCGCTTTGTGGATAACGAACAGATCCGTGAGCTAAACAAAGAATATCGAAACATCGACAGAGAGACGGATGTACTTAGCTTCCCTCTGGGGGAGAACGGTGTGTACGACATTAATCACGACACCGGCGCCAAGCTGCTGGGGGATATTGTGATCTCTATGGAGAAAGCCATGGAGCAGGCAGAGCTGTATAATCACCCCTTGCAGCGGGAGATCGGCTTTTTGACCGTCCATTCCATGCTGCACCTGCTGGGCTACGACCATGAGCAGGGCGGACTGGAAGAAGTGCGTATGCGCGAAAAGGAAGAAACCGTGCTGACCCAAATCGGCTGGAAGCGGGACAGTAGCTATTACATGGGAGACGAGTCATGACCCGATCTGCATTTATCGCCATTATCGGCAAGCCCAATGTGGGCAAATCTTCTATTTTGAACCGACTTACCGGCAGCAAGATCGCCATTGTGTCTTCTAAGCCACAGACCACCCGTACCAAGATCATGGGCGTGCTGACTCGGGACGAGGTGCAGCTGGTGTTTACGGACACCCCCGGCTTTCACCATGCCCACAACAAGCTGGGCGAGCACATGAACCAGGCGGTAGGCGACACGGTAGGCGGCGTGGATGCCTGCCTGTTTGTGGTGGAGCCTAAGGGCGAGCTCAACGACAAGGAGCAGGAACTGCTGGCAATGTGCAAAAAGCAGCGCTTGCCGGTGATCCTGGCCATTAACAAAATTGACATGCTGCGGGACAAGACGGAACTGGCTCCCCGCATCGGCCAGTTGGCAGGGCTGTATGACTTTACGGCTGTGGTGCCTTGCAGCGCCCAGACCGGCGAGGGTATGCAGGATCTGCTGACGGAGATGGAACGCCTGGCGTTGCCGTCGCCCCATTTTTTTCCGGACGATACCTTGACGGATCAGCCGGAGCGGGTGCTGGCGGCGGAAATGATCCGGGAGAAGATTCTGCGCCTAATGGATAAGGAGATTCCCCACGGCATTGCCGTTGCCATTGAGAAGATGAAGGAACGCCCGGACGGCAGCTGCTTGGATGTGGACGCCACCATTTACTGCGAGCGGGAGAGCCATAAGGGTATGGTCATCGGCAAGGGCGGCACTATGCTTAAGAAGATCGCCACATTTGCTCGGCAGGATATGGAGCGCTTTTTCGGGATCAAGGTCAATCTGCACACCTGGGTTAAGGTGAAAGAGGACTGGCGTAACCGTGAGGGCCTGATCCACAACTTTGGTTTGGATAACGAATAAATTGATTTTTTGCCGCTGCGGTGTTGGATTTTGTCCTTGGATGAATTTGGCACAAATGGCGTTGTACGCATAGGATACAATAAAAACGGTGATCCTATGTCGATGGCAGAGAACAGCTGGCAACAGTTTATACAAACCGGCCGTGTGGCCGATTATTTGAAATACAAGGAAGAGGAACGACAAGAGGGGCATGAACAGTACCACCAAAGGGTTAGTGATACGGGAGCAGACCACCGGGGAGAATGATCGCCTGGTGACTTTGCTGACGGCGGATCACGGGCTGGTGCGTGCGTTTGTGCGAGGCGGCAAGCAGCTGAAGAATCGGCGTGCTGCTGCCACCTCCCTATTTTGCTATGGCGAGTTTGCCCTGTACCGTGGGCGCGACGCTTATACGGTAGACAGTGCGGCACCCATTGAGGTGTTTTTTGGCTTGCGGCAGGATATTGATCGGCTGGCAGCTGCCCAATATTTTGCCCAGCTTAGCTACGAATTGGCGGCGGAGGAACAACCGGCGCCGGAATTGTTGCGCCTGCTGCTGAACACCCTGCATCTGTTGTGCAAGGGTACCAAGCCGCTGGTGCAGATCAAGGCGGTGTTTGAATTGCGCGCCCTGTCCATCTCCGGTTATATGCCCAATATTTTGGCCTGTGCCAACTGCGGGACTTACGAAACACCGGTGATGTACTTTGATGTGGACGGGGGCTGCATTTACTGTGAGAATTGCCCCAAGGCAGGCGCCGTGGCGGTACCCAAGACGGTGATGACCGCCGTGCGCTACATTTGCCTGACGGAGCCGGGGCGTATTTTTGGCTTTGCTTTGTCGCCGGAGCAAATGGCACTGCTGGGCCGGGTGACGGAGCAGTACACCCTGCGGCGGCTGGACCGGCGCTTTACCACACTGGAATTCTACAAGTCCCTGCAAGCCGGGGACGCGACTACATAGCATCATAATGGATAGAGATATGGATAAGAATTTGCAAACCTTGGAACTGGATAAGGTGCTTGCCCTTTTGGCGGAACAGACCACCTGTGACGACGCCAAAGAGGCAGCATTGGCGCTGCGCCCTGCGGCAGACCCGGGGGAGATTGCTCTCCTGCTGGATCAGACGGAGGACGCTTTTTCTATGCTGGCCCGGTTCGGCGCGCCGTCTTTTGGCGGGCTGCATAATGTAAACGGTCCGTTGCAGCGGGCGGCAGCCGGCGGGTGCCTGAATATGACG
>ERZ1026943.851-NODE-851-length-13843-cov-5.891645_pt1 | contig 13843 bp, 10 predicted proteins | sample MGYA00519461_ERZ1026943 | MGnify/ENA primary metagenome ERZ1026943 (study PRJEB26926, sample SAMN06164617) | human gut metagenome | biome: ENVO:00009003; feature: ENVO:2100002; material: ENVO:00002003 | host: Homo sapiens | place: USA | collected 2012 ...
GAGATGCTCAGGAGTCTCGTGGGCTCGGAGATGTGTATAAGAGACAGGTACTGGGTGCTACGGTGATGGCGTTTACCATTGATGTGCGCTGTGCGTTGATCTTCGTTGTGGTGATTGCCGCGCTGTCTTTGGTGGTATTTGGCATTATGGGACTGACCATGCCCGGGTATAAAAATGTGCAGCGCCAGCTGGACGGCGTGACCCTGACAACCAGAGAGAACTATTCCGGTGCCCGTGTGATCCGCGCTTTTGCGGCGGAGGACGCGGAACAGGCCGGATTTAATAAGCGCAATGAGATGCTTTCTCATTTGCAGCGTAGCGTGGGGCGCCTTTCTGCACTGTTAAACCCGCTGACTTATATCCTTATTAACATTGGAATTGTGGTCCTGATTCACACCGGCGCTATGCGGGTGAGCTTGGGTGACCTGACGCAGGGGCAAGTTGTGGCGCTTTATAACTACATGAGCCAGATTTTGGTTGAACTGGTGAAACTGGCAAATATGATCATTACCATTACCAAGGCGCTGGCCTGTGCCTCTCGTATTCAAGGTGTGTTACAGCTGGAACCGACCTTAATGCATGCCCGGGACGACCGGGCAGGGGACAGCGACGTGGCTGTCGCCTTTGACGATGTGACCTTGCAGTACAAGAACGCCGGCGAGCCGTCCTTGGAGCACATTTCCTTTACCGTGCCTCGGGGTAGCGTGGTGGGTATTATCGGCGGCACCGGTAGCGGCAAAAGCAGCCTGGTGTCTCTGATCCCGCATTTTTATGATGTTAAGGACGGGCGGGTGTCTGTCTTTGGCAAGAATGTTTGCGCTTACGATGACGAGGATCTGCGCCACCGGATCGGCTATGTGCAGCAAAAGGCGGTGTTGTTCCAAGGCACGGTACGCAGCAATTTGCTGTGGGGGGACGACAGCGCTTCTGATGATGATTTGCGCACTGCTCTAAGCGAGGCGCAGGTGCTGGACATTGTGGCGGATAAAGGCGGTCTGGACGCGCCTGTGGAGCAAAACGGTGCCAACTTCTCCGGGGGGCAAAAGCAGCGGCTGTCTGTGGCGCGTGCGCTGGTTCGCAAACCGCAAATTTTGGTGCTGGACGACTCGTCCTCTGCACTGGATTATGCAACAGAGGCCGCCATGCGAAAGGCTATTTTGGCACTGCCGTACAAACCAACACTGTTTATCGTCTCCCAGCGGGCCAGCTCGGTGATGTGTGCCGATCGGATTTTAGTGCTGGAGGACGGCCGTCTGGTGGGTGCGGGCACGCACAAAGAATTGCTGAAGTCCTGTCCGGCCTACGGTGAAATTTATCGTTCACAATTCAGTGAGGAGGTGACGGAAGCATGAAAAAGAACACCTCTACCTTAAAGAAAATTTTTGGCTATATCGGTCACTATAAGTACCTGCTGTTTTTGTCCGTGCTGCTGGCCGGCGGGTCGGTGGTGCTGACCTTGTATGTGCCCATTCGTATCGGCTACGCCATTGATGCCATCATCGGTCCGGGGCAGGTAGACTTTGCTATCGTTGCCCGCCATCTGATCACTGTGGTGGTGATGCTGCTGTGCGTTGGCCTCATGCAGTGGGTGATGAATATGCTCAACAATAAGATCACCTATAATGTGGTGCGAGAGATATGCGCGCCCGGGCGTTTGATAAATTGCTGGTGTTGCCGTTCTCTTATCTAGATAGCCACTCCCAGGGAGATGTGGTCTCTCGGGTCATCAGTGATGCGGACCAGTTTGCCGACGGACTGTTGATGGGCTTTTCCCAGCTGTTTACCGGTGTAGTGACGATTATCGGCACACTGGCTTTTATGCTGTCTATCAATGTGTGGATCACCCTTGTGGTGGTTGTTGTCACGCCGCTGTCCTTCTTTATTGCTCGGTTTATTGCAAAGAAGACGTACGCTATGTTTCAAAAGCAAAGTGCCGTTCGCGGCGAGCAGACGGGATTTATTGACGAAATGATCACCAACCAAAAAGTGGTGACCGCCTATTCTAAAGAGGCGGACAATCAAAAACAGTTTGATGAGATCAATAACCGCTTGGCGAAGTATTCCATGCGAGCCACCTTCTTTTCTTCTATAACGAACCCGGCCACCCGCTTTGTAAACAGCATTGTGTATGCGGCGGTGGCGCTGTTTGGCGCCATGATCGCCATTCGGGGCAATATTTCTGTGGGTATGCTCTCTTGCTTTTTGTCGTATGCCAACCAGTACACCAAGCCCTTTAATGACATCAGCTCGGTGGTGACAGAGTTTCAAAATGCTCTGGCCTGCGCCGCGCGTATCATGGAATTCATTGAGGAGGAGCCGGTGCCGGCAGATCCGGAGGGTGCATTGCAACCTTCGCATTTGGACGGCAAAGTGGAATTGCAGCATATTCGCTTCTCTTATCTGCCGGATCGCAAGTTGATTGAGGATCTGTCTGTGGATGTTAAGCCGGGTATGCGTGTAGCCATCGTTGGTCCTACCGGCTGCGGCAAGACCACGCTGATCAACCTGCTTATGCGCTTTTACGATGTGCAGGGCGGTCAAATTACCATAGACGGCACCCCGGTGCAACAGATTGGCCGCAAGGCGCTGCGCAAGAATTTTGGTATGGTGCTGCAAGATACTTGGCTCAAGTGCGGCTCTATTTTGGAGAATATCCGCATGGGCAATCCCGGCGCTTCTTATGATGAAGTGGTGGCGGCAGCCAAAAAAGCACACGCCCACAGCTTTATTCAGCGTCTGCCGGAGGGGTATTATACCAAGATCGGTGAGGACGGCGGCAGCCTGTCTCAAGGGCAAAAGCAGCTGCTTTGTATTGCCCGCATTATGCTGTGCAATCCGTCTGTGCTGATCCTGGATGAGGCGACTTCCTCTATTGATACCACCACGGAGATGAGAATTCAGCAGGCATTCCTGACCCTGATGGAGGGGCGCACTTCCTTTATTGTTGCGCACCGATTGTCCACCATTAAGGGCGCCGATTTGATTTTGGTGATGAAGGATGGCACCATTATTGAGCAGGGCACCCACGCCTCATTGCTGTCTGATAAAGGCTTTTATTATCATTTGTACAATTCCCAGTTCCCGGAGACGGATCAGCTGGCATAAAATCGGATATAAAACCAAAGCCGCCGGAGCACACCGACGGCTTTTTCTTATCCACACATAAAACAAGCGCTCCGATGGCTCGGAGCGCTGTTTTTGGTTATGTAGGCTTAGTGCTTGATGTCGTCCCACTTCACGCCGTTCACCTGGAACAGGTCGTCGAAGTTGTACACATTGCACTCGTCCTTGGTGTGGTTGGGATACCAAACCTGGGCAAAGAAAGGATTGGTCTTTGCAATGTTGTCGTAATCCCACTTCTTCTGGGGGATGAAGCACTCGGGGCACCAGTGACCGCCCAGCAGGATCAGTGCGGGGCTGGCCTCAAACTCGGCACCGCAGTAGCCGCATTTCCACTTCAGCTTGGTGGCCATGTCACCCTTCTTCATAGAAGTGCTCAGGCACTCACCGCCGCGGAACTTAGCAGCCTGCTTCATATCTTCAATATCCAGCTCGGACTCGGGCTTGCTTTCGTCATAGCCGTGATCCAGCTTGTAGTTGTCTGCGTCGCTGGAGTCCTTGTTGAACTTGATGATCTCAAGGTCTTCCCACTTGGTGGGGATCTTGGCCCAATCCTCGTAAGTGCCGTAGTAAGCGGACAGACGGGTCTGGTTCTTGGTTGCTACCCAGTCCAAAGTACCGAAATCCTTGGTGGAAGCGATCTTCTTCATGAAGGGCTTAGCGCAAGCGGCCACCAGGTTCTTAGGCAGGTAGCGGGGAATCTTGAAGTAGAACTCTACATGATCGGCCAGGCGGTTGAAGTAATCCTGGATGGGCAGGTTCTCACGGAAGTGCAGGTACTCCTCCAGCTTGTCGCCGTCAGCATAGAACTGACCGTGGAAGTTCTTGAGAATGAACCAGTTGGGGTCAAACAGCTTCTCCGGGCCGGCAAGACCCAGGGTGCCCAGCAGCAGGTGCTCAAACTCATAGTTGGAGATACGGTACTCCTTACCGGAGCCGATGTTGTAGAAGTGGTTCCAGAAGTCGGCGCCCAAATGACCGGCAGCGTCCTCAGTAACCAGATTGCACATCAGACGACCGCTGTCCTCCACGGTGCACCACTCCAGCACGCCGTTGATCGGTACGTGGAACATAATGGGATCCATATTCTTCAAAATGTTGGGATAGAGAATGCCGCTCTGGCGCATAACAACCCAATTCTTAACGCCGCTCTCAACAAAGGTGCGCTCAGCCACTGCCTTAGATACGGCATAGTGGTCATAGATGGAGATCTTCAGCGGATCGCCGCAACGGCCCCAGTGGATGGGATAGTTACGGTCACCGGTCTCAGCAACGGTGCCGATATAGCAAACTTTAATATCGTCTGCATTGGGCTGTGCCAGCACGGCCTTGCAAATGTTCTGCGCAGCGCCGATATTGGTTTTCTGCGTTCTGTAAGGCTTCCAGTCAGCGGTGGGAGATACCATACCGCCGATGTGCAGCACATAGTCTGCGCCGGTTATGCCTTCCAGGATAGCGTCATAATCACAAAGATCGCCCCAAACCACTTTTACATTGGGTTTAGCCATCAGGCCTTTGAGCTTCTCTTCGTTCTTCGGGCTTTTACGAGCCAGCATTTTGATGTTGATCTCGCTGGGCTTCTTGAGCATTTCCTGCACAGCAGCCCAACCCATGTTACCGGTACCGCCGGTAATAAAGACTGTCTTTTTTGCCATTTGTTTAACCTCCTTAACACATGGACAATTACGACTAATATTATAAACAAAATATAAACAAAAAGCAACGCCCAAACACCACAACCTTTTTTTTCAATGCCAAAAAATGGCGCGCTTTTTTGTGCAATATGACCATAAACGCCTTCTTCTAAAATTTGATAAAAAGCGACTGCCGGGTATTGACTTTTTTAAGGGAATGGAGTATAGTATCTCTAAACTCAATATACTTTATCGAGAGTGGTCGAGGGAACAGGCCCGTGGAAACCACAGCAACCTGCTTTGGTAAGGTGCTAAAACCTGCGGTTCAAATCCGAGTGATGAGGAGCATGTCGCATACACTCGGTGTATGCCTTTTTATTTTCCTAAGGAGGAAAGAGAAATGTCAAAACACTTATTTACCAGTGAGTCCGTGACGAAGGGTCACCCGGACAAAATCTGCGACCAGATCTCAGACGGTATTCTGGACGCCATGCTGGAGCAGGATCCCATGAGTCGTGTGGCCTGCGAGACCACTTGTACCACCGGTCAGGTTCTGATCATGGGCGAGATCACCACCAATGCACAGGTGGACATTCCCGCCATTGCCCGCAAGATCATTTGCGACATCGGTTATGATGACGACAAGAAAGGCTTTAACGGCAACACCTGCGCCATTCTGACTGCGCTGGATAAGCAGAGTCCGGATATTGCTATGGGCGTGGACAAATCCTTTGAGTTAAAGAACGATGAGGAGGATGCCTATAATCTGAACGGCGCCGGTGACCAGGGTATGATGTTCGGCTATGCCTGCAACGAGACCCCGGAGCTGATGCCTCTGCCCATCAGTTTGGCCAATAAACTGGCTGTGAAGCTGACCCAGGTGCGGGAGGACGGCACCCTGCCGTATCTGTACGCGGACGGCAAGACCCAGGTGACCGTGGAGTATGACGACGGCAAGCCTGTAAAGGTGACCGCCGTGGTTGTATCCAGCCAGCACAGCGCCGATGTGGAATTGGAGACTCTGCGGCAGGATATTATTGACAAAGTGATCAAGACCACCGTTCCGGCGGAATTGATGGACGAAGACACTGTATTTTATGTAAACCCTACCGGGCGCTTTGTTGTGGGCGGTCCGCACGGCGACAGTGGCCTGACCGGGCGCAAGATCATTGTGGATACATACGGCGGCTATGCCCGCCACGGCGGCGGTGCCTTCAGCGGTAAGGACCCGACAAAGGTGGATCGCAGCGCGGCTTATGCTGCCCGCTGGGTGGCCAAAAACCTGGTGGCTGCCGGTTTGGCAGACAAGTGTGAGGTTGAACTGGCTTATGCCATCGGCGTGGCCAAGCCTGTGTCCGTGATGGTGGATACCCAGGGCACCGGTAAGGTCAGCGATGATGTAATCTGCGATGTTATTAACAAGGTGTTTGACCTGCGTCCCTCTGCGATCATTGAGCGGCTGAATCTGCGTCGCCCCATTTATCGTCAAGTGGCTGCCTATGGCCACATGGGCCGCGAGGAGCTGAATGTGCCTTGGGAGCAGCTGGATATGGTGGACAAAATCAAAGCCTGCCTGTAAACAAAAGAACAGCGATAATGAAAGCCGTTGGATCTCCGACGGCTTCTCTTTGTACAGAAATGCCCGGTGCATCAAAGCACCGGGCGTTTTTTTATAACTTGCTGTCTTTTTCCACCGCAGCGTCTACGGCGTTTTGTACGGCGGTTTCCAGCCCGTCTGCCTTTAGGGACAGAACGCCCTCAATGGTTGTGCCGCCGGGGGAACACACCCGGTCTATCAGCTCCCAGGGGTGTTCGCTACTCTCGGCGATCATCTTGGCGCTGCCCAGCACGCTTTGGGTGGCAATTTGCAGCGCCTGGTCCTTGCGCATACCGTGCTTCACCCCGGCTCTGGCAAGGGCGTCAATAAACATATAAACAAAGGCAGGGGAGCAGCCGCCCAGTACACCGAACAAGGGGAACATAGTCTCGTCTAACTCCAGTACCTTACCGGTGCAGGCCATCAGGTCGCATACGGTTTTGGCCTGATCTGCGGTGGCGTTTTTGCCGGCACAAACGGCGCTAACGGCTTCACCCACCAGAGCATTAATATTGGGCATTACGCGTACTACCGGGCAGGGAACTGCCAACTGATCCTCCAGATAGGCCGTGTTTTTGCCTGCCGCAATGGAGATCAAAAGAGGCAGGGCTGTGCGCTCTGCCAAAACCGGACCGATCTCTGCCAAAACAGAAGACAACACATTCGGCTTGACCGCTAAAAAGACAGTGTCACAAAGCGCCGCCACTTCCGTATTGCTCCGGCAGATCTGCACGCCGGTATGACCCAGCTTTTGCTGCAGTGTCTCCAAATTGTGGTCCGCAACATAAATATCGGCAGCCGGTGTGCCGCCCTGTAAAATCCCTTGCAGAATGGCGCCGCCCATATTGCCGCAGCCGATAAATCCAATCTTCATTGCAAGTGTACCTCCGTGCGTTTTTCTTTAATAGTACCACTTGCGGGGGATTTTTTCAATCCTTTTTCAGCTGCTGGTATTTTTTTCGCGTGGCATTACCGCCGCGAATGTGGCGCTCTGCCTTGTTTTCGTCCAGTACAGCTTTAACGGCAGCGTGCAGCTCCGGGTCAATGTGTTCCAGACGCCGGGTCACATCCATATGTACGGTGGATTTGCTCACCCCAAATACCTTAGCGGTGCTGCGTACGGTGGACTTGGTGTCTACAATATACCGGGCCAGTCGTTGGCAACGGGCAGTCTGCTTTGCATACATAGCTTGTCATCTCCTTGCTAATGCCTATGCAGAGGAGTTGCTATGTATGCAAACGGATAAAGAAAAGCACTTGCAAATTGCAAGTGCTTTTTGTGTTAAACTGGATCTTTACTGCTGGTCGGCAGCGGATTCACTCTGCTTTTCCGCCTGCTTTTCTTTGGCGTCATTGATCATATCATTCAGGCTCTTCATGTGCAACTCATCAACCTGATCAAACTTGGTGACCTGCTGCTCTTCTGCTTCCTTGCCGTCCTCCTCCAGGAGAGTAAGGGTCAGTACCTTGCCCACAATGGAAAAGCGATAAACCAATTTCTTTTTTGTATTCGTGTCCTCAATGGTCAGCTTGTTTCCCTTGACAGTGTACTCACAGTCAAAGTTCCAGGTGGATATATAGCGGTCGCAGGTGCCGTCAGAGTAAAACACAAAGGCCAGCACACCGGGCTTATCCTGGCTGTCCCAGCTGGCACAAATGGCCTGATCACGGGGCGTAAAGAGACCAACGACGGCTTCCTTAGGATTTTGATCCGTTACGCCGCAGTAAATGCCGCCGCCGATGAGCAAGAGTCCCAGCAGGGCACAAACAATGCCGATGATCAGTTTCTTTTGCACAGCGGTCAGCTTGGAGCTCTTTTCTTTTTTCTCGCTCATATTATTTCGCTTCCTTTAAGCCCTTTTTGATGAGGATTTTCTCGATCTTGTCGGAGCAGTCCAACAAAGAGGATACGGACATATCATGGTTCAAGGTGTCCAGAAAATACGCGGTGTACTTGGACAGATCCACGCTCTCGTACCAGTCGCGGCTCAGCAGCTCCGGGGTTTGGTACACACCGTTGGTGGTGAATACACGATAGAATGTACCGTTCTTATATGCCTCGTCAAACACTTCCAGACCGTTACAGAACAGACCGAAGGTGGTGCAAACGAAAATGCGGCCTGCCTTCAAGCCCTTCAGCTTGGAGCAAACCTCCAGCATAGACTCGCCGGAGGAAATCATATCGTCTACGATAATAATGTCCTTGCCCTCTACGGAGTCGCCCAGGTACTGGTGCTCCACAATGGGGTTGCGACCATTGACCACGCGGGTGTAGTCCCGGCGCTTATAGAACATGCCCAGGTTTACACCCAACTGAGTTGCAAAATAAATGCAGCGGTGCAGGGCACCCTCGTCCGGAGAAATGACCATCAGATGATCCTTGTCCACATGCAAATCCTCTACGCTGTTCACCAAAGACTTGATCATCTGATAAGTGGGCATTATGTTCTCAAAGGAGCCGTTGGGAATGGCGTTTTGTACACGCTTATCGTGGGCGTCAAAGGTCATAATGTTGTCCACGCCCAGATTGACCAGCTCTTGCAGTGCCAGCGCGCAGTCTAAGGACTCACGGCTGCTTCTCTTATGCTGGCGACCCTCATACAGCATGGGCATCAAAATGGTAATGCGCTTTGCCTTGCCGGAGATGGCAGAGATGACGCGCTTTAAGTCTGCATAGTGATCGTCAGGGGACATGGGTACTTCCATCCCGTACATATTATATGTGCAGCTGTAATTGAATACATCTGTAATGATATACAGATCAAAGCCACGCACACTCTCGTTCACGACGCCCTTGGCTTCACCGGAGCCAAAGCGGGGTAATGACACATTCACCTTGTAGGTGTCGCGCTGGTAGCCATAGAACGCAATGTTCTGCTGATGCTCGCTGGCCTGGTTTGCGCGCCATTTGACCAGGTATTTGTCGATCTTGTCGCACAGGGCTTCGCAGCCGGGCATGGCGATGATTCCAAGGGGGCCTACGGGGATTGTTTCTACATTTTCAGCGGTTTTTCTGGGCATATTAACAGCTCCTCCTAAATTTTTACGCCATTATAATACAACAACCATCGGCGAAAGTAAACCGGAAAATGAAAAATTTCAGAGAATTGACAGAATTAACCGGCGCTTTGTTGTTTTTTGCGGCGAATATGAACAAGAATCAGGTAGCCGGCCACCCCTGCAACACAGGTGCCGCTGACGGCCGCACCGATTGCCAACCCCTTGGGGGTATAGCGCAGCTCCACCGTATGCTTACCGGGCTTGACGGTGGTCGTCAGCAGGGCTTCACCCAGCTTAAAGGTTTCTGCTTTTTCGCCGTCAATGTATATGCTCCACCCGGTGTCATAGGGAATGGAGGTGCACAGGTAGCTGTTCTCGCGAACGGTGATGGTGCCGGTAATGTGGGTCTCGCCCCAGTCGGTGACTTGCAGAGCGCTGTCTGCCAGCAGGCGATAGCCTTTGGCAAACACGGTCTCGTCCACGCTGTATGCGTAAATAGAAGCGTAGCTCTCTGTGGCGCTCATACTCCCGGCGTCCAGGGATACTTTAATTTCCTCGCCCTTTTTGTGGTAGCCCAGATCCATAATGTACGGCTCTTCAATATTTTGGGACAGGGTGTTCTTTATGCCGTCACCGCTGAATTCTGCCGTCTTGATTTCCGGCGAGGTCAGGTAGATATACACATTGCCGTCTCGTAAGGGACTGATGGTTACTTCCACCGTGCCGTATTGCTCGTCGCTGCTTGACTTGTTGAACCAAAATGTGCCGTTCTCCGAGCATGTGTCACCGGAGAGATTGTCGTAGCTGCAGTCCGTATAACCGCAGGGAACAAATACCCCGTCCAGCCCTGTTGCCAGGCGGAAGTAGTCCCCCTGCGCCTTAAAGGGATCGCCCTCATCCGCTGCCCAATCCTTCAAATGGGTTTTGGCAGCATAGGCAATGGGTAGGAAGCAGTCATTCTCATAAACGGCGGCGGATTTGTCCTTGTTGCGGTACACTTCCGTAAAATACCGATCGGTGGGGGTAGGATTGGTGGGCGTGGCGATCAGGTATTTGATATTGAACATCATATTGTACACCGGGGTTTGTGGATTGTAGGTGTAGCTGTTGATCCGATTGCCGAACATACCCAGGTTGTATTGCAGCTGGGAGTAGTCCTCATACGCCATGGAAGAAAAGGTGGAAATGCCATTGTAGCCGTAATAGCTGGGGTCCATGCGCCGTTCCAGGTAAGTTAGCTCCGTGCGATAAAAGTCGTTGTCCTTTTTATTGATGGCGTCTATTGACTCCCGATAAGCGGCGTAGTTGCTCTTGTAGTCGCTGTTGCCCTGGGTAATGAGAATGGAGGAGCAGTCGGAGACGATCACCTCGCTAAAGCACATGGCGATCACCGCAAAGGCCAGCACGCTCTTTTTGAACCCGGATTTTTGCAGGCACAGCAGCAGCCCGCACCAGAGAATAAGAAAGGCGATGGTCACATAAATGGAGATCTCGCTCATCTTGGTGGTCATAAACTTCTGGGCCACGATCACATACAGCAGCCAGCCCAGACCCACGAACACAATGTCCTTATAGGCAATGTCCCGCATACGGCACAGACCGCGGAACGCCATCACCAGCACCAGGAAACAGTACATATAAGAGAAGCGGAAGGGCAGGTCGTTGGGGAAGTGGAAGGCGTGCCAGATAAAATTCATCGCATTATTGTCAAAGCTGAACAGGAGAAACAGAAGCAGTACAATATACACCGCCTTTTCCCGCAGAGAAATGCGCCTGTTAATGAGGTACAAGGGCACCAGCAGCAGCGGCAGCACGCCGCAGTAGATATTGGGCAACACATCGTCGCCGCTGGAGCGAATGGTGGTCTCCAGGGCGGACAGGTGGGAGGTTAAAAAGTCGAAAATGGTAAAATAAGACTCAAAAGGGGTGGGGAAGCTGTCTGAGGTAGCGGAACTGCCCCGCAGCAGGAAATAGGTGGGTAGCAGGGTCACAGCGCACAGCCCGCCGGCCAGCAGAGAGAACCCGGCAAAGCGCGCGCACCGATTGAGAAACGGATGACGCATGAGATTTTTGGCGCTGTACTTTTCCCGAGTGGTGAGCTTTTCGCCGCTCTTTTCCGGTCGGGGTTTGGCGGTCATCAGGAAGTAGGCCAAGAAGTACAGAACAGAAAAAATGCACGCCATATAGCCCATATAGTAATTGGACAGCAGCAGTACTGTCAGCGCACAGGTGTAAAGAGCGCCCTTGCCGCTATTGACCAATTGCTCAATGCCCAGTACGATCAGTGGCAGCAGAATCATACCGTCGATCCACATAATGTTCCAGTAATACGCTAAAAAGTAGGCGCAAAAGGCGTAGAATACACCAAAGGCGGCACTCACATAAGAGTGGCGCTTTTGTGACGCCTTTAAGTAATAGGTAAAAGTGACGGCAGAGGCCATACACTTGACGATCACCAAAGCGGTGATGGCAAAGGAAATATCCGCCTTGTCAAACAGAAAGATCAGCACGGTAAAGGGGCTGGAAAGATAGTTGAAATAGTTGCCGAGGAAGCTGCTGCCGCCGCCGCTCTCCCAGGAGTACAGCAGGCTCTTGCCCTCTACTACCCGGTCATACAGTTCTGCAAACAGGGGACCGTATTGGTGATACAGGTCCATACGCATAACCGTGCCGTCCCCAAACGGGAACACACTGTACACAATGAAAATAAAGAGAATGCCCAGCAGCGCCACAAAGGCGGATACCGCTAAAAAGCGGTTGGCAAAAAACAACTTGTACAGCCGGCCGCCGCTTTTAGTCGCTGCTTTGTCCCGGCAGTCAAACACCAGCAGGCGGTCAAACAGGTAGTTAAAAATATAGACCACCGTTACCGTAGCCAGCCATACAAAGGGGGCTTCTCGCTTCAGCAGCGTGGCAAAGAGAAAATACAAGATCTTATAGAACCCAAAGTCCACGGCGCAGCGAAAGAGAAAGCCGCCGATCTGTTTGGGAACGGATGCCATACCCCGGGGAAAGACAAATTTCTTCTCCAGTACAAAGGACAGCAGCGCAGCCGCACCGGCACCGATCCCAACAGCCGCACCGGCCCCCAAGCCAAACGCCACCTTGCACAGCTGCTTGACGGCAAAAAGCACCAACAGGCACAGTGTGTAGGCGGCGGTGTAATTCACCGTTTCCGTATTCATCCACTTTGTAGCAAAGCGATGTTTGTTGTTTGCGGTAATGTCCATAAAATGCACCTCTTGCTTTTTGTGCGAATTAGATTTTAACTAAACTCTGCTTATTTTATCATAATTATGGGCGGACTGCAACTGAAATAAACCAAGTAGGCATACAAGCCCTGTCTTGGGCATATCTTTTTACAGAAATGAAATGCGGGGTGACCTATGAACAATTTTGACGACGCGGTGCGGCTGCTTGCCCAGCCGCTGGGAGATCTGTTGCTGGCGCTGCCGGAGCAGACTAAGGAAGAAATTACGGAACTGCGGGTGCGACGTGGGCGGCCGCTGGTGGTTATGTTGGGCAGTCGGACTTGCTTTCTTACCGATGGTGGTAAGCTGATCAATCACTGTTCGGCCCGGGCGCTGGCTGTCACGGACGCCGCCTTTGACGCGCTGTTTGCCGCGGTGTGCGCCTACTCGGTACATACCCACATGGGCACACTTGTGGAGGGCTTTGTGACCGCACCTAACGGCAATCGGGTAGGTATTGCCGCCACGGCAGTGGAAAAAGACGGCACCGTAACCGCCATTCGGAATGTGCAGTCCCTGAACATTCGTATTGCCCGAGAGGAGCGAGGCTGTGCCCGTGGGGTGCTGAACACGCTTTTTGTAGGCAGGCTGCCCAGTATCATTGTGGCAGCGCCGCCGGGGGGCGGTAAGACTACTGTACTGCGGGATCTGGCAAGAGCGCTGTCCGGCGGGTTCGGTGGACGGTACAGAAAGGTGAGTATTGTAGACGAGCGGGGCGAATTCGGCGGCTTTTCTCCTGGGGTGAACACAGATGTGCTGACCGGTTTTGGCAAGAAAAAAGGAATAGAGATCGCCGTGCGTACCTTGTCGCCGGAGCTGATTGTTTGTGACGAGATCGCCGATGATGCCGAGGTGGACGCCATTAAGGCCGGGTTCTCCTCCGGGGTGGCTTTTGCCGTGTCCGTACATATTCGGAATGCGGAGGACCTGGTGCACAAGTCCATTATCAAAAAGCTATATCTAACCGGCGAATTTGATTATGTGGTGCTGCTGGAAGAATACGGAGATACCTTTTCCGTGGTGGATTTGCGAGGTGGCGGCGATGAAGATCCTTGGACTGTGGATGATCGTACTTTTTTGCGGGGCGATCGGTATTTCACTGGCAGTTGAAGTGGGGCGGCGCTGTGAGCGGGCGCAGCTGCTTTGCCGCTTGGGGGAACAGGTGCGGCTGCTGCTGGATTACAGTATGACGGCTGTCTCTTATACACATCTCCGAGCCCACGAGACTCCTGAGCATCTCG
>ERZ1026943.873-NODE-873-length-13594-cov-4.523081_pt1 | contig 13594 bp, 10 predicted proteins | sample MGYA00519461_ERZ1026943 | MGnify/ENA primary metagenome ERZ1026943 (study PRJEB26926, sample SAMN06164617) | human gut metagenome | biome: ENVO:00009003; feature: ENVO:2100002; material: ENVO:00002003 | host: Homo sapiens | place: USA | collected 2012 ...
CACAAGGCTATTCGTCGGCAGCGTCAGATGTGTATAAGAGACAGGGCGTGTGTGAGATGATTGGCCGAACAGTAGTAGCCTTTGTGTTTGTACCAATTTTCGGATATTCGGCAGTTTGTTTTGCCAGTCCGGTGGCATGGATATTGGCGGATTGTTTCCTTGTACCAGCTTTCTTTTTCTGTGTGCGCAGTCTGGAAAAGCGGGCGGTATTGGAAAATAGACAGGCGGTATTGGAAGATAAGCAGGAGGATAAAAATTGAAAAAGATATTAATGATCGCAACAGGCGGTACGATCGAAGCAGCGATCAAGCTGGTGGAACAGCTTGGCGGTGAGGTTGTCAAGGTTGTATTTCTCATGGAACTTGCAGGTTTAAAGGGACGCGAAAGACTGAATGGGTATGATGTAGCGTCTGTAATTTGTTATGATGGTAAATAAGCACAGCTGATTGTGCAGGACAGGCAGGTGGGAGCATATGACAGAGATAACAAAAAGTACAGAAGCAAAAAAAGATGAAATGCAGGTTGAAAAAGAGAAGCTGGAATCTGTAAAGAGAGCAGATGCGGCAGTAAAGACCATGCATGATTTTACAAGTCCGGAGGTGCTTTATAAAGAACTGATAAACAGTGTTCTGAAGTATCATCCATCAACAGATATTTCCATGATAGAGAAGGCATATAAGGTTGCAAGTGAAGCTCATGAAGGACAGAAGAGAAAGTCCGGAGAGCCATATATCATTCATCCTTTGTGTGTTGCCATCATTCTGGCAGATCTGGAACTTGACAAAGAAACGATAGTTGCAGGTCTTCTTCATGATGCAGTTGAAGATACCTGGATGACCTATGAGGAAGTGGAGAAGGAATTTGGTTCAGAGGTTGCACTTCTTGTGGATGGTGTTACCAAGCTGGGACAGTTATCTTATTCTGCGGATAAAGTAGAAGTTCAGGCAGAGAACCTCAGAAAGATGTTTCTTGCCATGGCTAAGGATATCAGAGTTATTCTGATCAAGCTTGCAGACCGTCTTCATAATATGCGTACCTTACAGTATATGCGTCCTGAAAAGCAGCAGGAAAAGGCCAGAGAGACCATGGATATTTATGCTCCTATTGCCATGCGTCTGGGTATTTCCAAGATAAAGGTAGAGCTGGATGACCTGTCGCTGAAATACCTTAAGCCGGATGTATATTATGACCTGGTGCATAAGGTTGCCCTGCGTAAAAGCGAGAGAGAACAGTTTGTAGGTGCGATTGTAAAAGAAGTTAAGAAACATATGGATGATGCCAATATTAAGGCGCAGGTGGACGGACGTGTAAAACACTTTTTCAGCATCTACAAGAAGATGGTAAATCAGGATAAGACTATTGATCAGATTTATGATTTATTTGCTGTCCGTATTCTTGTAGATACAGTGAAGGATTGTTATGCTGCCCTTGGTGTGATCCATGAGATGTATAAGCCAATTCCGGGACGGTTTAAAGATTATATTGCCATGCCGAAACCCAATATGTATCAGTCATTGCATACCACATTGATCGGACCCAACGGACAGCCCTTTGAAATCCAGATCCGTACTTATGAAATGCACAGAACTGCAGAATATGGTATCGCTGCACACTGGAAATATAAGGAGTCGTCTGACGGAAAGGCTCCTGTAGGTAAGAGTGAGGAAGAGAAACTGAACTGGCTGCGTCAGATTCTGGAATGGCAGAGAGACATGTCTGATAACAAAGAATTCATGAGTCTTCTGAAGAATGACCTGGATCTTTTTGCGGACAGTGTTTACTGTTTCACTCCACAGGGAGATGTTAAAACACTTCCAAGCGGTTCTACACCGGTGGATTTTGCGTACAGTGTTCACAGTGCAGTCGGAAATAAGATGGTAGGTGCCAGAGTTAACGGTAAGCTGGTTCCGATTGAATATGAGATCAAAAACGGCGACCGTATTGAAATCATTACTTCACAGAATTCTCAGGGACCAAGCCGCGACTGGCTGAAACTGGTTAAGAGTACTCAGGCAAAGAACAAGATTAACCAGTGGTTCAAGAAGGAATTAAAAGAAGATAATATCCTTAAGGGCAAGGAGATGCTTGCGCAGTATGCGCGTGCAAAGGGATTTAAGATCGCAAATTATACAAAAACCCAGTATCTGGAGGCTGTTTTGCGTAAATATGGTTTCAGGGACTGGGATTCAGTACTTGCTGCAATTGGTCATGGCGGATTGAAAGAAGGTCAGGTTTTCAATAAGCTGGTAGAGGCTTATGATAAGGAAAATAAGAAGAATCTGACAGATGAGCAGGTTCTTGAGGCTGCTTCTGAGACACAGGAGAAGCTTCACATTGCCAAGAGCAAGAGTGGAATTGTGGTAAAAGGAATCCATGATGTGGCAGTCCGTTTTTCCAAGTGCTGTAATCCGATCCCGGGTGACGAGATTGTAGGCTTTGTTACAAGAGGACGTGGAATCACAATCCATCGTACAGATTGCGTCAATGTGCTGAATATGTCTGAGACAGACAGGACACGACTGATTGAGGCAGAGTGGCAGCAGCCTGATACCAAGGAAAAAGAGAAGTATATGGCTGAGATTCAGGTTTATGCAAATAACCGTACAGGGCTTCTTGTGGATCTTTCTAAAATATTTACAGAACGTAAGATCGACCTGCGAAGTATCAACAGCCGTACAAGCAAGCAGGAGAAGGCAACTATTTCCATGAGTTTTGAGATTGGAAGCAAAGAGGAACTGCGTTCCCTGATCGAGAAGATCCGTCAGGTAGAGAGTGTCATTGACGTAGAGAGAACTACAGGCTGATCATGGAAAAATCTGCTGGAACATTATTTTATGGAACTGCTGCAGATTGACAGAAAGGAATAACATGAAGAATTTAGAATTACAGAAATGTATATTAGGACCTGTATATACAAATTGCTATCTCCTTAAGAATAAAGAAACCGGAGAACTGATCATTGTTGATCCCGCAGATTGTCCGGAGAAGATTGAAATGAAGATTTCCCGGATGAATGGAAAACCGGTGGCGATTCTTCTTACCCATGGACATTTTGACCACATTCTGGCTGCACAGGCAGTAAAGGAGAAATATAATATTCCGATTTATGCCTGTCGTCAGGAAGAGGAGATGCTCCGCGAACCTTCGATCAATATGACTGTACATTATGGACAGGGATGTTCTATTGTGCCGGATGTATTTCTGGAGGATCTGGATGTTATCAGACTGGCGGGATTTTCCGTTCAGATGATCCATACACCGGGACATACCAAAGGAAGCTGCTGTTATTATCTGAAAGATGAAGGTGTATTGTTCAGCGGTGATACAGTGTTCTATGGCTCTGTTGGAAGAACGGATTTTCCGGGTGGAAGTACAGCAGAAATCGTGAGAAGTCTCCATAAACTGGTAGATTCGCTTCCTGAAGAGACCGAGGTTTTCCCCGGACATGATGCATCTACCACTATTGGTTATGAAAAGAGGTATAATCCATTTGTGTAAAATAGGCATTCTGTTTGAGAACAGAGATTTTGAACATGATGTTTATGAACTGATCAAAGCGTTTTATCCCGAAGCGGAGATACATACTCTTTATGAAAATGCTGAAGCAGAGTATGACCTCCGCTTCAGTGTGGAACAGGATAATGACAGTTATATCATAAAATACGAAAGGACAGAGAATCTGTCGAAACAGGAAACAGAGCAAAAAGGGGTAATTTCCGCAGACATACTTTCTAAAGAGAATGCAGGCTGTGGAATACAGGATGCTCATGCTCTGAGAAAAGAGAATAAAGATAATATCAAATATGCTCTGTATCAGTTGTTGGTAAAACTGACGGGCAGAACTCTTCCATGGGGAAATCTGACAGGAATACGTCCTGCCAAACTGGCAATGGGAATGATCGAATCCGGAATGAAAAATACGGAAGCAGCCCGGGAGATGCGTGAGAGATATCTGGTAAGTCCGCAGAAAACAGCGCTTGCCATCACTATTGCAAACAGGGAAAGAGAGATTCTGAAGGATATTGACTATGAAAATGGATACAGCCTTTATATTGGAATCCCGTTTTGCCCAAGTATCTGTCTGTATTGTTCCTTCAGCTCCTATCCGCTGAAAGTGTGGGAGAAGAGAACAGATGAATATGTGGAAGCTCTCTGCCGGGAGGTAAGAGAGACTGCTCTTATGATGAAGGGAAGAAAACTGGACACCATCTATATTGGCGGCGGTACCCCGACTACACTGCTTCCACATCAGATCCGTAAGCTCCTGGATACAGTGGGAGAAGCTTTTGGCTATGAAGGACTGGCAGAGTTTACTGTGGAAGCCGGCAGACCGGACAGTATTACACGTGAAAAGCTGATGGCGATCAGGGAGTATCCGGTAACAAGAATTTCCGTAAATCCACAGACTATGAATCAGGAAACCCTGGATATTATCGGCCGCAGACATACTGTGGAGCAGACAAAAGAAGCGTTTCATCTGGCACGAGAGCTGGGATACGATAACATTAACATGGATCTGATCGTAGGTCTTCCGGGTGAGGATATTCACATGGTAGAGCGGACTCTTGAACAGGTTCGTGAACTGGCACCGGACAGTATTACCGTACATTCACTGGCAGTGAAACGTGCAGCAAGGCTGAATATTTTTAAAGAGAAATATCAGGAAATGTCTTTTGAGAATAATCAGGAAATTATGGATCTGACCATGAAAACTGCGTATGAAATGGGAATGGGTCCTTATTATCTGTACAGACAGAAGAATATGAAGGGAAATTTTGAAAATGTTGGCTATGCAAAGGTTGACAAAGCGGGAATTTACAATATACTGATTATGGAGGAAAAACAGCCTATCATCGCACTGGGGGCAGGCGGTTCTTCCAAGCTGGTCTTTGACCATGGACAGAGAATTGAACGTGTGGAGAATGTAAAAGACGTTTCTAATTATATTTCCCGCATTGATGAGATGATCGAGAGAAAACGGACAGCAATAGCTACCTGGCTGTAGGATGTGGAGGTAACATTTTGGACACAGTACAAAAGACAGCGGCAGGTTCACAGCAGAGGATCCTGGAATTTGACCTTGCTTCTGAACTGCATCATGGAATGCTGGTAAGTAATCTGGCTTATGCGGTTGCAGAGGAGATGGGACTGCCGCATGAACAGTGCTATGAGCTTGCAATAGCAGGAATGCTCCATGATATAGGAAAGCTGAAGCTGACAAGTTATATTAACGGACAGGAGCAGGATCCTCTGGTGATCGAGGAACTGAAGTATGTCCGGATGCATTCTACATTGGGATATGAGGAACTTAAAGGGCAGGGATATTCGGATTTTGTATTGGAGAGTATCCTGTACCATCATGAGAATTATGATGGCAGTGGATATCCGTCCAATAAAGCAGGTGATGACATACCCATAGGTGCCCGGATACTCAGAGTCTGCGATGTATATGCAGCATTGATCTCTGACAGACCATACAGAAGAGGATTTGATATTTCTTCAGTTATGGAGTTGATGATCGATGAAGTAAAAAATTTTGATATGCAGGTTTTTCTTGCGTTTCAGAGAGTGGTTCATAATGGAGACGGGCAGAATTTTTATAAAAGAGGAGGACAACATGGCATTAAAGAAGAAACCGGTAACCGGTATGAAGGACATTTTACCAAAAGAGATGGAAATCCGTAATTATGTGATGAACATGATTCGTGAAACATACGGAACATTTGGCTTTTCATCTATAGAGACACCATGTGTGGAGCATATTGAAAATCTTTCCAGTAAACAGGGCGGAGAGAATGAGAAACTTATTTTCAAGATCCTGAAACGTGGGGAGAAACTGAAACTTGCGGAAGCAGAGAAAGAAAGTGATCTGGTTGACTCCGGACTTCGCTACGATCTGACTGTGCCGCTTTCCAGATATTATTCCAACAACGCAAATGAGCTTCCGGCTCCTTTTAAGGCACTTCAGATGGGCAGTGTGTGGAGAGCAGACAGACCGCAGAGAGGACGTTTCCGTCAGTTTATGCAGTGTGATATTGATATTCTGGGTGAGTCTACTTATCTGGCTGAGATCGAACTGGTTCTTGCTACCACAACGTTGCTCGGAAAGCTGGATTTCCATAACTTTACGATTCGCATCAACGACAGAAAAATCTTAAAAGCGATGGCGCAGTACAGTGGATTCCCACAGGAAAGCTTTGACACTGTGTTTATCATTCTGGACAAGATGGACAAGATTGGTCTGGAAGGTGTTGCAGAAGAACTGGAGAAGGAAGGATTTGCAAAAGAGAGCATTGATACTTATCTTGGACTTTTCAAAGAAATCACTTCTGATATCGAAGGTGTTCGCTACTGTAAAGAGAAATTAAAAGATGTTCTGGATCCAAAGGTTGCTGAGGACCTTGAAACAATCATTTCTACTGTAGATTCTGTTAAGACAGCAGATTTTAAGATGTCTTTCGATCCGACTTTGGTACGTGGAATGTCTTATTATACAGGACCGATTTTTGAAATCTCTATGGATGAGTTTGGCGGCAGCGTAGGCGGCGGTGGACGCTATGATGAGATGATCGGTAAATTTACAGGAAACAATACATCTGCCTGCGGATTTTCAATTGGATTCGAGAGAATCGTAATGCTTCTTCTTGAGAGAAATTATGAAATCCCGACAAAGAATGGTAAGAAAGCATATCTTATCGAGAAGAATATGCCGGCAGACAAGATGCTGACGATTCTGAAACAGGCTCAGGAAGAGCGTAATGCCGGAACACAGATCAATATTTCTATTATGAAGAAGAATAAGAAATTCCAGAAAGATCAGATGACAGCAGAGGGCTATACAGAGTTTGTAGAATTCTTTAAAGACAGAATGTAATAATTCGTAACTGTTCAGCAACATTGCGAGATAGCAGACTGCCGGATAGTTACAACAATTCTTATAATATAGAAAGCATGAAAAGAGGAAAGAAACATGGCTGAAAGTATGCAGGGACTGCACAGAACATGCCGATGTGCAGAAGTAACAAAGGAAATGATCGGCAAAGAAGTTGTCCTTATGGGATGGGTTCAGAAAGCCCGCGATAAAGGCGGAATTATTTTCGTAGATTTAAGAGACCGTTCCGGTATCATGCAGCTGATTTTTGAAAATGGCAGCATTGATGAAGAAGGTTTTGCAAAAGCAGGTAAACTGAGAAGTGAATTCGTAATCGCTGTTACCGGTGTGGTAGAAGAAAGAGGCGGCGCTGTTAACAAGAATCTTGCAACAGGTGAAATTGAGCTTCGCGTAAAATCCCTTCGTGTTCTGTCTGAAGCAGAGGTACCTCCGTTCCCAATTGAAGAGAACAGCAAGACAAAAGATGAAATCCGCCTGAAATATCGTTATCTTGACTTAAGAAGACCTGACCTTCAGAAGAATATTATGCTTAAGAGCAAAGTCATGATGCTTACAAGACAGTTCTTCGCAAAAGAAGGATTCCTTGAAATTGAAACTCCGATGCTTGGTAAGAGTACACCGGAAGGTGCAAGAGATTATCTGGTACCGTCTCGTGTTCATCCGGGACATTTCTATGGTCTGCCACAGTCTCCGCAGCTGTACAAACAGCTTCTGATGTGCTCTGGTTATGACCGTTATATCCAGATTGCAAGATGTTTCCGTGACGAAGACCTTCGTGCGGACAGACAGCCGGAATTTACCCAGATCGATATGGAACTCTCTTTTGTAGATGTTGATGACGTAATTGATGTAAATGAGAGATTCCTTGCTTATCTGTTCAAGGAAGTACTTGATATTGATGTAAAACTTCCAATCCAGCGTATCACATGGCAGGAAGCTATGGACAGATTTGGTTCTGATAAACCGGATATGCGTTTCGGAATGGAACTTCATGATGTAAGTGATGTAGTTAAAAACTGTGGATTCAGCGTGTTTACTTCTGCGTTGGAAAATGGCGGCAGTGTTCGTGGTATCAATGCAGAAGGACAGGGCGCTATGCCACGTAAGAAAATTGACAAACTGGTTGAGTTTGCCAAAGGTTACGGTGCAAAAGGCCTTGCATACATTGCAATCGCTGAAGATGGCACAAGAAAATCTTCTTTTGCTAAATTCATGACAGATGAAGAGATGGATGCTCTGGTAGCAGCTATGGATGGTAAAGCAGGAGACTTACTTCTGTTTGCAGCAGATAAGAAGAAACTGGTTTATGATGTACTTGGCGCACTTCGTCTGGAACTTGCAAAGCAGATGGATCTTCTTGATAAGAATGAGTATCGTTTCGTATGGGTAACAGAGTTCCCGCTTCTTGAATGGAGTGAAGAAGAGAATCGTTTCACAGCAATGCATCATCCATTTACCATGCTTATGGAAGAGGACCTTCCACTTCTGGATACAGATCCTGGAAAAGTTCGTGCAAAAGCATATGATATCGTATTAAACGGTAATGAAATTGGTGGAGGAAGTGTCAGAATCCATCAGGATGATATTCAGGAGAGAATGTTTGAAGCACTTGGATTCACAAAAGAAGCTGCTCACGAGCAGTTCGGATTCCTTCTGGACGCATTCAAATATGGAGTTCCGCCTCACGCCGGACTGGCATACGGACTTGACCGTCTGGTAATGCTTATGGCGAAAGTTGACAGCATCCGTGACGTAATCGCATTCCCGAAGGTTAAAGATGCTTCCTGTCTGATGACTCAGTCTCCGAGCCGCGTAAGCGAGGAGCAGTTAAAAGAACTGGAACTGGAAGTAAGACCGGAGGAAGTAACTGAATAAGGAGGGAGCTTACAATTCAGACGTTTTTGATTGTATGCCCGTTGGTATTCCTTGCAGGATTAGTTGATTCTATCGCAGGCGGGGGTGGTTTGATCTCCCTGCCTGCGTATCTGCTTGCAGGGGTTCCGATGCACAATGCGATAGCAACGAATAAATTATCCTCGGCAACTGGGACAGCGATTTCAACAGCACGTTTATGTAAGAATAAATTTGTAGAGTGGGGAGTTGCACTGCCATGTATTTCCATGGCTCTTGTCGGTTCTTTTGCAGGCGCTCATATTGCGCTTCTTGCCAGTGATAAGATATTAAAATGGATGCTGATTCCAGTACTTCCTATTGTTGCGTTTTATGTAATGAAGAAGAAAAATCTGGATGATAACAGCAATGTAGAGATTTCCAGAAAGAAACAGTGGATTTTGTGTGCGGTGTGTTCTCTGGCTGTTGGCTGCTACGATGGCTTTTATGGGCCGGGAACTGGTACGTTTCTGCTTATTTTATATACAGGAGTAGCAAAACTTCCCGTAGCGAAAGCTTCCGGAACTATGAAACTTGCAAATCTTTCTTCTAATATAATGGCATTAGTTGTTTTTTTATTTAGTGGAAAGATTGTCATATATCTTGGACTTGCAGCTTCTGTTTTTTCCATTGCAGGGCATTATGTAGGATCTGGAATGGTAATGAAAAATGGAAATAAAATCGTAAGACCGATTATTCTGATCGTTCTGGTTTTACTGTTTATCAAAATTATAACGGGGATGTAAAAAGAATAAGACAAAGATTAAAAAGACCACCATATCATAGAATGATTCGGGAAAGGAACATTTCTGTGATATGGTGGCCTTTTTAGTTGTTTAACCAAACTGCGAAGCAGTTATTTGGTTATGAGCAAGTAGCGGAAGCGGATTGCGAATATCCGATTGACTAATCGTTAATTGGAACTGCTTTCAGTAGAAGTATTATCATCTGTCTGCTTATCTGTATCGGCAGAAATATTTTCATCCTCAGAATCAGAAGTCTCGAGAGGAGAATCTGTCAAAGTACCGAAAATAGCATTTCCCAAAGTATTTCCCTCATCCTGAAGTTTCCAGGATACCCCATCATTGATTAGAACAAAATCTACATCATTGACGGTAGTAACGGTATTATCATTGATACTGTTCAGAAGAATTTCGAAAGATTTCTCGTATCGTTTCTGGGAGCCATCGATAACTGCGTCAGCAGAAGCCAGATATTTATCAAGCTTTTCCTGATAATCAGCCAGGATCGAATCACTGTCAAAGGTTGTAATTTCAGTTGTAACAGTGGCATTGTATCCATTTTCACTGCTGGATTTAATGACATAATTAAAATTTTTATGAATCTGTTCGGCAAGTGCTGAGGCAATGGAATTTTTTGCAGTATCGGATGTATTCATGATATTTACTACACCCAGATAAGATGTCATTTCTTTCAAATCCAGTTTCTGTAGAGTGTCAAGATAGACGGTCAGGGTATCTTCCGGTGAAAGGATATCCGGATCTGCCAGATCAGCTATAAGACCGCCGACAAGGTCATCTTCCAGAGAATTGGTACGCTGGATCTTCCATTTTTCCTTTTTATCATTGCCTGTATTGACAAGCTGTATGTTACAGTCTGTCTCAGCTGTATCATAGTCATTTGTGTTTAAAAGATGATTCAGGATCAGATAATGAGCCTCAAGAGATCTGGAAGAATCTTTGATATTTCCTTTTTGTGCCTGGGCTGACTCTGTGATCTGTGTCCGGAGAAGTTCTGCTTTAAAATCTCTGGCAAGAACTTTGGAATCGATTGTGGTCAGTTTGACAGAAACAGTGGCAGAATGATTGGCTGTGCCGACGATGACATCCGAAATTTTGTAATTAAATTTCCGGAAAAAGAGAGAAAAGGTTTCATTGATTTCATCAGTTAAATCAGTATTCTCTGTGGCATCGGGGAACAGCTCTGTATAGGGTATGTATTTTTGCGTAGTTTCTGAATCGAGATTTTTTAACTGATCCAGTTCATTTCTGACTACACTCTTTACATCTGACTCATTTTTGCGGAAACAGCCGCTGCTTACAGATACAGCAAAAAGAAAAAATAAGACAGAGAAAAGAAGAATCAGGTGTTTGTTTATATTCATACGTGTTCTTTCCTTTCACAGTGCTTTCTGTGCAACTGTTTGACAGTTACTTTTCTGTTTATTTTAACAGATTTTGTACTGACTGTCAAAAAAGTGAAAAAGATGAACGAAATTCATAAAAAAAACGTGAAAAAATTGTGAAAAATGTTGCCATTTGATTACAAAGCTTTTATTTTAAGGCAGAATCTGCTATGATAGGAAAGTGAATAATAATGATATAAAAAAGCAGTAATGTATAATAGATGTTAGCCTGAACAAGGTGATAATATCAAGGAGGCAACTTATGAAGAAGCGTATTATTATCGTTTTGGGAATCCTGATCGCAGCAGGTGGTATCGGAACCGGTGTCTGGTATCACTTTTACGGAAACACTCAGGGAAAAACCGGAGATTCAATCGTATATGTATCTAAGGTCAGTGTGATCAGCGGAACGGAAACGGCTGCAGTCAATCGTTTTGCAGGTGTGGTAGAGCCACAGAAAACTGTAAACGTAAAAATAGAAAGTGGACGTAAAGTAAAGGAAGTAGAGGTAAAGACAGGGGAAGAAGTCAAGGCAGGACAACTTCTATTTGAATATGATCTCAGCAGTATTGAAGATGACCTGAAACAGGCACAGCTTGACCTGGACAGACTGAAAAATGAGCAGATCAGCCTGACAGAACAGATTTCCACCCTTGAAGCGGAAAAGAAAAAAGCAAAGGCAGATGATCAGCTTTCTTATACAATTGAAATTGAAACAAATAAGATGAATCTTAAGAAAAATGAATACAGCCAGAAGAGTAAACAGGCTGAGATTGACAAGCTGCAGAGTGCTACACAGAATACAGAAGTGAGAAGCGAAATAGATGGTGTAATCCAGAAAATTGATACATCAAAGATGACAAGTGATGACGGTGATTCTGTGGATGACAGCAGTACAATGGACAGTATGTCATCAAATGATGACGGTTCAGACAGCTCTGCATTTATCACGATTCTCAGTACAGGTGCTTACAGAGTAAAAGGTAAGGTCAATGAACAGAACAGAGATTCTGTTGTGCCGGGAGAGTCTGTGATCATCAGATCCAGAGTGGACAGCAGTAAAACCTGGAAAGGAACCATGGGTTCCATTGATATGAATAACGGAACTTCGGACAGCGACAGCAGTGATATGTATATGGGAATGTCCAGCACCGGTTCAGATGATCAGACTTCTTCTACGTCCTATCCTTTTTATGTGGAACTGGATTCGTCAGAGAATCTTATGCTTGGACAGCATGTATATATAGAGCGAGACATGGGACAGGATGATAAAAAAGATGGTCTGTGGCTCAGCGATTATTATATTCTGGATACAGATACCAATGAACCATATGTCTGGGCAGCGAATGACAAAAATCGACTGGAAAAACGATATGTGACTCTCGGAAAACATGATGACAGTCTTGGAGAATATGAGATTGTTGACGGTCTGACAAAGAAAGATGCGATTGCATTTCCGACAGATTTTCTGGAAGAGGGTGAGAAGACAGAAGTAGGAGATCTCGCACAGACGATGAGTGGAGGAGCAGACGGTATTACTGATATGGATGCTGATTATGGAAATATGGATGACGCACAGATTGATTCCACAGATATGGAATCCGGCGCAGACAGCTTTACAGAGCCGGATATGGAGGAAGATTCCGCAGACACAGCAGATGACAGTTCAGAAGATATGATCGATCCGAATGAAGAACTTGTGCCAATTGATGAAGCACCTGGTATGAGTGCAGACGGCAATGTGGAGGGAATCGAATGATACTGGAATTGAAAGGCATATATAAAGAATATCAGCAGGGGAAAATGAAGGTTCCAGTGTTAAAAAATGTAGACTTTTCTATGGAAGAAGGAGAATACGTGGCAATTATGGGACCATCCGGTTCGGGAAAAACTACTCTGATGAACATTATCGGATGTCTGGACAAGCAGACAGAGGGGACTTTTTTTCTGGATGGAGTGGATATTAAGGCGTGTTCGGAGAATGAAATGTCGGATATCCGGCTGAATAAGATAGGGTTTGTTTTTCAGAGCTTTCATCTTCTCCCTAAGCAGAGTGCTCTGGCAAATGTTGAGATGCCATTAAATTATGCGAGAGTACCTAAGAAGGAGAGAAGAGAACGCGCTCTGAAGGCACTTGACAGAGTGGGCCTGGCGGACAGAGTGGATTTTAAGCCAAATCAGCTTTCAGGAGGTCAGATGCAGAGGGTTGCCATTGCCAGGGCGATCGTCAATAACCCGAAACTTCTTCTTGCAGATGAACCTACAGGTGCTCTTGACAGTAAATCAGGTGCGCAGGTTATGGAACTTTTCCAGAGGCTGAATGATGAGGGGGTATCTGTATTGATGATTACCCATGATGCGGATATTGCTGCACATGCGAAAAGGGTGGTTACGATCAAAGATGGTATCCTTCAGGAAAAGAGGTGATCTTCATGGGCAAAGTAAAGAAAATCCTCGCAGGAGTGCTTGTGGTGGTAATCGCAGGAAGCGGAATTACAGCGGGATTGATGCAGCTGAAGAAAAACAGCCAGAAAACAGTGGCGGTTACTCCTGTGAGCGGATTACTGCAGGAATTTTATACACCTTCCACCACGCTTGACGGAACCATTACATCCAGTGCAACACAGACAATAAACGGTGATAAAGACCTGATCATTGATCAGATT
>ERZ1026943.875-NODE-875-length-13539-cov-4.348784_pt1 | contig 13539 bp, 10 predicted proteins | sample MGYA00519461_ERZ1026943 | MGnify/ENA primary metagenome ERZ1026943 (study PRJEB26926, sample SAMN06164617) | human gut metagenome | biome: ENVO:00009003; feature: ENVO:2100002; material: ENVO:00002003 | host: Homo sapiens | place: USA | collected 2012 ...
ACGAGATGCTCAGGAGTCTCGTGGGCTCGGAGATGTGTATAAGAGACAGGGCTCTACCTGTAGATTCGTGATAATAGAAAAATCATCTATTCCCCGCATATCCATCGGATCTGCCATTGCAAGATGAAGGATATTGGCATTGTAGGGATCCAGTTCAAAGGGAATGCAGGTATATTTCTTAAGAATGTCCACACTGACCAGATTTCGGACCTCTTTCGGGATCGTCACGCCTGTCAGCTGAACGACTTTAAGCCCCAGCTGCATCTGGAGGGCACGAACGATCATATCCTCAGTGATAAAGCCATTATCTACCAGAACTTCACCGATTTTCTTGCCGCTTCCCTTCTGCAATTCCAGGGCTTTCTTTAATTCATCTTCAGTCAGTACATTCTGCTTGATGAGCATGTCACCAAGCCTCATTCTCTCACGTCTTAATGCCATCTGTGTATCTCTTTTCCGAACACAACAGTGTGTTCACTGTTTACAGAACAAATCATCTGTTGGTGTCTCATCTTCAGATTTTACTGTAATATCAGCAACAAAAAAAGAAGGAATTTCTCCTTTTTTTATCTGACATTATATTATTGGTTTAAAGTTAACATATTTCGTACACTTTGTCAATTTTTGTTTCCATATTTTCGAATATTTTTTTCGTTTTTGAAGCATATTCCGCAGACCAATAAGCAAATTCGTCAGTTTTTACTTGATCGTTTAAGTTAACAGATAAAAAAGTTTACACACGAAAAAAGAAGGGAAAGCCAGACTTTTTTGTATGACTTTCTCCCTTCTTTTATCCATTTTATTTTGCCTTAAATACAGCGACTTTCTCTTTTGACAGATCAATCTTATCCGGAAGGATGGAAGTCTTCTCAGTGGATTCCGATGTTGTGAATCCTGTTGAGTCGGAAGTATTTGACTTCATCGCATCCTGCAGAGTATTGCTTACTGTCACATTTGCAGAAAAGATATCTGTTCCTGTGGAAGCTGCTGCATCACCTGTTGTTGTGCTTACTGTACTGCTGCTCTGCATTTCCTGAACCTGTTCCTGTGTCGGGTAGAAGGATGGCTGGCGAATGTAACGGAAGCTTGCGCTGTATGCCTCGCCTACTGTTACTCCATTCTTGCCGGAGGAGCAGTGTACTGCGATCCAGTCACCTGCGTCTGTTTTACCGCAGAGAATACCTACATGATTATCGCTTCCTGCTTCCGGTCCTTTCTGGAATACCAGATCTCCGGGCTGTGCATCTGCTTCAGTTACCACGTTTGCTTTCTCCCACTGATCGGAAGTTCCGTCGCCTACAGCTTCCTGCATTGCTTTATCCTGATATCCGTTGATCACTGCCCAGGTGACAAAACCACTGCAGTCCAGTCCGTATGCGCGGATGGTTCCGGTGCTCTTGCTTCCCTCGGCTGATACCTTCTCGCTGGTTCCCCAGCCTGGATCTTCACCGATCACTGTGGATTTGCCGCCCCAGAAGTAACCGACTTTACCAACCAGTGAATAGGCTGCGGAGATAACATTTACTCTTTCCTCGGAAACATCATCTCCTACGCTCTCGCGGACAAAACCGTTGGCAGCTGTTACTACCGCGCAGAGGAGTTTGCAGTCTGTCTCCACATATTTCTTAAGGATCGTACGATCCTTCTTTGCGATTTTATTTTTCTTAATATAGTAGTTGATTTTACGATTAGCGTATGTAACGTGAGTGATATCCTGCTTGTCCCTTACGATCGGGTTCATCTCTGCAAAGATTTTCGCAAGGTCTTTCTTGCAGGAAGAATCCAGGGTAAATTCTGTTTTTCCGTCCTGGCTCTGCTGATATACATAGACTGCAAGGATATCCTGCCAGTTTCTTACCAGAAGACTGTCTGCAGATGTGGTGGTCTTGCTGCCGTTTACATCGCTGGCATCTGCTACTTTGTTCTTCTCTTTATATTCCTTCTCAATCTCATCCATAACAGAAGCGAAATCATCTGAGAAGGTCAGATTGTAGTTATTCTTCAGGCTGTCCAGATAGAAATCCTTACCTGCGTGGATATTGGACGCATAATATACCGGAGTTCCGGTCTGTGCAGCACTGGTATTACTCGTAAATGGATTATTCGTATTCGCATTGTTCTTCTGCGCTTCCAGCTGAGCAATAGTCGCTTCTGCCTGAACCAGCAGATTATAATTAGAAACCTGTGCCTTCTCTGTATCAGACAGGGCATTATATGCAGTGCGGATGCTCTGAACAGTGGCTTTCTTCTCCAGCGTGATGGTCTGTGCGTTCAACTCTTTGATTCTGTCGATCACATCCTGGGCTGCCTTCGTAATCTGTGAAGACGGTGTTGGTGTAGGATTCGCAGGTGTCGGAGTCGGATCTGTTGGTGTCGGAGTCGGATCTGCCGGTGCAGGTGTTGGCTCTGCAGGTGTTGGTGTCGGATCTACCGGTGCAGGTGTCGGGTCTGCAGGTGTCGGATCTACCGGCGCAGGTGTTGGCTCTGCAGGTGTCGGATCTGCCGGCGCCGGATCCTCTGATCCTGAATCAAAATCACCGGAATCGCTGAAATCAGAACCGTCTGCTGTATACGCAGCAGTATCCTCTGCTGCAAGTACGGACGCAGGACCGGATAATGCCATTCCTGACATCAATGTCAGACATAAGAATCTGGTAAGATACTTGTTTTTCATATATCTAAATTGCTCCCTTCTTACTGTGAGCATGTCCTTACCCCCTGTTTATAAGGGCATACTGTCTAAATTACTTTTCACATTATTATGTTATTTCATAAGTGAATTATCCCGAAATATTAACCTGTTTTATTCTAGCATAATCATTTTTTGAAATCAACAGCTCAGGGCAGGTAAATTCCAGATTTGACCAAAATTCATTTTTTTGTCACATTTTAACCGACTCAAGCAGTGAGAAAGATATATTTCAGAATGCAGGAAGGCTGTGCGGATATGATTTCCACACAGCCTTCCTGTATTCTTAGCGTATCTCTGTCAGGCTGCCTGAATGGCTCCTGCAAAGTTCTTATTACCAATGCAGATCTGTATCAGTCCCTGCACTACCTGAAAACACATATTCAGGATAAAGCGGATATCCTCTTCCACGCTGCGGAGCTTGTTGAGATATTTCTCATGAGTAGCTTCGATATAATCGATCAGGGTGGGGAAATCTGCGAAGCGGATGGCCGGTTCCAGATATGCATGTGCTTCTCCCTGCTGTATACATTCTTTCAGTCTGTTCTTAAGTACTTTCTCATAATGATTATGCTGGCTGAAGCTTCCTGTATATGTTTTGTTATGAGGAAAGGTAAAATAATCCGCCATATAGTGGATCACTTCGCCGAACCGCCGCCAGTAAACTCTCTGGTTACTCTCATCCGGTCTGATATCTGCCAGTTCTTTCATCCGGTTCTTGACATCTTCAAATGTTCCGTAGAACTCGTGTCTTCTGGTGATAAAGGACGGTTTGATATCCGGCAGAATGCTGCCCAGACAGAAAGCCTTTCTGTGAGACTGCAGGCTTGCTGTGGTCTGCATCTGATCCGCAAGGTATCTTGCTAATAAAATATGTGATTTTTTACGCAATTTTCTTCCTCTTCTTTCTTTTGAGAACCTATCATTCTTATATATGGGAACGAATAATAATCAACTTAACCAACATAGAATACTATAGCAGATTTATACCTGTTATTCAAATAAAATTTTTGTAAACTTTTTCACATTTTCAGGTCAGACAACTGTTTCAGTAATTCCAGGTCACTGTCCTTTACTTTCAGGTTTGTCTCTATCTTCTCTCCCTCAGGAGTGGTGATCGCAATTTCAATGATGCTTCCTTCTTTAAGCCCTTTGCGTGAAACTGCCTGACAGAATGCCGGGAACTTGGGATGATTGCTCTTAAAAGTGTTCCATGCGCCTGTGATCTTCATGATATTTCCTATATTGTTTCCTATGTTCATATGATTGTTGTGTCCTTTCTTATCTCAACTGAATATTCCCGATTCTGAGAACTGATGCATATAATAGCATAATTCACCGGATTTGGCTATACCAAAAGCCCCCCAGGATTAACTCCCGAGGGCTTTCATGCTGCTCATATTAAATTGTGATCACATTATTCAAGCAATCAGATTATTAATGGATTCTAACTCATATACAGTAAACGGATCAATATCAATACAACTGGATTCATCTCTGTTGCCAGAAAGATCCCATGCAAGAGTACCATTCATAACGGTACAAGCTTCTTTAAATGCATCAATATCTCTTAATGGCTTAAATATTTCTGCTTTCAAATCTTCTGTAGCATCATAGTCTACAATCTTACCGTCATCAAAGAATACCTGTACATGAAAATTATCCAATGGTATCACCTGTACTACTGTCGGAAAATATTCGTTCATATGATTTCCCCCCTTTAGATAAGCGGATTAATTCTATTTAATGGCTTCATATCTTTTGCAAGTTCCCAGTTTTGCATCAGTTCATCCTGATGGATAGTACACCACGCCAATATAAGTCTAAGTTGTTTATTTGGTAATGAACCTCGAATCACTTGAATGTTATTAATATCTACTAATGCTTTTTGTCCATTATATTCTGCATGGAAATGTGGTGGCATATGATCATTATAATACATGGTAACACGTATTCCGTAAAACAATGATATTTCTGGCACTGCTCTCACTCCTGTTCATTTTTGTAAATTTCAGTTTCTTATGCTTGTATTATAATATAGATTATGTCTATTCAGCAACCTGTTTTTTGATTCTGACAAAACAGATATAGATATCAGTGTAGCAGCAGTCATCTTATACTCATTTCTTCACAATATACAAAAGAAATAACCATCAAATTTCAACGCAAATGCTTTAAGGGTAAAGTTGTTAGGGTAGATGGTTTTCGTCCAGAATTTAAGGCTATATATAAGGAATTTCAGCATAGAATTGATTCTGTGAAGGACGGGGATGGTTATACGGATGACTGTTTTAGTTCCCTTCCGTTATCCTACTGTTGTGCTACCTGTTCCATTACAAATTCCACATCTATATTGTTCTTATCTTTATGCGCTGTATAAGTACGATATAAAGAATCTGGAATATAGGAAGATTTACATACTTCACAATGATATGATGTCAACAAGTTCCGTTTGTTCTTCCCATTTTCCAAATAATTAACAATTAATGATTCCTTTTTAGTTCCAATTTTGCATACAGGACACAGTTTTATATCATTCTTTGGAATTACTTTTATTACTGGTTTCTTTTTTATAGTAATAAGCCCACATACCTGTAGTTATACAAGTACATGGACTTATTCAGATGTTTAAAATATTCAATTGGCAATATCAGGCATTTACTGTGTGAAATTCCCTATTATACATTGTTAGATATATGTCATACCCCATTTTTACTCCATTTTCGCGTGAAATTATGTAAAAATACGGTAAGATACGTGAAATCAGTATTTCCTGCAAATCCCCTAAATATGCTCAAAATCCGGTGTTCCATACAGGTCGAACGGAGTTGACTGGTAGACATAGTAATTCAGCCAGTTTGTATACAGGTTGTTCGCATGTGCTCTCCACATAAGGAGCGGTCTGTTTTCCGGGTTGTTGTCTTTGTAATAATTCTCCGGGATTTCGATGGGCAGGTTTTTGCTGACATCACGTTTGTACTCACCATCAAGAGTCACACGATCATATTCCGGATGTCCCATTACAAAGATCTTGCGGCCGCCGTCTGCCATTGCAAGGAAAAGCCCTGCTTCGTCTGACTCAGCAAGCACTGTCAGCTCTTTACAGTTATGGATATCCTCGATGGGAACTTCCGTATGTCTGGAATGAGGTGCAAGGAACATATCGTCGAATCCGCGTACCAGCGGAATCTTACGGTTCATCACTTTATGCCAGAAAAGACCGAACATCTTCTTATCAAGTTTGCGTTTTTTCAGTCCATAGTGGTGGTAAAGTCCTGCCTGTGCAGCCCAGCACAGATAAATGGTGGAGGTAACATGGGTGTTTGTCCAGTCCATGATCTTTACCAGTTCCTTCCAGTAGTCTACCTCTTCGAATTCCATCTGCTCTACAGGAGCACCTGTGATGATCATTCCATCATATTTGTTATTTTTCAGTTCCGGAAATGTCTGATAAAATTTATTCAAATGACTCACAGATGTATTCTTCGCTTCATGGCTCTGTACTGCCATAAAGGTGACATCTACCTGCAGCGGTGTGTTGGAAAGGGAACGCAGAAGCTGAAGCTCTGTCTCCTCTTTCAGAGGCATCAGGTTCAGAATGAGGATCTGAATGGGGCGGATATCCTGATGGGATGCACGTGACTCATCCATCACGAAAATATTTTCTTTTTCCAGAATCTCTTTTACGGGCAGATCGCTCTGTATTTTAATTGGCATTATCTTATCTCCTGTTCTTATTATTTTATTGTTGTGCCATCTTCAGGAAATCTTCTTCAGAAAGGATCGGAATTCCCAGTTCTTTGGCTTTTTTATTCTTTGAAGAATTGGAAGTTGTGTCATTATTGATCAGGTAGTTCGTCTTCGAGGTTACTGATCCGGTCACCTTGCCTCCCAGAGACTCAATAAATTCCTTTGCCTGTGCTCTGTTTGCAAAGTGCTCCACACTTCCTGTGATAACGAAATTCATGTTCCGGAAAATCTGCTCACCTGTCTTTTCTTCTTTCTTAACAGTCAGATGGCTCATCAGATGATCCAGTTTTCTGTTATTATCCTCGTTTGAAAAATAATCAGTCAGACTTCCGGCAATTACCGGTCCGATGGTATCAATAGAGCTGATCTCCTCTTTATCTGCATGGCGGATCTTCTCCAGATCATCATCAAAATGCCTGCAGATCACTTTTGCATTGGCAAGACCGATATTGGCGATTCCAAGGCTGTAGATCACCTTCGCAAGAGTAGTCTCCTTAGCTTTATCAAGGCTGGTCATCAGGTTCTCAAAGGATTTCTCCCCGAATCCGTCCATCTCCACGATCTCATCACGATGCTTTCCAATCTCAAAAATATCTCCGAAATCATGAATAAAGCCTCTTGCAATGAATTTCTCCAGTGTTGCTTCTGACAGTCCGTCAATGTTCATGGCATCCCTGCTTGCAAAAAGTGCAAAGGATTTGATCTTCTTTGCGGCACAGTCAGGATTTGTACAGTAAAGTGCCTCCACATCATTTACCTTCTGTATCTGTGTTCCATGGCCACATGCAGGGCAAGTATCCGGAATTTTCAGTTTACTGCTGCGTGTGAGGTTTTCTGCAATCTGCGGAATGATCATATTTGCTTTATATACAGTGATCGTATCCCCGATACCAAGCTGCAATTCTTTTAGAATGCTCACATTGTGTACGCTGGCGCGGCTCACAGTAGTTCCCTCCAGCTCAACCGGTTCAAAAACAGCCACCGGATTGATCAGCCCTGTTCTTGACGGGCTCCATTCGATCTCCAGAAGATGGGTTTCTCTGATCTCATCTGCCCATTTGAATGCAAAAGCATTTCTGGGAAATTTCGCTGTTCTTCCAAGGGAATCTCCGTATGCAATATCATCATAAAGAGCAACCAATCCGTCCGACGGAAAATCATTCTCAGTGATCGCAGTTGAAAAATATTCCATGGCTTCATCCAGCGTTGAAGCTGTGACTGTTCTGTATTCCACTACATCAAATCCCTGTTCTTTCAGCCATTCAAACTGCCGGGCTCTTGAATTATGGAAATCAACCCCGTCGGCGCTTACCAGCGTAAATGCGTAGAAACGCACATTCCTGCGGGCTGTGATCTCATTGTTTAACTGGCGGACAGAACCGCTGCATAAGTTTCTCGGATTCTTGTATTTCGCATCAACGTCTTCTATGGATTCATTGATCCGTTCAAAGTCCGAATAGGTAATGATCGCTTCCCCGCGTAACACCAGTCTTCCCTGATATGGAATTCTAAGAGGAACGTTCTTAAATACTCTGGCATTATTGGTGACAACCTCTCCTGTCACACCGTTTCCACGTGTAACTGCTTTGGCAAGTCCTCCATTCTCGTAGGTAAGAACGATCGTCAGTCCGTCCAGCTTCCATGACAGAAGCGTTTTGTGTTCCCCGATAAATTCCCTTAGAACTTCTCTGTCCTTAGTCTTGTCCAGAGACAGCATGGGGGATTCGTGTTCTTCTTTTGGAAGCTGGTCAACTGCCTCGTACCCTACGCTTACGGTTGGGCTGTTTGCCAGAACAGTGCCTGTCTCTTTCTCCAGAGCCTGAAGCTCGTCGTACATCTGATCGTACTCTCTGTTGCTTATGATCTCTGTATCCTGCTGGTAATACGCCTTTGCTGCCCTGTCCAGCTTTTGCACCAGCTCTTTCATTCGCATGATCGCTGCTGTTTCCATTCTGTTCTCCTGTTCTGATCACTGTTTCACTTGTGGAAGATTCCAGTAAATGGTTCAGTTCTTCCCACTCCTGTGCTGTGATCTCTCTGTATTCGCCTTCTCTGATCCCGTCCAGAGTCAGATTCATGATCCTGATCCTTTTCAGCTTCTGTACCTCATATCCCAGATACCGGCACATTCTGCGGATCTGCCGGTTCAGTCCCTGTGTCAGAATGATCCGAAAACTGCATTCTCCTGTCTGCACCACTCTGCATGGTCTGGTCACCGTATCAAGAACAGGGACTCCCTTGCTCATCCTTCGGACAAATTCCCTGTCCACCGGCTTATTCACTGTCACAAAATATTCTTTCTCATGATAGTTTCCGGCGCGCATGATCTTATTGACCAGATCTCCTTCATTTGTCAGAAGGAGAAGGCCCTGTGATTCTTTATCCAGTCTGCCCACAGGATAAACACGCAGAGGATAATCCAGATAATCTGTTACCGTCGTCTCATCAAACTGCTGCTTTGTGCTGCACACGATCCCTCTGGGTTTGTTAAAAAGAAGCAGTACTTTTTTTTCATTTTTATGGACAGGTATATTGTCTGCACAGATCTCATCTTCCAGGCTGACTTTCTGACCGCTTTCTGCTTTTTTTCCGTTTACCGTAATCCTTCCCTCTTCGATCATCCGGTCGGCTTCCCGTCTGGAGCATATGCCTGCCTCGCTTAAATATTTGTTTATTCTGATTTTTTCGTCCATTGTTCTATTATATAATTTTTTGTACATCTTATCAACGGTGAAATTTTGATGGAATTTTTCTGGAATTTTTTTCAAAAGGGCAGGAATGGGGAATCGCCTTGTATTTTGTCAGATTTTATTGTATGATATCGAATGACAGGATATCTTTTTTGTCACTGATTTTATCAAAAAGGAGGCTTTCATGTCAGATAATTTACCACGTACAAACCGGTGGCTGATCGCACTTTCTGTTATTCTGTGTCTGATACTTGGAGGAATTTTCACCCGTTCTTCCGCTGTGACTTCACAGGCAGATGCCATCAGCGATACCGGAGCTTTCGTGTCAGAAGATCAGGATTCTGCGGAGTTTACTTCTGAGGAAACATTGACTGATAGCAATGATAATTTTACGGATTCTTCTTCCGGGAAACTGTTTGGACGCACTTCTTCAGATTCATCTGAGACTTCTCCGGGCGGTCCTGCATTAAGCACTGATATCTCGCCTGAGGCATCAGAGGGCAGCTGGGCTTCCAGCGGAAGTAACTGGATGTTTCTGGTGGATGATAAACCATACACAGGATGGTTCACAGATACAGACGGGAAACAGTACTATATGGATGAGACCGGTATTATGCAGACAGGCTGGACAGATATCGGAAAGAAGCGGTATTATTTTGATATGGATGGCATTCTGCAGACAGGGGCTATAATAATAGATAAGAAAACTTATGAACTGGATACAGATGGTTCTCTGAAAGATTATACACCAAAGAAAAAATCCTCGAAGAAGAAATCTTCAGGTAAGTCAGACACCTCTGACAAGTCCGGTACATCTACGGCAAAGAAGTCGGTCGCCCTTACTTTTGATGATGGTCCCAGTTCTTTTACAGACCGTCTTCTGGACTGTCTGGAAGAAAATAATGCAAAGGCAACTTTCTTTATGGTGGGTACTGAGATTGCCAGTTTTCCGGACGAAGTAAAACGCATGAAAAAACTGGGCTGTGAACTTGGAAACCACACTTATGACCATAAGGATCTGGCGACTCTTTCTTCGGATGAGATCAGTTCAGAAATTGCAAGAGTGGATGAACAGCTTGTAAATCTTACAGGTGAGGGAGCTTCGGTGGTCCGCCCGCCATATGGATCTGTTAATGATACGGTAAAATCAACTGTGGGAACCCCGATGATTCTGTGGTCCATTGACACTCTGGACTGGAAAACGCAGGATGTGGAATCTACGGTTGAGGAAGTCATGAATAATGTAAAAGATGGTTCCATTATTCTGATGCACGATATCTTCAGCACCTCTGTAGATGCAGCCGAGATCCTGATCCCGCAGCTTATCGAAGAAGGCTATCAGCTTGTAACAGTGCACGAACTGGCTTCCCTGCATCAGACAGAATTATCGGCAGGAGTTACATACGGTGAATTTAATCGAATCAAGTAAGTCCCTTGCGGAAGTTGCGAAAAGTAATAAGAACAGCAAAATCTCCAGCAGAAGCTGACAAGAACAATGTCAGAAAAACGGAACGTAAAAATACAGGCAGTTACCACAAGGATAACCGCCTGTATTTTTTACGTTCCATATTCAATTTTATTCGAGTAAATCTCCTCTGATGTATCCGGTCTGACCGTCGTAGTCGATCTGAACCCATTCACCATCAGTACCTGTCTTCTGAACCTGATCACCTGCTGAGATCACGCCAAGGATATCAGCATCTGTGCTGGCTTCTGCGCGTACATTACATTCCTCCGAAGCAGTAAGCATCGTGCCATCTTCTGCCTCTGTTGACACACCTGCTTCCTCCCCAAGACCATTCAGGAATTCTTCAAGAGACGGATCAGATTGCTGTGCCTGATCCAGTTCATTCTGCACCTTCTTTATAAGAGCTGAAACATCACTGTCTGATAACTGTTTTTCCATATATGCGGAAATCTCAGAATCCTGTAAAGCTCCGTTATTGATCACCCAGTTCCCTTCGCTGTTCTTATATACATAGAACTGAGTCAGTGCAGGGGCCTTGGTCTCAACGCCCTGACAGATATACGAGAAACAGGCGTAAACCACGTAAGAATCATCTGTCATACCTTTCTTCGTGTACACATCGCCTACTTCATACCCTTCGATATAATCTTTCAAATTTGTGACTTTTGACTCATCAGACGGTGTAAAATCATCTTCCAGAGTCTTCAGCGTTGCAATATCTTTTTCCCCCAGAGCCTGATAATAGCTCGTGATCAATGCAGTAACATCTGCATCTGCTGTTTCCATGGGATTGGCGTCTTCTTTCTTCTCGTCAGACTCCCCTTCACTTATCGGAGAAGAAGGAACATTTCCCTGGTCTTCGGATGTGGTTTTCTGTTCATCTCCGGAATTCCCCTTATTACTTCCGGAACAGGCTCGAATGCCGCAAAACAGGACAACCACAATTATCAGAATAGCTCCACCCAGCATAAAATACCGGAGATTATCTGATAACCATTCTCTAAAATCATCCAAGTTCTTGTCCTCCTTATGAGTTACCGTTTGCTCCGTTCACTGCCGCCATACGATTTCTGACAGTTCCCGATTCTGATAACTCCTGTGATACAACGCACCGGAACTGTACATACGTCCCAGGCAGCACGCCTGAAGGGAATCGAACCCCCGCACATGGTACCGGAAACCACTGCTCTATCCACTGAGCTACAGGCGCGTATCTTGAAAATCTGATTTTCAAAGGATTTATATAATTTATTTAATACAAGGTCTATATTATCATAATTACCGAAAAAAGTAAAGTTTTTTATTTTGTTACAAAAGATGCATTATTTTGTTACAAGTCAAAAATTATGGGCAGTCATGCATTGTGCTGACTGCCCGGTTTTATTTACATTTTCAGATCGTCGAATTTTAATCGGATGATCACCAAGGTGATCGCCATAAGAATGATTCCTGCCGGAAGTGCGATCCATGCTGTCTGTACAAATCCTGCGATAATATAAGTCAGGAAAGATACTGCTGCTGCAACCATTGCATAGGGAAGCTGTGTGCTGACATGATTTACATGTTCACACTGTGCACCTGCTGATGCCATGATGGTTGTATCGGAAATCGGTGAACAGTGATCTCCACATACAGCACCTGCCATACATGCAGAAATAGAGATGATCATCAGTTCATGATTTGTTCCTGAGAATACATTAACAACAATCGGGATCAGGATACCAAAGGTTCCCCATGAAGTACCTGTCGCAAATGCGATAACAGCCCCGATCACAAAGATAATTGCAGGAAGGAAATTCATCAGCCCGCCTGCAGAGCTTTTAACAATTGCAGATACAAATACAGATGCACCAAGGCTGTCTGTCATGGCCTTCAATGTCCAGGCAAAAGTAAGGATCAGGATTGCAGGTACCATTGCCTTGAATCCGTCCGGAATACACGCCATACAGTCTCTGAAATTCATAACACGACGTATCAGATATAAAACAATCGTGATAACCAGTCCGAAGAAGCTTCCAAGCACCAGTCCCACAGATGCATCACTCTGTGAAAATGCAGTTACAAAATCAGTTCCGCTAAAGAAACCACCTGTATAGATCATACCGATTACGCAGCATATTACAAGGCTTACAATCGGGATCAGAAGATCGATCACCTTGCCACGCGGATTACTTTTCTCATCTTCAGCCGCGTTTGCATAAGGACGTGCAGGTGTTGTGTAGATATCACCTTTTAAAGCATTTGTCTCATGAACACCCATTGTTCCGAATTCTACTTTCATAAGAACCATTGCCACCATCATGAAGATCGTAAGCAGTGCGTAGAAGTTATAGGGAATTGCATGTACAAACAGGGTAATTCCATCCTCTCCTTCTACAAATCCGCTGACTGCCGCAGCCCATGAAGAAATCGGTGCAATGATACATACCGGTGCTGCTGTGGCATCGATCAGGTACGCCAGCTTTGCGCGGGACACATTGTGCTTATCTGTCACAGGACGCATAACGCTTCCTACTGTCAGACAGTTAAAATAATCGTCAATAAAGATCAGTACACCAAGAATGATGGTTGAGAGTTCCGCACCAACTCTGCTTTTAATCCTCTTACCGGCCCAGCGTCCGAATGCTGCGGAACCGCCTGCCCTGTTCATCAGACATACCATGGTTCCCAGAATAACAAGGAAGATCAGGATACCCATATTATAAGAATCTGTCAGAACGCTGATCATTCCGCCTTCAAAAATATGAAGGATTGTTCCTTCGAAATTAAAATTAGAGTAGAACAGTGCACCAACCAGTATTCCTACAAACAGTGAACTGTATACTTCTTTGGTGATCAGTGCCAGTGCAATGGCAACAAGCGGCGGAACCAACGACCAGAATGTGCCGTAAAATCTGTCTCTTATACACATCTCCGAGCCCACGAGACTCCTGAGCATCTCG
>ERZ1026943.880-NODE-880-length-13521-cov-5.790509_pt1 | contig 13521 bp, 5 predicted proteins | sample MGYA00519461_ERZ1026943 | MGnify/ENA primary metagenome ERZ1026943 (study PRJEB26926, sample SAMN06164617) | human gut metagenome | biome: ENVO:00009003; feature: ENVO:2100002; material: ENVO:00002003 | host: Homo sapiens | place: USA | collected 2012 ...
ATTCGTCGGCAGCGTCAGATGTGTATAAGAGACAGCGCGGCAACCTGCACCTGGGCATTGACGTGGGCTCCACCACCGTCAAGCTCGCCGTGCTCAACGACGATAACCAGATCGTCTACGCCAAGTACCAGCGTCACCACACCGACGTCCGCGCTTGCGCCCGCGACTTGTTCGAGGGCGCTGCGACCGTGCTGCCGACGGCCCAGATGACCTGCGCCATTACCGGCTCGGGCGGCCTGCTGCTGTCCCAGTGGCTCGACCTGGAGTTTGTCCAGGAGGTCATTGCCAGCAAGCGCGCCGTCGAGACTCTCATCCCGGCCACCGATGTCGCCATCGAGCTGGGCGGCGAGGACGCTAAGATCATCTACTTCGACAACGGCATCGAGCAGCGCATGAACGGCACCTGCGCCGGCGGCACGGGCGCGTTCATCGACCAGATGGCCACTCTGCTGCACACCGACGCCAGCGGCCTTAACGAGCTCGCGGCCAACGCCACCACCATCTATCCCATCGCCAGCCGCTGCGGCGTCTTTGCCAAGACCGACGTCCAGCCGCTGCTCAACGAGGGCGCCCGCCCCGAGGACGTGGCGGCCTCCATCTTCCAGGCTGTCGTGACCCAGACCATCTCGGGCCTGGCGTGCGGCCGTCCCATCCGCGGCAACGTTGCCTTCCTGGGCGGCCCGCTGCAGTACCTCTCCGAGCTGCGCCACCGCTTCTACCTCACGCTCAACCTGGACGAGGAACACCGTATCGTGCCCCAAAACGCTCACCTGTTTGTGGCGAGCGGCGCCGCCATGGCGCACGAGTCCAACAAGCTCAGCACGTTCCCGCAGCTCATCGAGGCTATCGACAGCCTGGGTGACACGCAGGGTGCCGAGGTCGAGCGTCTGGATCCGCTCTTTGCCACCGACGAGGACTTTGCCGAGTTCAAGACCCGCCACGACCAGGAAGTCGTCCCCAAGGGCAAACTCGACGGCTACACCGGCCGCGTGTTCATCGGCATCGACGCCGGCTCCACCACCATGAAGGCCGCGCTCGTGGGCGAGGACGGCCAGCTGTTGCACACCTGGTACGGTAACAACAACGGCGACATCCTGGGCACGGCCAAGGTCATCATGGCCGATTTCTACAACCACATCCCCGCCGGTTGCACCATCGGCCACGTGACCACTACGGGCTACGGCGAGGCGCTGCTCATCGAGGCCCTTAAGGCCGACTCCGGCGAGATCGAGACCGTCGCGCACCTGCGCGGCGCCAAGGCGTTCCTGCCCGGCGTCGAGTTCATTCTGGACATCGGCGGCCAGGACATGAAGTGCCTGCGCGTCAAGGACGGCGTTATCGAGCACATCATGCTCAACGAGGCCTGCTCGTCGGGTTGCGGTAGCTTTATCGAGAGCTTCGCCGTGTCTATGAACATGGACGTGCGCGCGTTCGCCGATGCCGCCATCCATGCTAAGGCTCCCGTCGACCTGGGCAGCCGCTGCACGGTCTTTATGAACTCGCGCGTTAAGCAGGCGCAAAAGGAAGGCGCCACGGTGGGCGACATCGCGGCCGGCCTGTCCTATTCCGTCATCAAGAATGCCCTGTTCAAGGTCATTAAGCTGCGCGACCCCAAGGAGATCGGCAACCAGGTGATCGTCCAGGGCGGCACCTTTATGTCCGATGCCACACTGCGCGCGTTTGAGCAGCTCACGGGCGTTCACGCCGTGCGTCCCGACATCGCCGGCTGCATGGGCGCTTACGGTGCGGCCCTGCTCGCCCGCGATCGCGCCGGCGCTGACGGCACCTCGACCATCCTTTCGGCCGAGGACATCGCGCACCTCACCGTGACGCAAAAGCATGTCCGCTGCGGCCGTTGCTCTAACAACTGCCAGCTTACCGTCAACGACTTTGGCGGCGGCAGGCGCTTCATTACCGGTAACCGCTGCGAGAAGGGCGCCGGCCATAAAAAGCAGAAGACCGAGGCCCCCAACCTTTTCAAAAAGAAAAACGAGCTGCTCTTTAACCGCGAGGTCCTGAGTCCCGACGACGCCCCGCGCGGCACCGTCGGCATCCCCCGCGCACTCAACATGTACGAGAACTACCCCTTCTGGCACGCGTTCTTTACGCGCCTGGGCTTTAGCGTGCAGCTGTCCGACCAGTCGAGCAAGAAGACCTACCAGGCGGGCATCGAGTCCATGCCGTCCGAGAGCGTGTGCTACCCGGCAAAAATGAGCCACGGCCACGTGATGAACCTCATCGACCGCGATGTCGACTTTATTTGGATGCCGTGCGTGCGCTGGGAGCGCAAGGAGGATCCGACGGCCGGCAACTGCTATAACTGCCCCATCGTCATGAGCTACCCCACGGCGCTGGCGCTCAATATCGACGAGATTCGCGAGCAGAACATCGAGTTCCTGTACCCGTTTGTGCCCTATCACGACAAGACCGAGCTCAAGCGCCGTCTGTACCAGGTACTCGCCGTCGACCGTGTGGCCGATGCTGAGGCCGGTCGCGGTCGCGTGCGCGGTCCCAAGATCACGCGCTCCGAGGTCGATGCCGCCGTCAACGCTGCTTTTGAGGCCGATGCGCGTTTCCACGAGGACATCCAGACCATGGGCGAGGAGGCTCTCAAGTGGGTCGAGGACCACGGCGGCCACGGCATCGTACTCGCCGGTCGTCCCTACCATAACGACCCCGAGATCAACCACGCCCTGCCCGAGCTTATCTCGAGCTTTGGCTTTGCGGTCTTTACCGAGGATTCGCTTGCGCATCTGGTAAAGCCCGAGCGTCCGATTCGCGTCGTCGATCAGTGGATGTACCACAGCCGTCTGTACGCCGTCGCCCGTTTTGTGACGATGCGCAACGACCTGGACCTGATTCAGCTCAACTCCTTCGGCTGCGGCTTGGACGCCCTGACCACCGACCAGGTGCAGGAGATTCTGGAGGCCAGCGGCAAGATCTACACCGTGCTCAAGATCGACGAGGTATCCAACCTGGGTGCCGCGCGCATCCGCATCCGCTCGCTCATGGCAGCGCTCAAGGACCAGGAGGCCGAGCGCCTGGCCGATGCCACGGCCGCGGGCGAGGCCTACGAGCAAGGCGACGCCGCGCCGGTGGCGCCTTCCACGGATGCCCCTGCGTTCGCGAGCCGTAAGTACACGTTCGAGGCTCAGCGCGAGAGTGCTTCGACCGCGTGGCCCAAGGTGCCCTTTACCGAGCAGATGCGCGAGGAGGGCTACACCATCCTGTGCCCGCAGATGGCGCCGATTCACTTTGACCTGGTCAAAGAGGTGTTCCGCGGTGCCGGCTACAACTTGGAGCTGCTGCCCTCGACCGACCACGATGCCGTCGAGGCTGGCCTGCGCTACGTGAACAATGACATTTGCTATCCGTCGATCCTGGTGACGGGCCAGATTATGGAGGCCATCGAGAGCGGTCGGTACGACCTGTCCAAGACGGCCGTGGTTATCAGCCAGACCGGCGGCGGCTGCCGTGCCACCAACTACATCGCACTCATCCGCAAGGCCCTGCGCGAGAGCGGCCACCCCGAGATCCCGGTGATCTCGCTTTCGGCCGTGGCGCTCGGTGAGGACAACCCCGGCTTTAAGATTACGCCGGCACTGCTTAAGCAGGCAGTCTACGCAGTGCTCTTTGGTGACGTCATGATGCAGATGCTCTATCGTTGCCGCCCGTACGAGGCCACGCCCGGTGCCGCCAACGCACTCTACGAGGAGTACATGGCGCGCGCCCGCAAGTTGGCGCCCAAGTTCAACCGCCACAACTACACCAAGCTGTGCCGCGAGGCCATCCGCGCGTTCGACACCATGCCGCTTGCGGGCGAGGGCACCAAGCCGCGCGTGGGCGTGGTCGGCGAGATCCTTGTCAAGTTCCATCCCACGGCCAACAACCACGTGGTCGACGTTATCGAGCGCGAGGGCTGCGAGGCCGTGGTGCCGGGCCTGCTCGACTTCTTCCTGTACTCCATGAGCAACGCCGAGCTGCAGAAGGACGAGCTGGGAAGCTCTGCCACTACGCGCGCTGGTATGCAGGCGCTCATCAAGCTCGTGGACTGGATGCGCACGCCGGTGGAGGAGATGCTCGAGAAGTCCCGCCGCTTTGAGGCACCCGAGCGCATCGGCACCATGGCCGACAAGGCCCGTACGGTGCTTTCGGTGTGCAACAACATGGGCGAGGGGTGGCTGCTCACGGCCGAGATGCTCGACCTGATCGATCACGGTGCGCCCAACATCATCTGCACGCAGCCCTTCGCGTGCCTGCCCAACCACGTGGTGGGCAAGGCCGTGATTAAGGAGCTGCGCCGTCAACATCCCGAGAGCAACATCGTTGCGGTGGACTACGACCCCGGTGCGTCCGAGGTCAACCAGCTCAACCGCATTAAGCTCATGATTAGCGTGGCCAAGGAGAACATGCGCGCCGGTAAGGGCTTTAAGCTTGAGAAGGTCGCGCCGCTCGCGATGGACGAGGTCACCGGCCAGATGCGTGCCCACGATGGCTGCGTGAGCTGCGGCTCGGTCGACGAGAGTGCCGTGGCGTCGGTCGCTGAGCGCCTGGGACGCGGCATTAAGAAGTAGTCGGCCTACTTCGAGCCGGATATGAGACGAACGGGTGGTAGCTGTACCGGCTACCACCCGTTTTTGCTGTACATATGTTGCGCAAATGACCTTGCTACAGCCTTCCGTGGGCTTGTCCGATTTTTGGGCCGGCTCGGGCTTTGAAGACAAGTTGCTGCAGGCCCAAGGCGATTTTTCGCTCAACGCAGGCCAGCACAGTGTGACCTATCTGCCAAACGACGATACGGTAACAACCGGTCGCTACCAGGTACTGCTGTACGACAACAACTTTGGCGCGGCCGAGAGCTATCCCAAGTTCGACTGGGGCCAGCTGGGCGCCGCGGTGGTGACCGACTACAGCAAGGGAACGCATTCGTTTGGGCGCATCTTTACGGTGGACGAGAACGCGCGCACCTACGAGCTCGAGGACCAGGTCGCAGTGCCGTTCTCGGGCTACGTAAGCAGTGCACAGCGCGTCGGCGATTCAGATAGTATGCTCGTGGCATCGGGCCAGGCCAAGACCTTTACCGAGTACGATCGCTATGGACTGCCCATCGCCACCTACGAGATGGAAGCCGAGAAGTACATCTACCGCGTGTACAAGTACGAGCTGTAGGGCCGCGCTCAGGTTTGACCAATGGAGTATGAAAACACGCCGTTCGCCGATGCCCCCTCCGCGAGTGGCGGCCATATGGTTTGATGTCAGAAACATATAGTTGTCGCCAGCCTGCTGGCGACGTTCCCCCTGATATCGGAGGTTCCAGGTATGTTTCACGCTCCGTTAAGCAACTATCGGCTGGGCTAACATGGGTCGCCGTGCCATTTCGATAGCCCTTGCAGTGGTCTGCCTAGCTGTGCTCTTGGGCGCTACAGGGCTGTTTGCTATAAGCCGAGAAACGTCCTATATGCAGGAATGCGCTTCCGAAGGGTTTGCCATTGACGGTTACTATCGGGACGACAAGACGAGTCTGGAAACCCTGGCCTTTCTTGAAGAGGATAGCCATCGGTGGCAACTGGTCGACAAAGACGGCAGCTGCGTTGGCGGGCAGTTTAAGCGTACGGATGACCCCAACATCCTGATAATAAAGAAGGAAAACGGCGAAGAATTCGGCACGGTTCACGTTGCGTATATATCGCGCCGACGCAATCAGGGGCAGATTTACCTAATTAGAAATACTGAGGTGACCCGATTTTATCTTGTGAGCACCGATCCGGCGTTTACGGTGGAGTCTGGCGATGTCGATCCGGACAGTTGATTCACGGCAATAAAACAGCGAGCGGGGCTCGGGTGTGAACTGCACCCCGCAATTTGCTCGTGTCCGTATCGCGTCTGCGCCTCGTCGTAACTTGCGTCCGTGCGAGCATTCATCCCGCGCCGGCATCACTTCACATCGAACTCCACGCGATCGAGCTCGGGCACATTGAGGTCGATGAGTTTGCGGGCGACACGGCGGTCGTGCGCCCCAAGCGCCTCGCCTGTCGTCACATGGGCGACGATTTCGCGCTCGACGATGCCTTCTTCGTCCCCTTCGGTGGCCGAGGTCTCGACGGCGACGGTGTAATCCTTAAAGCCCGGCAGCACCGCGGCAAGCTCGCGCGTGGTCTCGGTGACGCCGTAGCCGTCCTGCACGCCGGCCTGCGCCGATCCAATGGAGCCTGCGGTCATAACGATGCAGGGGATGGCAAAGATGACCGTTCCCACGATGATGCGGCGGCGCACTTTGCGTGACAGCTCGTTGACCTCGGCGTTTTCCTTGGCGGTCACAATGCCGTCGCCGTTCAGGTCGCGCTTGAGCGGCACGCGCAAAAGAAGCAGCACGGCTTCGGCAGCCAGTGCGATAAAGACTACATTGATGCCAAACTCGTAAAGCGCCGAGAGAAACAGCGACCCGCTTGCGATGGCGATGCCGTAGCCCGCCGCGCACAGGGGCGGCATGAGCGCGGTCGCCACCGCTACGCCGGCAATGAGCGTCGAAGGCTCCTGATCGCGCGAGTTGCCTAGGCCGCCCGCAAAGCCGCCCGCGAGCGCGACGGCAAGGTCCCATACGGTGGGTGTCGAGTTGTCGATGATGGCCGCCGTGGTGGTGCCAAGGGGCGAGAGCTTAAAGTACAGCGTGGACGTGACCAGGCAAAAGACCATTTGCAGCGCGAGGCCGGCGACGGCCTCGACGGCAATCTCGCGGTCGAGCGTGGCAATACCGTATGCCATGGCAAGAACCGAGCCCATGAGCGGGCAGATGAGCATGGCGCCCACGATGGCGATGTCCGAGTCGATATCGAGGCCGATGCTTGCGATGAGCATGGCGATGATGAGGATGCACAGGTGAGAGCCGGTCAGGCGTGCCCCGTTTACAAAACGCTTGCGGATCACGTGATAGGGCGCGCGTCCCTCGCGAATGTTGAACGCGCGCTTTAAAAAGCGACCAGCCTGTTCGGCAGCCTCACTATGGGCAGGGCGGATGCCATGGCGCCGGTGATGGCGTTCACGCAGTCGCTTGAGCTGTTGTCTATCGAGTTCCATGTTCACCTCGTTCCAGCGCGGTCCGCGCAACGCGCCCGTTGTCCTAACTCTACACCGTGGCGGGCGGGGTGTCTGTTGGATGCGGAATCCGATAGGGCGGATGACGCGGGAGCAAATGCAAATCACAGGCTCAATTCCATCACGCGAAAATATGATGCACCAGCTCCTTCAAATGTGACGAAATTGTGAAGCACGGGAGCATGAATTTCAAAAAATACGCTGGTCGCCAATGTTGCGCAACAGAATTCAAAAATCGACAGCTACCGTTTGATACGTATGGATACATCCGTGTCAAAGGGAGAAAGCCATGGCAAACTATAGTCCACAGCACTTTGAGCCTCGGGCCAAGACTGTCAACGTCAAGGGCGTTGCCAACCGCGCCGTCGCAACCGTTTTGACGGCGGGCCTCATCGCTCAGCCGCTCATGTCGCCGCTGGCGGCAATCGCCGCACCGTCAACCGATAACGGCGATTCTGTTCAGGGGGGGGGTAGTTCTGTAGAGAATACCGTTGCCGCCGGTAACCAAGCGGTCGTAAAGACGGCTGCCCAGCTGGCCGAGGAGTCGGCAAAGCAGCTCAAGGACGCTCAGGCCGCCTACGATGCCGCCCAGAAGAAGGCCGACGCGGCGGGCCAGTCTCAAAAGCAGGCGCAGCAGCAAAAGAATCAGGCCTCGCAGGCTGTGAGCGACAACGAAATCGAGCAGAACGCAGCAGAAGTCGCCGCGCTCCAGGAGAAGATTGACGAGCTCAAAGCCGCCGTCGAAAAGACCGAGCAGCAGCAGAAGAAGCTGGGCGACCTGAACGATCAGCTCGATCAAGCCAACAAGAGTGTCGAGGATAAGACTCAGGCGCTCAAGGACGCCAAGGCAAAGCAGGATGAGGCCAAGAAGGCCCTCGATGATGCCCAGGCCAAGCTCGAGGCCATGGGTATGGACGAGTACGAGGCCGCCAAGAAGGCCGTCGAGGACGCACAGGCAAAGCTCGATGACGCCAATAAGGCCGTTGCTACTGCACAGGCCAATCTGGACCAGGCCAAGGCCGCCGAGGCCAGCGCCCAGCAGGAAAAGAAGGACACTGAGGCCGCTCTGACGACTGCCCAGGCCAAGAAGCAGGAGACTGCCGCTGCGCTCGCAGCCGCAACCACCGCGCGCGATAACGCCCAGCAGAAGTTCAACCAGGCGCAGGCCGCGCTCGATGCTGCCGTCTCGGGTACGGGTGTCGACTTGAGTGCGCTTGAGGCCGCCAAGATCGCTGCTGCTGGTGAGCTCAAGGACGCGCAGGCGGAGCTCAATGCCGCGACGGATGCCGACGCCACCGCACAGACAAATCTGCAGGCCGCCCAGGCTGCCGTCGCTGCCGCGCAGGAGAAGGCCAACGCCGCCAACGCTGCTGTGGCATCTGCCCAGTCTGCATACGATGCGGCAAACAAGGAGTACAAGGACGCGGCCAGTAAGCGTGACGCCGCGAAGACGGCATACGAGCAGGCCCAGCAGACCGAGGCCGACAAGAAGGCTGAGTACGATAAGCTTGTCGAAGTTCGCAAGCAGAAGCGCAGCGAGTGGGAGGCAGCCTGCGCCGCTTCGAACGCCGCGGAAAAGGCTTATGACGCTGCTAATGCCCAGGTTGAGGCTCTTGAGCAGCAGATTGCAGACCTAAAGTCCAACATGACCGTTGACCAGGAAGTCATCAGTCAGGGTATGTTCGGCTTCATGAACTACATCATCGGCGGCAGCCAGTTCACAGCCACGCAGAAAAAGAACGCCCAGGAAGCCGTATCGATGCTGACCGGTGCCGCTGACAAGGCCGAATGGTATGACCAGTACGTCGATCATGACATGTCTCGCGACACCAACCCGCTCTCCCTGGAGCAGATGCGCAACGCCTTGACATATCTCGACACCCAGAACAACCTCCGCAAGGCGAACGGTCAGTCGGCGCTCAGCGTCAGCCTCCGCATGACTGCGGCAGCCGCCCTTAATGTATCATATTCATCGAACATCTGGGGACACTCGGGCTGCTACTGGGACAATGGAGAAAATCTTGCCGGCGGCGGCGGTGCATATACCGGCGGCGAGACCGAGGATACGCTTGGCTGGCCATATACCGGTCTCTACACTCAGGAAAAAGAGGCATTCGATAAGTACGTCGAGAAGAATAGTGACCTTGGGAACCATCGATATGATTCCTACTATATCTACCAGCACTACAGCAGCATCTACCATGAGTGCGGGCACTATCTCAACATCATCGATGCCGGCACGAAGGCTATCGGCATCGCGACCGGTAGCGGTAAGAACACCGATTCCGAGGTAACAATCTTCGATTACAGCGCTGATGACACTCAGGCTGATTTCACTGTTTCCGAGTTCAAGAAGCTCGTCAACGACTACATCGATTCTGCCTATAACGCTGGCGGCACGCAGGCGCAGAAGGCGCAACTCAAGGAGCTTCAGGGCAAGCTCGCCGAGGCGCAGAAGAACTTTGGAACTACTAGGGAAGCTTACTTCGCAGCTGTAAACGGGCAGGATGCCGCCCAGGACGCTTTCACCGCAGCCGATGTGAACATGAACACCGCCAAGGGCGAGTACGAGAAGGCTAAGTCCGGCACCGCCGCCGCGAAGACGGCATACGACGCCGCGAAGGACGCACTCGGCGGAATCGACATCGAGTACCTCAAGCAGAACCTCGATGCGGCCAAGGGCGAGGCCGCTACTGCCCAGGCAGCTCTCGATAAGGCAAACGTCACGCTTGCTGACAGCAAGACGAAGGCAGCCGAGGCCGCTGCTCACAAGGCGAAGGCTCGCAGCGCCCGCGATGCTGCCAAGGTAAAGTCCGATCAGGCCAAAGAGGCGTATGACAACGCTACCGCTTCGGTCAAGGACCTTGCCGCCAAGTGCGATGCCGCCAAGACGGATCTTGCGAACAAGCAGGGCACGCTTGACGATGCCAAGAAGGCCGACGACACTGCCCAGGCTGGCGTTGACAAGGCTCAGGCCGCAGATGTGCACGCCGCGACCGCTCTTTCGGGCGCCAAGCAGGCAGTTGCCGCCAAGACGCAGACCCTGTCCGACGCACAGGCGAAGGCCAAGGCCGCCGAGGACGAGCTGGCCCGCGCAAACAAGGCCTTCGAGCGCTTCGCCGGCGCCCAGAAGGCGGTCGACGACGCCAAGGCCGCCTATGACGCTGCCGTCGCCGGTGTCGCCGATGCCCAGAAGCAGCTCGAGGCCGCCAACGAAGCCGTCGTCGATGCGAACCTCGATATCTTCAAGGCCAAGGCCGAGCTTGCCAACGATGAGGCACTCAAGGCCGATCTTGAGGCTGTCGACCACAAGGCATCCCTTGCCGCGGGCACGACGGGCAACGAGAAGCTGGTCAAGCTGAACGCTGCCTACGCTCGCTATAAGGCCGCCGTCGATGCCGCCGCTGGCCTCAAGACTGCTCTGAGCGATGCCGATGCCAAGCTGTCCGATGCCAACGACGCCTATGCCGCCGCGCTGGCTGAGCTTGGCGATGCCAAGGATGCCCTGGCTGCCGCGCAGGCCGAGTACGACAAGTATCATCCCAAGGCCGAGCCGCAGAGCAAGCCTCAGGCCAAGCCCCAGGTTACGCAGGCCGCCGCAAAGGCCCCCGTTGCCAAGAAACAGGCTGCGCCTGCCGCGCTCGCCCAGACTGGCGACAATTCCGCTCTTGCGGGCGAGGTGTTCGTCATCGGCGGTATCACCCTCGTGGCCGCTGGTGTGACGCTGAGCGATCGTCGTCGCAAGCAGATGTAGCGTTTCGAGCGTAGTTTCTGCAACGAACTTCGGTTCATAGCAGGAACGCTTCGATAGCTTAACCGATAAGGCCGGCGCGCTGTTAAACGCAGCGCGCCGGCCTTTCTTTGTTTCGATTTCAAAAAGCCCGGTCAGCAGCCGTGAAAGCTACCGGCCGGGCAAGCCGTAGGCAATATGGTTGCTGTCGAGCAGCTGCTCGACTTAGCCCAGCAGGCTTAAGCCCACGGAGACAAATGCCAGGATAACGCCGACGATGGACTCGCCGCCGAGCAGGCCGCTGGCGACAACCAGGCCCTGCTCCTGGAAGGCGGCGTCCTTGGCAGCCCTCTCCTCGTCAGAAAGACCAGCGGTGGCGTCGCGGTGGGCGGACCACTTGTCGTAGGCGAGCTTGACGCAGGAGCCCAGGAATGCCGTGAGTGACATGTAGAACGGCAGGTACACGCCCAGGCCGATCATCATGGCCGGAATGCCGAGCCAGTACATGACGATGCCGGCGATAAAGCCGCCTGCGAACCACGGCACGCTCGGGATACCCGAGACCATGGTGGCGACCACGCTTGCCTGCGCGGCCACAAAGCTCTTGTCGGGGCCGAAGGCGTCCGGACCATAGGCGGTGACGAGCGCGACCATGACAGCGGCAGCGACCAGGGCGCCCACGATGCCGCCAATGGCCTGGCCGACCCACTGTGCGCGCGGGTTGGTACCCAGTACGGCTCCGGCCTTAAAGTCGTTCATGACGTCGCCAGCAAGGCCGCACGCCACGGCCACGATGCCGGCGATAAAGAACAGCTTGACCTGCGCGAGCTGCGCGAAAGCTGCCACGATGAGCATGACGATGAGGCCAAAGATCTCCATGGGATCGATACCCGTCTGGCCGCAGCTCTGAGCGCTCATAATGGTGGTGACAAAGGTGAACAGCGTGACGATGACGGCCGGAACGGGGCCGAGGTCGAGCGCGATGGCAACGATCACGGCGATGGCTGCGGTGCCCAGGCCGATGACGCCGGCGTCGAGCTTAAGCGAGCCCGAGATGAGCGACTGCTCGTCGGTGTCGGTGGAGCTGTCGGCTGCAAGACCGCGGACGATACCGGCGACCTGCGGCAGGATGTCCTTAAGGACGACGGCGACTCCAAAGCCCATCATAAGGCCCATACCGAGGGACTTGACGATACCCTGCGCGGTCACAATATCGAACAGGCCGGCAGCGGTGCCGCCAACGATGATGCCAAAGTTGCCCAGCAGCGCGCCGGCAAACCAGAAGGCGACGGGGGCGAAGCCCACCAAAAAGCCGATGGACAGCAACATGGGCGAGTTGTAGATGGCAAAGGTCACGCCGGGGATATTGAGCGTACACAGCATGCTGGGCACCACGCCCAGAGCGTCGCGCAGCACGCTGTAGATGCCTGCGATGGCCATGGAGCCAAAGAGCTGCTTGCCGGTCTTGCCGCCGGCCTCGGTGGCGCGCAGGGTCTGAGCTGCGGCGTTGCCGGTGGGGAACTCCAGCGCGGCGTCCACGATAAAGTGACGGTGGATGAGCGCTGTCGCCAGAAGGCCCAAGATGGTGCCGGCGAGCGCCACGATAAACATGTCGAGCCAGCTGATCTGGTCGGCATAGCCCAGCATCCAGGCGCCCGGGATGGTAAACGCCAGGCCGCCGGCGACCATGGCGCCCGCGGACATGATGGTGTGGGTGACGTTGGCCTCGTTGAGGCTGGCGTTGCCCATGAGCTTCAGGAAGAACAGCGAAATGACGGCAGCGAAAATGATCGGCCAGGGGAGTGCGCCCATCTTGAGGGCGGTATAGGCCGAGCTTGCCGTGATGATCACGCAGCCAAGGACGCCGATGACGACGCCGCGCAGCGTGAGTTGACCGCGCATCGAGGTACGGTTCGAGGGATTGCTCATATAGAACTCCTTTGCGTATATCCGCTTCCCCCGGGAGCGCCGCTACGGATACGGCGCGGGAAGTCGGGTTACCAAGGGCCGCCGCGTGAGCTCGCGCGCGACCGCGCACCAGTATAGCCGCAAGCTAGTCATTTTGGGACGGGGCTATTTTAGCTACCCCTGTTTGCCGGAGGGATATACTGCTGGGCAGACGAAAGGAGCACCGACGATGCTTAATGGGTGCGCATATATATTGACGGTCGACGTGGGCAACACGTTCATTCGCTTTGGCCTGTTTGCAGAGGATTCGGCCGCGGCGCAGGAATGTCCGCTTGCGACGTGCGAGATCACCACGCCGTCGAGCATCACAGCAGACGAGGCGCGCATGCGTCTCGTGCAGGTCATGGCCGCACTGGCGGCCGATGCGGGCATGCCGGGTGTGCTCGTACCCGCCGCGGCCGTGCTGAGCTGCGTGGTCCCGGCGCTCGAGCGCCCGTGGAAGGCGGCGCTTTCCCGTACCTGCACGGGGCGCGTGCTCACCGTGGGGCCGGGCCTCAAGACCGGCATGCCCGTGCACTACGACGATCCGGCCGAGATCGGCCCCGACCGCATCGCCGATGCCGTGGCGACCCGTGCCGTCTACGGCTCGCCGTGCATCGTGATCGACCTGGGCACTACGACCAATATCGAGGTCATCGACGCGTGCGGTACCTTTGTGGGCGGCGTCATCGCGCCGGGTCTGGCGCTCGGCGCCCGCTCGCTCTCGGCCGCTGCGGCGCGTCTGCCGCAGG
>ERZ1026943.904-NODE-904-length-13282-cov-5.168065_pt1 | contig 13282 bp, 9 predicted proteins | sample MGYA00519461_ERZ1026943 | MGnify/ENA primary metagenome ERZ1026943 (study PRJEB26926, sample SAMN06164617) | human gut metagenome | biome: ENVO:00009003; feature: ENVO:2100002; material: ENVO:00002003 | host: Homo sapiens | place: USA | collected 2012 ...
TCCTTGATCTGTGCGAAGCTTAGCTCCTGTTTGATGCGGGGGATTTTCTCCCACAGATTTTTCTCAAAGCTATCCTCTCCCAGTGTCAGAAAATGCGGCAGGGGAAACGCCTGCAGGAAAGCATCCACACATTCTTTGTCCACAATGGTTTCTTCATTTTTGTGAAGATATCCACAAGCTTTATTAAAAGTATCCTCCGTAAATCCCTTTGCACCGTATGCCCGGTCCAACAGATCGCTTAAATGAATGATGCGAGAAAAAAGCGGAATCTCTTCCCATGTTTTTCCAAACGGTCCACTCCCATTGGCATTTTCATGGTGATACAGAATTACATTCTTCACATCCGTATGGAAGGGAAGTCTCTGTATATTTTTTTCACCCAGGGTACAGTGAATTCCTACCTGAGAAGCTTGCGGAACATTTGCAACATCCTTATGTAATTCTTCCTGAATATACTGTGTCAGTGCATTATCATGAAGCAGGGCACATGCTGCCAGATCCTGCAGGCTCTCATCGCTGATCCCCAGCTGCTCTGCCATGCAGACACTCATGTATGCCACACGCTTCGCATGTTTGTCAGACACATGTACCAGTTCTGCCTCCACACAGTCCAAAGCATACGAACAGGCTGACAGTAATCCTAAAACATCCAGTAACATTTCTATTTCTCTCCAATCTATTTATAACACACCTATTATGACAATGATTTATGTGAAAAGCAAGCATATCCCATACAATAAATTATATCAAAAAGAAGCAGCTCCCGGTACTGCAGAGTTGCTCCTTCTTACTGTCCATTGATCGGATTATGTTAGCTATTGATCCTCTTAATTACTTCTTCCATTACAGGCATCGCAGGTATTGCTCCTTCTCTCTCAACACATAGGGAAGCCACCGCATTTCCAAAGCGGACACATTCTATCATTTCCTGTAAAGAATATTCTTCTATACGCTTACCGGATTCACAAATCTTATATAAAAAGCCTCCCATAAAAGAATCTCCGGCACCGGTGGTATCCACAACTTTGCTGGAATAACCTGAAACATATGCTTCCTGCTGATCCTGCAGATATACAAACGATCCTTTTTCTCCTAAAGTAATGAGTACTATTTTTGCGCCATACTCTGTTATGGTCTCTGCTGCTTTCCGAACATCCGTACAACCTGTTAATAGCTCAATCTCTTCTTCTGATACTTTAACGATATCTGCATATTCTAAAATACTTCTCATCCATTTACAGGCTTCTTCCTGTGAATCCCATAAACTGGCTCTGTAATTCGGATCATAAGAAATAATTGTTCCATTATTTTTCGCAGCTTTTAATGCAATAAACTCTGCATTTCTGGATAGTTCATCTGTTAACGACAAAGAGCCTACATGAAGAATACGGCTTTGGCAGATGATATCTTTCCGTATTTCCTCAGCCTTCAGACCGATATCTGCTCCGGGTTTTCTGGCAAACGCAAAATTTCGTTCTCCGTTATCTGCCAGTTTAACAAAAGCAAGTGTTGTAAAATAGTCTGCATCACTTATTAATCCTTCGGTTGAGACACCGCATTTATCCAAGGTTTCCTTTAAGAAATCACCCAGGAAGTCTTCTCCTATTTTTCCGATAAATGCTGTTTGGGCACCCAGCCGTTGTGCCGCAACCACAACATTAGCAGGTGCACCTCCCGGATTTTGTGTATAAGACAATGTTTGTCTTTCACTCTCTTTTTTCCCGGTAAAATCAATCAATATCTCTCCCAGAGAGGTAATATCATAATGCCGTTTTGTCCTATATTTTATATCTACGCCTATATTTCCTTGTGGGTATAATTTTCCTGTATAGCGATATAAACCATGCTCCCACAATAATGTAAATGTATTTCCGTCTATGAGGATATCAATATCTGTTTCTTTTTCCATCATTTCACAGGGCACAGTCCGTATACCATATCTGGAAGCTCTGTCTGCCCGGTTATAATTCACGGTCATTTCTTTATTTGAAGAATCAAAGCATATTGTCACTGTATGTCTGTCTGTATCATATAGATCAATACACAACAACTCTCCATCTCCCGGCAGCTTTCCCTTCAGTTCTACCATAACCGGCTCACTTTGCGGTGGTATGTTTTCACCGGTCCAATGTTTTTCCAATGTTCTGCTGAAGAGCTTCATCTCAGCTTTCACTTTATCAGCCACTTTTGCGCACAAGCGCCTGTTATCATCTAAATACCACACTCGTGATACATCCAGTATTCCACGATACCCCTCCTCCGGACCGAAATCCCGGATCCAGGGCATCCACAACCAGCCGCCCAGCCAGGCAACAGACCGTATTTCCCCATGCAATACCGGATATGTCTGTGCTGCATAATAATGAGTTCCAAGATCCAAAGTTCCGCTTATCTCTTTATGGAATTCACATTTGTCAAAATCCACCTGTCCGGACAGATACAGCGTCGTTACACTGTCTTTTTCATACATCGGCGAAGTTGTCAAAAACCAGACATCATCAAGGCAGAAGGCATCCGGACATTCAAACATTCTGCCCTCACCGGGCTCTGCTTCGTACAAAATTCCGCTATACGCCCAATGGTACAGATCGGTAGAAGAGAAAAGATAAATTCTTCCGCAGCTGTCCGGATGTTCAATTCTTCCGGTGGATCCTCCACAGATCATTCTCCATTTCCCTTGTGCAAAAAACACCTTGGGATCTCGAAAATCTCTTCCTCCCTTTTCCGGGACTTCTTTTATCAGCGGGTTTTCTTCTGCCTTTACGAAATGTATCCCATCCTTCGACACTGCCAGATTTTGCGTCTCAAAAATACCGGTTTCATCTTCCGTTCTTCCTGTATAAAATAAAAATAGCTGATCATCATGTACAACAACCGATCCGGAAAAACATCCGCCGTTTTTATCGTTATCATAGGGCATGTCGGGGACCAGTGCCGGTTCCAATTCTTCCCAGTGTATCAGGTCCCGGCTTACCGCATGCCCCCAGTGCATACTGTCCCAGTTATCATGGTACGGATTATACTGATAAAATAAATGATATTGTCCTTTAAAAAACACCAAGCCATTAGGATCATTGATCCAGCCTTTCTGTGGTGTAAAATGTAGGGATGGCCTTACGATTTCTCTCATTTTCTTATCCTTTCACTGCTCCGGCAGTCATACCACTTATAATATACTTCTGCAAAATGACATAAAATACTAATTCAGGAAGCATGATCATCAGACTCGCTGCAATGATCCCACTGTAATCCATGGAATATTGTCCTTTAAACATAGATGTCATTAATGACACGGTGTTTAAGGCATTATCCTGAATAAAGGTTGATGCAAACGGGAACTCATTGTAAATATAAACTGCATTAAAAATAATGATCGTCACGAACGTGGGTTTCATAACCGGAATCACCACTTTGGTACACAGCTTAAATAGATTGCAGCCGTCGATAATTGCTGCTTCTTCCAATTCTCCGGGGATATCTCTCAAAAATCCGGTAAACAGCAAGGTATTGAACGAGATGTTCACTGCAACATACGGCAGGATCAGTCCCAAACGGGTTCCAAGAATTCCCATCAATGAATCAATCCGATATACCGGAAACAGTAGTACATAAATAGGGATGCCAATCCCGATCAGCAGGAAAAGATACAATGTTTCCGATGCCTTATGGTTTCTGAAAACCATTCTGGCAATTGCAAACGAACTCATAAAAGTAAATAAAATACTGAAAAAAGTAGATATTACTACCAGTAAAATCGTGTTAAAATACATTCTGGAAAAATCAATAGTATCGATCGCACGCTGATAATTTTCAAAGTTTATTGTCTGCGGCAAAGAAAGCGGACTGTTGACAATCTCATTATTTGTCTTTAATGAAAGTAACATAGCCCACAGTATTGGCATGACCAAAAGAATAATCAATCCCAGCAGACATATGTAAAAAATGACTTTTTTTATCGATATTCTCTTGTTTCTCATGTTTAACTCCTTTGCTTCCTCGTTGTGATCTTAATATAGGAAAACGAGCCCAGAATTGAAAGTAACAGAATTGCAACCGCAATTGCCATTCCATATCCATACCTTCTGGATGTAAATACTGTAAAATACATATATGAGGTAAGCAGCTCCGACTGATGAGTAGGTCCTCCGCCTGTCATCTGATATACCAGTTCATATATTTTAAATACGCCTGTTACCACCAGAACAATATTAATAATAAAGGTCTCTTTCAGCATAGGAATTGTCACATAAAACAAGCGTTGTAACAAATTGGCTCCATCAATATCACAGGCTTCGTAAATATCTCCCGGTATTGCTTTGATTCCGGATAAAAAAATAGTTCCATGGAAACCCAGTACCTGCCATGTGAATACGATCGCCAATGACAATGGAGACCATTTAGTTCCACCGATCCATTCAATAGCAAGCATATCCAGTCCTATTTTACGCAATACACTATTTACCAGCCCATAATTAGGATTCAGGATATATCCCCAGATAATTCCTATGATAATAGGCGCTATTACATAGGGAGCAAAAATCACCATTTTAAAAAATGCGTTTCCGTGAAAATTCTTGTTCATCAATAATGCTGCCATAAAAGATCCAACGATCAGGAATATCACACTGAATAACAATACTAAAAATGTATTTTTCAATGCGATCAGAAATAGCTTATCATGGAACATAGCAACATAGTTTTTTATTCCCACAAAGGATGCTTTTCCAAGACCACTGTAATCCGTAAAGCTATAGTAACATCCGATAAACACAGGAACAATAATAAATACTGCATAAATCATAAGAGTCGGAAGCAGCATAATGATTTTTGCTTTCTTTGTACTCAACCAATACATAGCTTTCTCCCTTTCCATTCTATAGAAAAGAGCGGTATTACTTAATTTCACACCGCTCTTATAGTTTTATCTTTCGGCACTTTGTAAATTTTCTACATAATCAGCTGCTTGTTCCGGTGTGTAAACTCCGGTCATAACACCGAAGGTAGCATCAAAATATCCATACGCCACATTGGACGAAAGTGAATTAAACGGTTCAGTTACTGCTTTCCAGTCATCATTTAATGCCGTGATCATCGTGGAAAGTACAGGATGTTGACTCTCATCAATCTGTCCATTATATGTAGAGCACGGTAATGCCGCGGTATCCTCTGCAATGATCCTGGTTCCCTCTTCGCCGTAATAGAACTGCCAGAACTGCATAATTGCATCTAACAACGCAGGATCTTCTGCTGCCTTTGAAGATACTACATAAACACCGCCGGATGCCTTGATTCCGATCTGCTGCTCATACTGGCTGTCGGAAAAGGTAGGTCCCCAGAAAAATCCGATTTTAGAAGCTATATCACTTCCCTCAAAATCACCGATATCCCATGCTCCGGAATTGAACATTGCTGCATTTCCACCTAGGAACTGCTCTTTTGCTTCAAAATATCCAATATTGGAAATGTCCTTTGTAAAAGTTCCTTTTTCACGCATTTCTTCTACTTTTTCGAAATAGTGAATAAAGTCTTCGTTATTCCAGGAAATGCTTCCATCCTTCAGACCGTCAAGCTTTTCAAAAAATCCATATCTTGCCAGCATTGTCTCGAATGCCCAGATACTGTAATTATCCTGCGCCCCCACGGTCAGCGGTGTGATTCCGGCTGCATTCAGCTTATCTACCACATCCAGGAACTCTTCATAGGTAACAGGCACTTCTTCGATTCCTGCCTGCTGGAAGAGATCTTTGTTATAATAAAATCCTACCATCATAACTTCACTGGGCATTCCCACATCTTTGCCGTCAACGGTACATGAATGCACCAGTCCGGGAAGAAGGCTGTCATTGATACCATACTGATCCAATGCATCCGTCAGATCATATAAATACCCATTCTGCGCAAACTCCTTTGCGGTTGCCTGCTCCAGCCAGAAAACATCCGGAAGCTTATTTTCTCCTGCCAGTAAAGTCATCTGTGTATTATGCTCGGACACTTCTTTACCCGTAATATCAATTTTAATCCCCGGATGGCTTTCTTCAAAGGCAGTAATAATCTTCTGCAGATGCGGCTCCTGTGCCTGAATATCAGCAACATGCTCTGCAAACTGGATCGTGATCTCTCCGGATCCATCTGCAGTCGTAGAGCTCTGCGCAGTCTCTGCACCGCCTGTAGTTCCTTCTGCATTTCCGCATCCTGCCATTGTAAACAGCATAGCGGCCGCACAAGTAAGTGCCATCATTTTTCTCCAATACTTTTTCATCATAATTGTACCCTCCTTATTCTTGTACATGAATATCATCTAACGTCCCATACAGGACGTCAATATGTTTGCACATTTTCCCATTCTCTTCCTTCTGACTGTAAATACCCCATGCTTTTCCACAGATGAAGAAACTGGACATTTCACCTTCTATTGCAGGATGGAATGACAAGGTTCCGCGATACATATCACTTTGCAGTCCCAATAATGCATTCAGCACTCCCCAGCTTGCCATTGCTCTGCAATAATGATGACCGGACTCGATCTCACTGAACGGATTCCTCTTGTATCCGTCATAACGATCCCGAATTGACTTTACCACCGTCAGACCTTCCTCTACACAACCTGAATAAATCAGATTAACGGCTACTTCATACTCTACTCCTGTCCACACCTCTCCGGCATAGGATAACGGGAATTTAGGTCTGCCGCCTTTCGGCCAGGTAGCTACTACCATTCCATGCTCTTCATTGATTGCATATGCTCTGTGTACACTGTCCGTATGATAAAAATCCGTTTTATAATTATACTTGAATACGGATTCCATAGCAGATTTTACATGCTCTTTCGGTAAAATTTCCCCGATTCCGGCCATATATGCCAGGAACTGTCCGAGAAGCTGATCTGACAGGCAGCCTTTTCCGAATTGATACTTATATTTATCAATCTCCTTCTGTACCTGAATATAATATTCCCCGTCAAACATCAGTTGGTCGGCTCTTGCAGCTCCTTTTTCGTAAGCATCTGCGTATAGCTGGTGATGTTCTTCGTCTCCTACGATCTCAGCCATCTCTTCACAGCATTTCAATGCTGCCAGGAAAATACTGTCCGTCATGGGATTCGGTCCGTAAAATTCAATATCATAGGTTGTATTCTGCTGACCGTCCAGTACATCATCTCCATCCAGATCCCATTGTTTCAGGGCATATTCCATTGCCAGCACTACTTTGGGCCAAATGGTCTTCAAAAATTCCACATCCCCAAGATTCTTGAAATCCCGGTAGACACGAACAACACTTCCAAGTTCTCCATCACAGGCCGGAACCATTGCATACCGTTCCTGATCAAATACGGAAAACATTCGTGTAGACATGCATCCTGTCTCATCTGTTTCTCTCAAAAATTCTACATTACGCATGGTTTTTTCAAGATCCGGGAACAGAAAAGCAACCGTCTGTGCATAATTCCATACATGAGGCACACTACCGTAACCGCAGCCTATGTAGTCACGTATTCCTTCAAATCCGGCAAAGGTTCCGTCTTCCAGCCGGAAACATAAATTACTTCGAAGATTCGTAATGTTTGCAGTCAGAGCATCAATCACATAATAAGGTAATGTAGTCTTATGGAACATAGCATCGGCAAATTTTCTGCTATCTGATTCCAGTCGTTCCTTATTATGGTATACATATTTTGCTACATCCCATGCATCTGTAAATTTTGTTGCATAGTAATTTCTTACTGTTCCGTATTCACCGCGCTGGAATTTCTCGTAGTCCTCATCAAACTCGATCCATGCCTTTACTCTGTTAGGAAAATACCATGTAATGACAAATTCGAAGGTCCTTTCTTCTCCCGGCTGAAGTTCTTCCCAGGCTCCGATAGATCCGATCTTTTCTCTTCTTTTCAGGAAACTGAAATTATGAAATTGTGCAAATTCACATCCCACACTGTCAGATACGGTCTCTTTTTCCAAAAGTCCATCACTGGTAAAGTCATCCCAGAAATCCTGTATTCCATCTACCCATTCGCCGTCAAACCACTGTGTTTTATAGGTTACATTGGATCCACTGGTCAGAATCGCCATATTTCCGTACCGTAAATGATCCTCTTTCAAATGTTCGGGTGAATAATACAAGCCCTTCACATCATCAAATTCCCGATATTCATTTTTTACGCTGTCAGCCAGCTTCAGGTTCTCAATAACATCATATCCCTCAAACCCGGATGCATTGGGAAGCGTACCTACCAGGCTTACTTTGGTCGGACAGTCTGCAATATTTTTCACCGTGTATCGGATAATTGCACAGGGAATACTGGAATCATCTGTATTTAAAGGAATAAACGGTGTATATGCTTCCATTGACACTTTTACGGGTAATTCGGAATCTTTGAAATTCACCCTTGCAAAAGGATATTCACAAATCAGTTCGGAATCTTCCATTCTTGGCAGGTTTACTAATTCAGCCTGAAGATATCCGTGCGAGCTGGTATATGGCGGAACCATTCTCGATTCCAGAATTTTCGATATAGGTTTTTCCAGTTCTTTGTTTTCCGTACGAATTGCAAAAAAGGAAAGGGGAAATTTCGTATTCTTTGAAGGCCAGTTAAAAATTTCCCAGTCGAGGAACTTTCCTCTTGAATTTACAGAGAAATTACCTGTTCCGATTCCGCCCAACAGAAAACGGACTTCCGTTGCATCCCGCTTAAAGACCCTCGGTGTTCTGTCAAATAATTTTTCTTTTGAAAATGTCTTTTTCATCTTCTCCTCCTTTTAGTTGTTCGGTTGTTCGAATAACTTGTTTTATTTTTTAACTCTCCGCTTTTGCAGAGAGTTTTTTTTAATCTTGTTTGTTCGAATAACTTATGCTATGATATTAGCATAACAAAAATATATTGTCAATCACTTTTCAAAATATGGGGGATTTTATGAATACCAGAACACCAAAATACATGCTTATAAAAAATGAATTCGTCCTGAAAATCGAAAGCGGATATTATCGTCCCGGCGATCTCCTCCCTTCCGACAATGAATTAATGCGTACTTTAAATGTAAGTAAAAGCACTATTACGCAGGCCCTGAAATGTCTGGAAGCTGAAAACTATATTATACGGCAGCAAGGAAAAGGCACTTTTGTAGCAGACCGCTCCAAAGATAAAATAAACCTATCTATTTATTTATGTCCTATGGAAGATAATGAGAAACATTTTTGGATCTCTCTGATCGAACAATTTAATCTGACATCTTCCGAATTTTCCGTAACACCGACTTTTCTCACCAACGATAAGGCTCCTCTGCGTGACTCGCTGCTACAAAGCTTTACCAGTGGAAATGCACCGGATATTCTGTCCCTGGACGGTCCTGATGTCCCCTATTGGGCATATATGAATTCTCTGCTGCCGTTTGATGGATATATGGATTCGTCTTTCCTATCCTCTTTTCTGTCTCCCATTCTGACACAGGGAACCTATCAGGGGAAATTATATCATCTGGGTTATACGGAATCCACTTTATGTATTCTGTATAACAAGGAGTTGTTCCATTCCCTTGGTATCCGCATTCCGACTTCTGCGGAAGATGCCTGGAGCTGGGATGAGTTTCTGAATGTCTGCCATACAATACAGACCAAAACCTCTTTTCCCTATCCGTTGCTTATGGACTCCGGACGCGGTCTTTCTCCAAAATCCGGAGAATGGAACAGCTATGCCGGATTGCCATTTATCGTGCAGAACAACGGCAGCTTTTTTAACGATACGCTGACGGCAACCTCTGGATATATTAATTCTCCGGCTTCCGTCGCTGCTATGAATTGGCTGGGCGAATTATTTCATAAATATCATTATACCCACGTGGAGGATCTCAGTGCCGATTTTCCTGATAACTTTGCCATGAGTCTATCCCTGCCCAGTGCTTATTTTCAATCACAGAAAAGGAATAGTAATATCGGCATAATCCCTCTTCCCCATGGTATAAAAGCAGCTTCTCCCCATGGAAGCTGGGGATTATGCATGTCCAGACAGACACAATATCCCAGGGAATGTTGTGAATTTATCCGCTATGTTTTCAGTCTGCAGAACCAGTTGAAGATCAGTCAGTTAACGGGTATTCCCGTTTTAAAAGAGATTTATGACGTAATGGACAGCTTTCAAGCTGGTTCCGGCAACAGCAATATTTTATTTTCACAATTACGGAACACCTCTTTTACCAGACCGCAGACCCCCGCATATCCTTTCTTCAGTAAGCAGTTTTCCTATGCGTTTTATAATATTGCCATGGGTGCTGATGCACAAGAAGAAATGAATCACCTGGCGCAGCAGGTAGACGATCATCTTTACCGGCATAATTACTATCAACAAAGCTAATAATTTAGGCTAAGGATAAATAAAATCATTTACCCTTAGCCTATTTCCTTAAATATACAATTTTGACATTTCCTCTTCCAGTCCCCACCGCTTACAGTTCTCTGCCAACTGCGCCAGTGAATATCTGAGGTAATCCATGGGGTGTTCCTTCGTAATCTCCACGGCAAAACGAAGATTTTTATAAGTATTCTTCATTCCCCAGATCACATCCTCCCAGGGAGTTCCCTCCGGGATTCCTTTCACGCTTTCATCTGCATAGACCACATTTTTTGCTCCCGCCTGATACAGAAGATCAAAATAGGCTTTCATTTCCACTTCGTTCAGCTTCTCGTGAACAAAAATAAGCCCTTCGCCGTATCCCGCAAAAACAGGCTTGCCCAGATATCGGCACAACATCTGCTTTAACATTTTTTCCGCACAGGTATAGTCGCTGACTCTTCCCAACACGATCGGAGAAAAGCCAATAGAATTAGCCGGAAGAGTGTAAAGCATGCCCTCACACTCTTTTCCGGCTTTTATCATTTTCCCTGTTTTCTCAAAAATCACCAGGGATTTCTCATCATATTTTACTTTTTTCTTATAATCATAGATCTTAATATCTGCGCAAAGCTCTGAAGGGTTAAACTTTTCCATCCCGGTACCTCCGTCCGTTTCTGAAAATAAGTATACCTCTTCTGCCCTGTCAGTTCAATCCGGTTCTTTTACCGGGGAATCCGGATCTCTTCTACAAAGAAATTAGTGCGATAGAGATAGCACAGTTCCTTCTCCGTGATGTAAAAGCCGTAATCGGCATTAAAATTTTCTTCGTTTTCTTCTTCAATAGAGCCTGCTGCCCGGATCTCATCCCAGGTCTTCCCCAAAACTTCTTCCGGGGTGACTTCTTCGCCGGTGGCAACGGAGATCGTCACGGGTATGTAATAGGATAATGGATGCGCTGCTCCTGCATAATAAACCGTGTCATTAAAATGCAGGCTGACATACTCGTCATCCGCTAAAGTAATACCATTGAATACCAGATAATTATCATCGTACCGCTGTCCCTCGGAAAGAGTTTCATCGACCAGCTCATACGCTCCGGTGTGATTCTCCCCTTCTTCCTCATACTGCGCTCTGTATTCCTCATACATCTGCTGTAGATAATCATTCACTTTTGCATACTTCTCATCGGAAAAATAGAACTCATCCATTTCGTAGTAATAGGTCTTTTTCTCATCGTCATTGTAGAAGTCTTTTACAGTGTTGGAACATTCTCCGTAGTCTTCCCAGGAAAGCCACGCATCCTCATCTTCGTAGGAAGGACCTGTTGTGGATGCCGTAGTGTCGGAAACAGTCTCCGTGGATACTGTCGCTTCCATGGATTCACCAGTCTCTGAAGTGCTCTCTTCCGTTACCGCAGCCTCTGCGGATCCGATAACCTCTGAACTACTACTCCCTCCCACCGGATCACTCCCCTGTGCTCCGCAGGCAGACAACCCCAGTGCCATAATTCCTGTGATAACTATTAATTTGCCCCTCATTTTGTATCTCTCCTTATGTATTTATTGTAACCGAACGCTTCCCCCGTCCATTACAAGCATAAGCTTAACATATTATAATATCATAGTTGCATCACGTGCAACTCTTCCGATTTATTATTCAATTATCATTTCATAAAAAACGCAGAAATGTATAAACATGAATTACACATCCACGCGTTTTTTCCGGTAATAATTCTCAGGCCTCTTGGGATTTTTCTTTTCCCTCAATAATCGCCCTTACCTCTTCTACTGTTTTATCTGTTGCAGATGCAATCAGTTCTATTGAAAGACCGTTTTTGTACATTTTTGCAATGAGTCCTGCCTCACCCTCTGCACGCCCAATTGCAATACCTTCTTCCTTAACTCCCTGGCTCAAATTACACATAGTGCTCATATCCTTTCTGAAATTCTCTTCTAATGGGATATCATATTCATTTCCAATAATGTCCAGCTTCTCATCTATAGTAAGCTCTCTGGACAATAATGCTCCCAACAGACGATGTAACTCGTAGGTCTCATCATGTTCCGGCAGTTCCTTTGCAAGACCTATCATAATGATATTCAACAGATCCAGATTACCTTTCCATTCATAAGAACCGATCAGGTCTTCTTTGGTCAGATGAATATGGCTCATGGTGTTTTCCTCCATATTCATACAAATCCAAATAGAATAGACACTTTTAATGTCATCGTAACTCGAATTCTCGAAATCTCGTTCCTTCTGGGAAGAAACCAGTCTGCTTACATAGAATACTGCCCGGTTCAGGATCTCATAGTCGCTAGGTTCGTCCTTTTGCGCTTCCACATTGATGATGATCTGCGAAAGGCCATCCTTCATCCGCACATAAAATACAATGTCAAAACGCACCAGGCCTTCGTTCAGTTCCTGATTCTCTGTATTAAAACCAACAAGGCGTTGACCATTCTGAAAATGCACCGCATTCGTCAGTCCCGGCTCCACCGGCACGGCGCTGATATAAGGAAGTCCCTCTATCAGTGCTGCTACCTCGAGCGGATCCATCCCCTTAAATTCCTCCACGGTCTTCACCAGGATCCGCGCCAGGATAATCTTATGTGCTATCAGGCGTTTTGCGCTGTTATCGTATTGGGCGTCTCTGTCTGTTGCCATTACTGCATTTTTTAATTCCGTATTCAATGGTTTCCTCCTTTTGTGTCAGGTAATTATAGATACCGCCGAAAATAAAAGGATTTCGCCATATCTACATTATAACTTACCTGTTTTTCTGATACAACTGGTTTCTGTGTGGGGTTTGCCTCTCCTGATTTCCCGGGGAAGCAGGTTGACATCAGCTTTCGCTGATAAAGAAAATTCATAAGTGATATGTACTTATAGAGGAAGCATACTCTATATTTTCTGTCTCTTATACACATCTGACGCTGCCGACGAATAGCCTTGTGTAGA
>ERZ1026943.926-NODE-926-length-13073-cov-5.639038_pt1 | contig 13073 bp, 10 predicted proteins | sample MGYA00519461_ERZ1026943 | MGnify/ENA primary metagenome ERZ1026943 (study PRJEB26926, sample SAMN06164617) | human gut metagenome | biome: ENVO:00009003; feature: ENVO:2100002; material: ENVO:00002003 | host: Homo sapiens | place: USA | collected 2012 ...
AAGATGTAGAGGAATTAAAGAATTTTGTGGGAGATCAGAAGGCACTGATGTCCTGGAAAATGGACGGACTTACCATTGTTCTGACTTACCGGGGCGGACATCTTTTTAAGGCAGTCACCCGTGGAAATGGAGAAGTAGGCGAGGTCATCACAAACAATGCAAAAGTCTTTAAAAATGTACCGCTTCAGATCAGCTATCAAGGTGAGCTGATACTGCGCGGCGAAGCAGTGATCGGCTATAAAGATTTTGAGAAGATTAATGAACAGATCCAGGAAGCAGAAGCCAAATATAAAAATCCGCGTAATCTCTGCAGTGGTTCTGTACGCCAGCTGAACAGTGAGATTACAGCAAAAAGAAATGTAAAATTCTATGCATTTACACTGGTCAGTGCAAAAGATGTGGATTTCCACAATTCCAGAGCCTGTCAGATGGAATGGCTGAAAGCACAGGGATTCACGACGGTAGAATATCATATGGCGACCAGAGATACAGTAGAAGATGAAGTTGCTAAATTTTCGTCAGAGATTAGTAAAAATGATTTTCCTTCTGACGGACTTGTGCTATCATATGATGATATAGCGTATGGAAGATCGTTGGGAAGAACAGCAAAATTCCCGAGAGATTCTTACGCATTCAAATGGCAGGATGAGATCAGGGAAACGATTCTGCGTGAAATCGAATGGAGTCCGTCAAGGACAGGACTGATCAATCCGGTTGCAATCTTTGATCCGGTGGAGTTGGAAGGAACGACGGTCAGCCGTGCAAGTGTTCACAATATCAGCATTATGGAAGAACTGGAACTTGGCATCGGAGATAAGATCGAAGTTTATAAGGCAAATATGATCATTCCGCAGATTGCAGAGAATCTGACAAGAAGCGGTGTGAAAGATATTCCGGAAAGATGTCCGGTCTGTCAGGGTGAGACGAAGATCAGACAGGTAGGAAATGCGAAAGCATTATACTGTATGAATCCGGAATGCCAGGCAAAGCATGTGAAGGCATTTGCATTATTCGTAAGCAGAGATGCACTTAATATAGAAGGATTGTCGGAAGCAACACTGGAAAAATTCATTTCCAGAGGATATATCCATACATTTGCCGATATCTTCCATCTGGATCAGTACAAAGATGAGATTCAGGGAATGGAAGGATTTGGAGAAAAATCGTACAAGAAGCTGATCGAAAATGTGGAAAAAGCAAGAACAACCACGCTGCCAAGAGTCGTCTATTCACTGGGAATCGCCGGGATCGGACTTGCCAATGCAAAGGTTATCTGCAGAGAGTTGAAATATGATGTAGAAGCCCTTTTGCGGGTTACAGAAGAAGAATTAAATGAGATCCAGGGTGTGGGAGAAGTTCTGGCAAAGGCATTCACCGGATATTTTTCAGATGCAAAGCATGTGGAGAATTTCAGAAAGCTTTTAGAAGAGCTGACAATCCCGGAGGAGACGTCAACAAAGAAACAGATTTTTGAAGGTGTTAATTTTGTGATCACCGGAAGCGTAACACATTTTGCAAACCGCGGTGAAGTGAAGGAATTGATCGAAAGTCTCGGAGGAAAGGTGACAGGATCGGTAACGTCCAAAACGAATTACCTGATCAACAATGATGTAACCAGTACATCTTCCAAAAATAAGAAAGCAAATGAACTGGGGATCCCGATTATTTCAGAAGAGACATTTCTGGAACTGGTGAACCAGGAAGAATCATAGAATCAGGATAAAACAGAGTGAAAGATACGACAAAAAAGTATGAAGGAGAGAATAATGACCAATCAGGACGATAACAATCAGGAAATCGAAAAAGTAGAAGACGTCGAAGTAGAAACAACAAAGAAGACGTCAGATTCAGACAATAAGAAACAAAATGATGACGAGTATGAAAAAGTATGTTTTATATGCAGACGTCCGGAGAGTGTTGCAGGGAAGATGATCGAACTTCCGAACCACATCTGTGTCTGCAATGACTGCATGCAGAAGAGCTTTGATGCAATGTCGAATGGACCGATCGATTACAGTCAGCTGATGAATATTCCGGGAGTACAGGTATTCAACATGTCTGATATGGAGCAGAGTATTCCAAAACAGCAGAAGATCAAGAAGAAAAAAGAAGGCGAAGAATACAAGCCGTTAGTAGATATCCGGAATCTTCCGGCTCCGCACAAGATCAAAGCAAAACTGGACGAGTATGTGGTAGGACAGGAATATGCAAAGAAAGTGATGTCGGTTGCAGTATATAATCATTATAAGCGTGTGGCAACGGATTCGATGGATGACATTGAGATTGAGAAATCGAACATGCTGATGATCGGGCCGACAGGTTCCGGTAAGACGTATCTGGTAAAGACACTGGCAAGGATTCTGGATGTTCCGCTTGCAATTACGGATGCAACATCTCTTACAGAGGCAGGGTACATCGGTGATGATATCGAAAGCGTTGTATCCAAACTGCTTGCGGCAGCAGATAATGATGTCGAAAAGGCAGAACAGGGAATTATTTTTATTGATGAGATCGACAAGATCGCAAAGAAGAAAAACTCCAGTCAGCGTGATGTGAGCGGTGAGTCTGTACAGCAGGGAATGCTGAAACTTCTGGAAGGAAGTGATGTGGAAGTTCCTGTCGGGGCAACGAGCAAGAATGCAATGGTTCCGCTTACAACAGTGAATACGAGGAACATTCTGTTCATCTGTGGAGGTGCATTCCCGGATCTGGAAGGAATTATCAAAGAACGTCTGACCAAACAGGCAGCGATCGGATTCGGAGCGGATCTGAGAGATAAATACAATAATGACAAAGAGATTCTTAAAAAGGTCACAACAGAGGATTTGCGTGTATTCGGTATGATACCGGAGTTCCTGGGACGTCTGCCGATTGTATTTACTTTACAGGGTATGAGTGAAGATATGCTGGTGGAGATATTAAAAGAGCCTAAGAATGCAATTTTGAAGCAATATCAGAAACTGCTTGCATTAGACGAAGTAAAATTGGAATTCGATGACGGCGCACTTCATGCGATCGCAAAAAAAGCAATGAAGAAAGATACCGGAGCGAGGGCGCTTCGTGCGATCATCGAAGAATTCATGTTAGATATCATGTATGAAATCCCGAAGGATGACAATATTGGAGAGGTTGTTATCACAAAAGAATATATTGAGGGAACCGGAGGACCGGTAATAATGTTGAGAGGTCAGGAAGTACCAAGGCTTCAATAATACATTTTACATATAGAATGCTAAGAGAGTTGTCAATGACAGCTTTCATTATGCAATGACACATAAGACTTTACTTGAGGAAGAATGGAGGAGAAAGGAATGGAGGAATTATCAGCTATTCCAGTTTGGCTCTGCATACCCTTTGCAGGGCTGTTGCTCAGTATTGCCGTTATGCCTCTGATCAAGCCGGACTAGTGGGAAAAGCATCAGCCACTTGCAGTTGCGTTCTGGTCGGTACTGTTTATTGTTCCGTTTGCTGCAAAGTACGGAATGTTTACAATGGGAGAGACGGTTTTGGAATGTGTGGTAAATGATTATCTGACATTTATCATTTTATTGTTCGGTCTGTTCTGTGTAGCAGGTAACATTACAATTGACGGTGAGTTTGCCGGATCACCGAGGATCAATACGGCATTGTTTGTTCTGGGAACACTGCTTTCCAGCGTGATCGGAACGACCGGATCAAGTATGCTTCTGGTACGTCCGTTTATTAAGATGAATTCGTGGAGAAAAAGAAAGAGTCACATTATGATCTTTTTTATCTTCCTGATCTCTAATATGGGAGGATGTCTGACACCGATCGGAGATCCGCCGCTTCTGATGGGATTCATGCGTGGCGTTCCGTTTTTCTGGAGCCTGAAGCTGTTTCATATACTGATCTTTAACATGATCATTTTGCTGACGTTATTCTATTTTCTGGATAGAAGAGCTTACAGAAAAGATATTGCGGAAGGTAGAAAACCAGATATCAGAGAGCCCGGAACACACGTTAGAATTGTAGGACTTCATAATCTGATATATGTTGCAATGATTGTCGGAGCTGTAATCTTAAGTGGAATGCTTCCTGGTATGTCTGCATTCCAGAATGCGGACGGAACGGTAAAAGGAATCCATATCCTTGGAGAAGTGACGCTTGGATTCCCGTCTGTGATCGAGATCGTGATCATCCTTCTGGCAGCATTTTTATCATTTAAAACGACAAAAGAAGAAGTACGTATCCGTAACCATTTTACCTGGGGGGCAATTCAGGAAGTTGCGGTTCTGTTCATCGGAATCTTTATCACGATGCAGCCTGCATTGATGATCCTGAAGGCAAATGGTGCGGAACTTGGTATCAATAAACCATTTGAAATGTTCTGGGCAACCGGAGCACTGTCAAGTTTTCTGGATAATACACCAACGTATCTGGTATTCCTTACAACGGCGGGAGCACTTGGGTTCAAGAGCGGTGTTGTGACGACACTTGGTTCGGTTCCTGTTAAGATGCTGGAGGCAATCTCCTGTGGAGCTGTATTTATGGGAGCAAATACCTATATCGGAAATGCGCCGAACTTCATGGTAAAATCTATGTCAGATGAAAATGGTGTGCGTATGCCATCGTTCTTTGGATATATGGTATGGTCACTGACATGTCTGATACCGGTATTTATTATCGATATGCTGGTATTCTTTTTGTAAGGGGAGGTGCGGAACATGGAAAATAAGAATAAATACTATGACATAGCGGAACGGATCTATGATCTGGACGGAGAAGTCTATGAATGTGTAGGTTCTTCTCTTGGCCGTACCTTTACGGGAGACAAACGTACTTGTGTAAACAGTCTTGTGAAGCTGATGCGTACAAAGCCACAGGGGCATCTGCTCAGAAGTGAGCTTGCGCTGATCAGTAACATGGCACGTACGATCCGTAAGGATGAAGACCGATCCAGACTGATGAGAAAATATGATGAGATATTAAAAGAAATCGCAGAACTGCCGGCAGGTTTTGGAAAAGTGGAGATTCTGGATGAAAACAGGGCAAAGCTAAATACATCGAACCTGCGTCAGAAGTTTTCCAAGGATGATCATCTGATCATCTGTATCGGAAGAACACATGGAAGTGCGGGTAACGATATTGGATTTGCACTGGCGGATGCACTCAGGATCAACTATTACGATGCAGAGATATTCAATGAAGTATTGAGACGTCTGGACGCGGAGAAAGATTCGGTTGTAGATGTGGCAGATCTGGGAACAAATGAGATTGAGAATAAGTACCAGGGATCCGGACGGACGTTGAAAGAACGTCTGAAAGATTTTGACCGTTATCATGGTCTGACAAAAGAAGATGCAATCTTCTTTAATCAGAGTGATCTGATATGTAAGAAGGCAAAAGAAGAAGATTTCATTGTTATGGGACGATGTGCGGATGTGATACTGGCAAATAATCATATTCCACATATCAGTATCTTTATTACAGCTCCTTTTGAACAGCGTGTACACAGAGTCATGGAAGTCAATAATCTGGATCATAAAAAAGCAGAACGTCTTTTGAAGAAGATTGACCGTCAGCATTCGAAATATTACAATTTCTATACCGGCCAGAAGTGGGGAGATGCTGTGAACTATGATATCTGTTTTAACAGTGCAAGTTATGGTATCGAAGAATCTGTGGAGATCATCGAGCGTATGCTGAACCAGCATACAAATGCATAAAAATATTAATGAATGACACGAAGTCTTTCATATACATAAAACAAATGTATATGAAAGGCTTTTTTTCATTGGAAGACAGATGTAAAGAAAAGATATTATCGGAAGATTACTGGGATTTTATTATCTCGCCATACAGGGAAGATGAGTTAGAAGGAGTGGATACGGAAAAGATGTGTATCCAGGAGCTGGATTTCGGATATAAAAGTGTGTCGTTAGACAGTCGGATGTTACTTCCCTTATCCTTGCGGCAGTACTGGTACGGCGCGATCCCCAAGTGCTATACACTTCTGGATATGCAGCCGTTAGATGCAGCCGGAATTATTACGCTGCAGAATTATCCGACGCTGCAGCTTATGGGAGAGGGGATTATGATCGGTTTCCTGGATACGGGGATCGATTATACCCATCCGGTATTCTGTAATCTTGACGGGACAACAAGAATTGCGGGGATCTGGGATCAGACAATTCAGGATGGGGATCCGCCGGAGGGCTTTCTGTATGGAACAGAGTATACCGAAGAAAGAATCAATGCGGCTCTGCATTCGGAAAGTCCGCAGGAACTGATCTCTTCGGAAGATACAGATGGGCATGGAACATTTGTTGCAAGTGTGGCTGCCGGAAGTGCAGAAAGCAGTGGACAGTTTCTTGGGGCTGCCCCGGAGGCGGTGATCGCGATGGTAAAGCTTAAGCCGGCAAAAAAATATCTGAAAGAATTTTTTGGGGTTGCAGAAGATGCACACTGTTATCAGGAAAATGATATCCTGGCCGGACTTCGGTATCTGAATGAACTGGCCCGCAGACGGGAGATGCCGCTTGTGATCTGTATGGCGATCGGAACCAGTTTCGGAGGGCATAATGGTGACTCTTTGCTTGCAGGAGTTCTGGATGGCTATGCATTGCTGAGAAACCGCTGTGTAGTAACGGGAACCGGGAATGAGGCAGCGCAGAGACATCATTATTACGGAACATTTACGGAGGCACAGAATATACGGACAGCGGAGATCAGGGTAGGGGAAGGGGTGAAAGGTTTTGTGACGGAGTTATGGAGTACCCTTCCGAACATTGTGACAGTGTCGATCACATCACCTTCCGGAGAACGTACCGGGCAGATTCCGGTACGTCTGGGATATCTGTTTGATTTTGTATTTGCTTTTGAACGGACGGCTGTTACGGTGGAGTACAGACTTCTGCAGGAGAATAGCGATGCACAGCTGGTGTTTATCCGGCTGCAGAAAGCAGTACCGGGAATCTGGAAAATAGAAGTAAAGCCTGTGATGCAGCCGAAGGGGGAGTTTCATATGTGGCTGCCCATGAAAGAGTTTCTGGATGGAGAAGTATATTTTCTGGAATCAAATCCGGATACCACATTTACAGAACCGGCAGGAGGGGAGCATACGATGACGGTGTCTTATTATAACAGTCAGGAGAATACGGTTGATATTAATTCGGGCAGAGGGTATACTAGAGATGAAAGAATCAAACCGGATTATGCTGCACCGGGAGTAGCGGTTACCGGTGCGGTACCGGGCGGAGGATTCAAAGAACGCACCGGTTCAAGTGCAGCAACAGCAATTGCGGCAGGTGGCTGTGCACTGATCATGAAGTGGATCAGTGATCAGCCGGGAGCGGGTGGAGCATCAGCCAGTCAGGTAAGGAATGTGATCGTGATGGGTGCGCAGAAGCTTCCGGCGATAGAATATCCAAATACACAGTGGGGATATGGAACGATGAACTTGTATCATTCACTGGATATTTTAAGACGGCTGTAAAGAAGAACGAGATAAGGAGAGGATACAGATGGCAGATTTTTTTGAAGAATTCAGCAGAAGAATTTCAGATGTTGCGAGTGACATCACTAAGAAGACAGGAGATACACTGGAGATTCAGAAGATCAAAAGTAATGTACGAACTTTAAAGAGAGCAAATGAAAGAGATCTTGCAGATATCGGTCGTATGGTATATGAGAAGTTCCAGAGTGGGGAAGTATCCGACATGGATTACGTAACGCTCTGTGAAGAAATCGAAAAACGAGAGGAAGAGATTGAAAAGCAGGAAGAAGAGATCGTGAAGATCCAGGGAGAGATATAGATGCACACAAGCATACCGGGTGCGATTGGAACACTGTTTGGTCTGGATATGGCTGTAAAACAGTACATAGAAGAAAATGTAAGTGAGAAAGAGGAAAAAAACTTTTGCGGGACAAAAGTCCTGATCAGAAAAGTATACAACAAAGGCTTTGCATTTAATTCCATGGATTCCGAACCGGATAAGGTAAAGAAAGCGTCTGTGATAACGATGGCAGTGATCCTGATGCTGACATTGGCAGAATCATTCCGGGAAGGTCATAAGGTGACTAAGACAGCATGGACATTACTGAGTGCAGGAGCTATCAGCAATACGTATGACCGGATCGTCAGAGGTAAAGTCGTAGATTACATTGGTATAAAATCTGACCATAAGATATTAGGTGATGTAACAGCGAATTTGGCAGATGTCTATATCCTGATAGGATCTGTCCTGATGTGGATGAGAAGAATCGGAAAACGATAACAGGAAATATAACAGAAAATAGAATATTGGAAAAAGGAAAACACTATACTCCATCTTCTTTCGGATAGAATATAGTGTTTTTGTATTTACACCTTTATATGAGAATGAAATTAAAATCAGGCATGAAAAAAGCGGGTGATGGGAATCGAACCCACGTATCCAGCTTGGAAGGCTGGTGTTCTACCATTGAACTACACCCGCATGTAGTCGGGGTGACAGGATTCGAACCTGCGACCTCCTGGTCCCAAACCAGGCGCTCTAGCCAAGCTGAGCCACACCCCGATATGCTGTTTTGCCGTTTCGTTTTTGTTGCCTCACCGAAGCGACTTCGATATAATATCACCCTATTTCATACTTGTCAACACTTTTTTACATTTTTTTGAAATTAATTTTTCAAATACGATACATCCCGCGTTTTTACAATGTTTTCGGTGACTTGAAATAACAGTTTTACTGACTTTATAAATAAAGAATGCTCACATCATGATAATTTCGAGCATTCTTTTTAGTGGTCTGGATGTGAATATACCCTATTATTTTTCTTCTAAATTATCAGCATTTATGTACGTTTTAATGATTTTGGAGAAATTTCTCATTATGTTTCATTTCTTATTACAATAAAAAGTTTGTCCCTTTTCGGAAAATTATTCTCATTACTTAAAGTTCTAAATAAAATACATATTTACTCATGGGTTTATTGAATCTAATCTTACCTAACAGTTCTTCAAACTGGAATCTGTCGTATTAGAGATACCAAACCAATCCATTTTCTGTTGCCTGAATCATTGCCCCCTTCGGTACCTTTCGCAATATGATTAAAACATCCATATAATCGGGTGCTGGAGAAATTAGTCCCATAAACGAAGGAACTACACATATTGTCATCAACCACTTCATTGAAATCGGGCAGACCACGAAAACAGCAAGAAAGATTATTCCCGGAATCAAAGGTGCCAATGACATCATTATATATCGTCCTCTGCTAAGTGCTGCTGAGGATGCAGCATATGCTCTCAACTGTTTTAGAGATACTCCTATATAAACTTTTGCCCCCTTTGGATAACTTATAGCATGAAGAAATTCATGTAACGGCATCGCAACAAAAAAGCCAATAATAAATGACAGCGGCATAAACCATAAATTAAATATAAATTCATCTGATTGCGCCTTTTTTGCAAAAATTGCAACAAAGCATACAATACAAGGGATAATCATGTATGGAATTGATGCTTTAATTATGTCATCTGGTCTGTCAATTAGAACTGCATTTTCAGGAATGCTTTTTTCTTCACACTCTCTGTCCCACGGCTGCTTACCATCCCAAACGTTTTCCCAGTTTTTATTGCCAACCCATATTATCCGCGCCATTTTAATATCCTCCACAAATTCAAATCTTCTGTTGCTTTCAGTCTCTGCCGAAGACTGAAAGTTACCTTCACTTTACTATTTCTAATAGTTTTCTCACATAATCATCTGCGTGGTTTATTGAAAACTCTCCATGATACATATTAGGAAGAACTTGTATAAAACTATCCTGCAATTTTTCATGAATGATTTTAGCAGATTTTTTCATTGATTGCTTTTCTTTTTCTCCAACATAAATTTGAACGGTTGCTTCACACTCTCCAATGCCATCTTTTAGTGAATATACTGAGTTTTCCTGTAAAAAGGCAATCATATCACTCTTTCTAATAGCACAAGTATCTTTGTAATATTCATCAAACAAATTCGACTTTATTCGTAGTGATTTGAATTGCAATTTTGAAAACCACTTATACTTTATTAAGCCATAGCAACTTCCAAACGCCGGTTTAATCATAGAATATGTAAATTTTGAAGGTATCACAAGTACACTTTCCACTATTGCATACTTACATATATCTTTGCGTTGAGATAAAATTTCAAGCAAAATCTGCCCTCCAAGCGATAGTCCTCCCATCATTAAAACAGAACCGCCCAATTTGCTATTTACAAATTCTATAATATCCAAAGCATTATTCTCTATCGTCGTAAACTGCTTATCACATCCTGCATGACCATCTAATATAGGCAAAACCACATGATAATCTGTTTGAAGTCTTTCAGCAACCTCTTTGTAATTCCACCATGATAAACCGCCTCCGTGTAAGAGGATAATTACATCGCTGTTTTCTTTTCCATATTCTACATAATTCAACCTCTTTCACCTCGCTGTAAACTTCCGATTTATTACACCCTAATAATAGCACAATCTTTCATTCACACCCAACTATCCATATTTTTCCCTTTTAAGTTCCTTGTTGAGAGCCATTCCATCTATCTTTCCCAAGACTTTATTCTTAATAATGTTATCTTGAGAGAGACCATATATTTCTAATCTGTTTAGAAAGAGTATCATAACTCCATAAACGATTGCTTCTTTTTATAGAGTTAGGATCATTCACAATAAACATCCCCTGCTTCATTCCTCTAATCACAATAAGATGTCCTGTAGTAGTAAAGTCTCCTGGTTTCATACTACATATAAGAGGGATTCCATTCACGATTTCATTCTTCATAGAAGAATAAGAGAGGGGTATGTTTCTTCCATGAATAACATAATGTTTCATACCTTCAGTAAAGAAAGCCCAGGATGTTCCATCTTGATAATAGCCATGATTATATGCATAAGATGCCACATCAAAAGGGGTAATGTTATTTCTTCCTATTAATCCTGCAATAATCATTGCAGCACTCGTAGGACCACAGCCATTCATGCCAATCACATTATATCCATAGTTTCCATAGCCCCATCTTTGATCATATTGAAGTAAGAGAGGATAACGTCCTTTTGTGACTGGACCTATCGTATTTGTATAAACATGTCCTTTTTTACTTGGATAGTTGTAAACAAAATCAATAAGTTCTTCATTACGATAAAGTGATTGAATCATTGCATCAGGATATTGATCCTTATTATTTAATATAGTACGTAGTTTAGGATTAGAACGCGCTTTTATTTCTAAACCAATATCTTCTCTTAGTCCGCTTACACCACCACCTATATTATAAGCTATATGACCTATAAGAATTGAGAATACACAAAGCAATAGAATGATTATTTTTTTCATATGTTTTCATCTCCTTAAAAAAGCATCTTCATTACTTGTATTTTACCAATACAAATAAAGACGCTTCTTTAATACATTCTTATAGAATTCTTATGAACTTCTTAATTTTTTGGGAGAGTAATTGTGAAGACTGTTTCTTCTTTATTACTTGATGCAAAGATAGAACCATGGTGAAGTTCCACTATTTCCTTGGCAATAGCGAGACCTAAACCACTTCCACCTGTTCTTGAAGTACGTGCTGAATCTAAACGATAGAAGTTCTCAAATATACGATTTAGTTTTTCTTTAGGTATCTCTTTTCCTTTATTGATGACTTTAATAATGGCATCATCATGCATACTATGAACATCAATATTGATATCAGTATGATCCTTACTATAGCTAATCGCATTCTTAATCACATTACTAAAGACTCTGCTAAGTTTATCCGCATCACCATATAATGTGATATCTTCATCTTGATTAAGATGGATATTCTTTTCCTGTTCTACTAATACAGGATAGAAATCATCAATGATTTGTTCGAGCATCAGACGAATATCTAAATCTTCTTTTTCTAGAATAATCTTTTCTGAATTATAACGAGCTACTTCAAATAATTCATTAATGAGATCTTCTAAGCTATAAGATTTATCTAATGCAACATTAATATACTTCTCTCTTTGAATATCAGGCATATCTTTAATTTCATCTAATAAAGATAAGTAACCAATCATAGAAGTCAATGGTGTTTTAATATCATGAGCTAAATAAACAATGAGTTCATCCTTCTTCTGTTCATTCTCTCTTGCAAGTCTCTCATTCTTTATTGATTCACTCTTTAGTTCATTAAATCGTCTTTCTATATCATAAAGTTCTTCTGGTAATGTGATATAGTCTACACTCTTATCTATTAATTCATGAGATGCATGAGTCAATGCATCCATATAATAGGATGTCTGTTTATAAAGATGATGAATTATAAACGCAAAAGAAATCACTATACAGATTAATAAAAACAACAGAAGCGAGAGTGGATTCTTCACAATATTATAAAAGAACGCTAGAAACGTATAAATATTAGAATCAAAATCATAGACCCATTGAAAATCAAAAAAAGCAGCTAGATAGACTACCAATACAAAAACAACTAACAGCCCTACTGTATAAGCTATATATTGTAGTAGTGTACGTTTATAAATCTTCTTTAAGATTGTATTAGTTTCCATATCATCCATCCTTTATTTTTCAATCTTATAGCCCACTCCATAAACTTTCTTTATATATTTAGGATTTCTTCCACCATCATGCATCTTTTCACGTAAGTGTCTAATATGCACCATGATTGTATTATTATCCCTCTTATAATAATCTTCTCCCCAAACCTTTAAGAATAAATCGTCACTCTTTACAACATTTCCTCTATGAAGACATAATTCCCATAATATCGCAAATTCTGTTTTAGTTAGTTCTATCTTCTTTTCATTAAAATAGAATTCTCTTGTATCATTATTAATACGTATTCCTCTAAAATCTATTTCATTCTTTTCTTCTTTTTCATTATAGTTCTTATAACGTCTTAGCTGTGCTTTGACTCGTGCAACAAGTTCTAACGGCTGGAATGGCTTTGTGACATAATCATCTGCACCAATACTTAAACCATTGATTTTATCAATATCCTCTACCTTTGCGGTTACAAAAATAATAGGAAACTTATACTCTGTCTCTTATACACATCTCCGAGCCCACGAGACTCCTGAGCATCTCG
>ERZ1026943.928-NODE-928-length-13060-cov-6.287274_pt1 | contig 13060 bp, 12 predicted proteins | sample MGYA00519461_ERZ1026943 | MGnify/ENA primary metagenome ERZ1026943 (study PRJEB26926, sample SAMN06164617) | human gut metagenome | biome: ENVO:00009003; feature: ENVO:2100002; material: ENVO:00002003 | host: Homo sapiens | place: USA | collected 2012 ...
TTCGACACATGCGTCGCGTCCCTCGGCCCAGACGCACGACAGGTCGAGCAGGCCTTCGAGCCGTCTTTCGGGCTCGGACTTTATGCGCTACGCCAACGACAACGCGGTGGTCAAGGCGATCTACGACTTTACCCACGGTCCTCAGCGAGGGCTATTCATCGGCATTGTCGTTGCCCTGGTGCTCGTGAGCCTGTATTTCCCCGTGCGCGATCTGTACGTGGCAAAGCGTTCGAGCGATATCTTGGCCAAGCAGGTCGAGATTCGTCAGCAATACAATGATGAGCTGCAAAAAAGCGTCGACAAACTGCTCTCGGAGGAGGGCATTAAGGATGCGGCGTCCGAGGATCTGGGCCTGGTGATGCCCGGCGAGAAGAGGGTTGAAGTGCAGGGCCTGGACGACGATTCGGATTCGTCTTCGAGCAAGAAGTCGTCGAACGCCAAGAAGGCCAGCGAAGTTGCCAAGGAAATCGAAGAAGTCGGTAAGGACGCCCCGTGGTACATCCAGGCGCTCGACATGCTGTTTGGGTTTAACGGTGTCGAGGGCCAGACGGTCGTGTCCAACGGCAAATAGCGCCCGGAGGGGAGCCCGCAATGGCAGATTGCAAACGATATAAGGTGGCGGCGATCGATCTGGGAACGGTGTCGTCGCGACTGGTGCTGGCGCAGGTCGAGGGCGGGGCGATCGTGGAATCGTCCAAGCATACCGAGATTACCGACCTGGGCGAGGGCGTGGACGCGACGGGCCGCTTTTGCGAGGCGGCTGTCGAGCGTGTGCTCGCTGCGTGCCGCATGTTTGTGGACGAGGCGCGTGCCTTTGGGGCCGCGTGCATTTGCACCACATGCACGAGCGCCGCGCGCGATGCATCCAATGCCGCACTGCTGCTGGACGGTCTGCGTGAGCTGGGGCTCGAACCGCAGGTGATTCCGGGCGAGGTCGAGGCGCGCCTGACGTTTTTTGGCGTGGCGCACGACTTTGCCGGCGAGCGCATCATTGTTGCCGATTCGGGCGGCGGATCCACGGAGCTCGCGACGGGCGTCTATGCGCCGGAGCGCGACGTCTTCGCGCTGGAGGGAACTCGCTCGCTGGACATCGGTTGCCGCCGCGTGACCGAGCGGTTTTTCTCGGCACTGCCGCCGTCGACGAACGAGCTTGCGGCTGCTGCCGGCTGGGCAAACGAGCAGTTTGCGGGCTACTTTGAGAGTCTGCCTGTCGACTTTGAGCGCGCCGAGCGCCTGGTCGCGGTGGGTGGTACCGTCACCACGCTCGTTGCGCTGGTACACGAGCTGGAGCCGTATGATTCGAGCTTTGTGCACCTGCGCGAGCTTTCGCTGGAGCAGGTTTCGGCCGCTATCGAGCGCATGTCTGCGTTGGATGTTGCAGGCATTGCCGCGTTGCCGGGCGTACAGCCCAAGCGCGCGGGCGTGATCCTGGCAGGTGCCGTGGTGATTCGCGAGCTCATGCGAGCCGGCGGCTACAAGACGCTCACCGTAAGCGAGAACAGCCTACTCGCTGGCATGGCCACCACCATCAACGAGACCCTCGACGGCGCGACCCCCACCATCGGCTGGACCCCCAGCCTCAGCGCCCTTTAACCATCCCCTCATAAGTTGCGGTGAAATACGGACTAAAATCGCCCTTTCGGGCCCCAAACAGTCCCTATTCCACCGCAACTCACCATTTGTATCGGCATCCAAAAGAAACGAGCCCGCATCCCAAAAGGGTACGGGCTCGCAAGCAATCACATGGTAGGGGCGGTGGGACGTCTGCGCATTTGCTGCGCAAATCCGCACCGGCTTCGGCCGCCTGTCGGCGCCCTCGCCGGCTCGCTGCGGACGCTGCGCGTCCGCTTGACGCTCGCCCCCTCGCGGGTTCGAGCCCCACCGGCGTCCAAAAGAAACGAGCCCGCATCCCTGGGGGACACGAGCTCGTAAACAATACGTGGTAGGGGCGGTGGGACTCGAACCCACAATCCTTGCGGCGAGAGATTTTAAGTCTCCTGCGTATGCCAATTCCGCCACGCCCCCGTGAGACTAGAAGTCTAGCACAAGCCGCCCGTTACGCGTTGACAGCCATCGAGTGCCGGCCCGACTTTTCCAAGTACTCGGCAAACTTGGCCTCGTCGCCCTTGTTCTTGTACTGTAGGGCCAACAGGTACTCCAAGCGGCAACCCTTCACCTTATCGTCGCCGGCCTCCTTGAGCATGCGCTCCAGCTCGGGAATGTCGTTGTGGCGCTTGAGGATCATCGTGTCGTACATCAGTTGGCATTCGTGTGCGACCGCCTCGGCCTGACCGCCCTCAAAGCCCTTGATCTCGTGCAAAAGTTCCTTAGACTTTTTGCGGTCCTCCTGGCCAACGTAGTAGTTAAAGGCCTTGATCACCAGGTCGACGCGCTGCATCTTGGGGAGGTTGAGTCCCAGCAGCAGGTCGAACATCTCGCTGGCGCGCTCGTGGTCCTCGCGCAGCAGATAGGAGTTCAGACGCAGGTAGTCGCGGTTGTAGCGCGGGTACAGCATGCTGGTGAGTTTGCCGTCGAGCAAACGATCGAACTCGTCCCACTGCTTGGCAGCCATAAGCTGCTGCAGACGCTTGAACGTGGTGCGTTTTTTGACGCTAAAGAACACCGACACGCCGATGCAGATGATAACGACGGCGGTCCAGAGTGTGCGGGAATCGGGCATGTTAGGGTCCTTAGTCGCTCGTAAAGCGAGCGGTATGACAACACGTACTAGATGTATTATACGCAGCGCACAAGCAAACTGGCATAAAAGCTCATCGAGGCTGAGTGCCATCGCTCGCTGCGGTACACTTACCTAAAGTAAACCATGAAGGGAGACACTACCTATGAAGAAGATCGTTTTGGCTTGCGGTGCTGGCGCTGCTACTTCCACGCTTGTTGCCCAGAAGGTCGCCACCCTGCTCGACGCCAACGGTTACGCCGACAAGTACGAGATCGTGCAGTGCGCCATCTCCGAGGCCAAGGACTACTGCGACGAGGGTGCCGATCTGCTGATCGCCACCACCGTTGCCCCCGAGGGCCTCACCTGCCCGTACGTGAGCGGCGTGCCCTTCATGACCGGCATGAGCCGCGTCGCTGCTGAGAAGGCCGTCCTCGACGTCATGGCTCAGTAGGCGCTGCCTGTATGAATGAGCAGAACGCCAATCCGGTCGAGCTCTTTGGCATGCGCGTTGCCCATGTGGGCATTAACGCCACCGATCCGGCAGACGCCCTGGAGATCGCGGAGCTGTTCTCGACGATGATGGGCCTGCCCGTTATCGAGACCCCGGTTTCGTACTTTAACGATTCGCTGATCGAGGTCATGAAGCAGAACGGTCGTGGAGCCAAGGGCCACATCGGCTTTGCCGTCAACGACATCGATGCGGCCGAGAAGTGGTTTGCCGAGCGCGGGCTCGAGGTCAACGAGGAGTCGCGCGTGCTGCTGCCCGACGGCGGCACCAAGCTCGTGTACTTTAAGCGCGAGTTCGCCGGCTTCGCCGTGCACCTGTGCCGCGAGTAGCGCACAGGCTGCTATAGCTAGCAAAAAGGGATAGGGCCGCATGGCCTTATCCCTTTATTTATGCCGAGGGGCTTTCTATCGTGGCAGGCGAATCGTAAAGCGGCTGCCGACGCCTTCGACTGAAGTCACGCCAATGACACCGCCATGGCTATCGACGATCCACTTGGCAATGGCAAGCCCCAGACCCGAGCCCTGCGCGCCGGCATCGCGCGCGTTGTCGGCGCGGTAGAACCGTTCAAACGCGTGAGCTGCGGATTCTTGGTTCATGCCGATACCCTCGTCCTCAACACTTATGTCAATCGTGCCCATGCCCGCATCGGGCGTTATGCCAAATGTGACGGTCGTTCCCGCATCCGAGTACTTGGCGGCGTTTTGCACGATCACGCGCAGAGCCTGCTTCACGAGCGCCACGTCAACGGGTGCGTCGCAGCGCGGGTCGCTGGCAAGTGCAGCGTCAAAGGCCGGCCGATACGTGTGCGCGGCATCGATCATCTGCGATTCCTCGCATACCTCGCCGACCAGTGCGGCCAGGTTAGTATTCGCACGCCGCAGGACCGTGCGCCCGGCATCGCCGCGCGCCAAAAACAGCAGCTGCTCCACGAGCTCCTGCATATGCTCGCTTTCGGCCTTGAGCGAGGCAATGGACTCCGCCAGCACGTCCGGGTCGTCTTTGCCCCAGCGGTCGAGCATGTTTACGTAACCCTGAATCACCGCGATGGGCGTGCGCAGCTCGTGGCTCGCATCGTTGACAAAGCGCATCTGCTGCAGCTTGGCCTCTTGCATCTGGCGCAGTAGGCGGTTGAGTGCAACCTCGATGCTTGCCAGGTCGGCGTCGCCGGTAGTGACGCTCGGCGAGTCGACGCTTGCGCGCTCGATGGCCTGCTCCAGTGTTTCCATCTTGCCGCCGGAGAGCTGCATGCGGCCGAGTTCGTCCACGCGCAGGGCCAGATCGTTGAGCGGCGCCATGGTGCGGCGCACGCGGCGGGCGCCGCCGAGCATGTTGAGCACGCTGATGACCTGCCAACTCACAACGACAAGGTAGAGAGGCCATAGCGCGACGAGGTCCTGCGCGAGGGGGAAAGTCTTGGTGGTACGCGCAAGCTCGACGGTATAGGTGAGCGTTGTCAGGTCCCAGCCGCGCGCGGGTGTCAGCGACATGCTGCGAACGGCGGCGCCGGGGATCCATCCCGCGGTAAACGCGCCATCGGGCAGCGTCTGGTTGTATCCATAGACGAGGATCGCCGCCGCAATAACCAACAATAACAGATCGAGCCAGATGTGGCTCATCAAGCGGCGCCACATATAGCTCCAGTTGATGGCGCGGGCGATGGAGGTGACGCGCTTGGTCTCGGCGTTACGCGCGGCAGACATAGCCCACCCCGCGCACGGTCTGGATGATGCGGGCGCCGCCGGCGTCCTCGATCTTGGCGCGCAGGTGCGCGATGTGCACGTCGACGTTGTTGGTGTCGCCCACGTATTCGTAGCCCAGCGCTTCGTGCGCGATGCGCTCGCGCGTGAGTACGGTCTCGGCATGCGCCATAAGCAGGGCGAGGACATCGAACTCGCGGGCCGTGAGCGCGATGGGCGAGCCGCCGACCGTGACTTCGCGGCGGTCGGGGTCGAGCGCAACCGAGCCCACGACGAGCGCAGCGGGGGAGGGCGCGGCAGAAGCCTGGGTCGAGTCGCCGACCGGGGGCATCGCAGCGGCTCCGGCGCCCGCGCCGCCTGCCGTGCCCGCCCCAGTACCGGCGCCGCCAACGCCCGAAGCCGCTCGCACGGCTTCCGAGCGCTTCAGTGCCACGCGGATCCGTGCGAACAGCTCCTCAATCGCAAATGGCTTGGTCAGGTAATCGTCGGCACCGGCATCGAGCCCGGCCACTTTGTCCATCACGGCATCGCGCGCGGTGACCATAATCACCGGCACATCCTTGTGCTTGCGGACACGCCGCAGCACCTCCATGCCGTTGAGCTGCGGCAACAGCACGTCGAGCAGAATCAGATCGTAGTCGCGCTCCAGCGCCAGGTCCACGGCGGTGCGGCCATCGGCGGCGTGTTCCACCTGGTAGCCCTCGTGCTCCAGCTCGAGCGTCACAAAGCGGGCGATTTTCTCCTCGTCCTCTACGATCAGGATCCGTGCCATGCGTGCCCCCGTCTGCGATTACTTGTCGTCGTTCAGATTTTGCTTGATATCGTCCGCGGCATCGGCGGCGTGATTCATAAGGTTGTTGATGCTGCCGGGCACGTCGCCGTCGCTGTCGATGCGGTAGCGCATGCCAAAGAACAGGCCAATCAGCATCAGCCATATCGTGGCGCCCCAGGCAAACAGCGCGACGATGGGGATCAGGATGGGGATGTTGAGGATGATCGCATCGCGGCGCGTGGCGATAAACTTGGTGTCCAGACTCAGGCGGAAGAGCTTTTTGAGGTACTCCCACATGCTGTCCATCTTCTTGGAGAAGTCGGTCTTTTCGCTCGACTTTTCGTAAGCGACCTGCGCGGCGACCATCTCGGCCGAGGGCTCGTCGACCGGTGCGGACTCGGTGGCGGCGTGCGCCGACGTGGTCTGGGTCTTGCCCTGCGACTCGAGCCAAATGATGGCGTCCAGAACGTTGCCGTCGGCGGCGTCGAGCGCAGCCTTGGCGTCGGTGTAGCTCACGTTGCACTTGGTGCGGATGGTTTCAACTTTTTCGAGGTCGTCCATGACCTGTCCTTTCGTTCGATGGGCGCGACGCCGGGCGAACTGCCCGGGCGCGAGCGCTGCGTTCGGCGGCCTGCGTTGCGCGGCGCCGCCCTTGGTCGAACTCTATAGTGCAGGTTATAGATTAAGCGATTCTTGAGCCAAGATTAATGTTGGATGAGTTTTTGGGTGGGATGAAGTTGATATTCAAGGAGGCGGCCGCTTGCAAACTTTCCTCGTGGAGTTCCGTATAGAATGGCTTCGACTGCGGTAAAATGACCTTAGTAAACCCGCCCGGCCTCTGCTCTCGAGCATGCACACTGGCGGGTCTTCTTTTATGCATCGAGCACAGGAGCACCATGGGGGAATACAAGAAACCCTGGCTGACCTTCGAGGAGCAGGCCGACCTGCTCATAGTCGAGCGCGGCCTGGTGGCAGACCGCGATGACCTTATCGCCCACCTCGCAAACGTTGGCTATTACCGCCTGAGCGGCTACTGGTACATCTTCAAGCGCAAGCCAGAGGCAGACAAGGAGGGCGAAAAGGACGAGCGTTTCGTCGAGGGCACGACATTCGACCAGATCTGGAAGCTCTACACCTTCGACAGGCAGTTCAGGCTCATCGTCTTGGACGCCATCGAGCGCGTCGAGGTCTACTTCCGCACGCAGCTGGCCTATGAGCTCGCGGGCAAGACCGGAGCGTTCGGCTTCTTCGACCGCGAGAATCTCCCGCGCCTTGAGGGCGATGCGTACGGCGAGTTCATCGAACGATGCACTGAGGAGCTTGACCGCTCGCGTGAACCCTTCGCTATCCACTTCAAGGAGGCCTACGGCGACGCGCATGACCTGCCGCCCTATTGGATTCTCGTGAACCTGATGGACTTCGGCACGATGCTTCGCCTCTACAACGGCGCGTCGGTTGACATCAGGAACAGAATCTCTGGGGACCTGGGCGTATCGTCGCGCGTGTTGAAGTCGTGGCTCGTGGCCATCAACACCGCTCGCAACATATGTGCACACCATGGCCGCCTGTGGAACAGAGGGCTTGGCACCAGGCCGACCATCCCCACCAAGTCGAAGTATCCAGAGTGGCACGAGCCGTACCAGGTGCGGTCGGACAACATGTTCGGCATACTCACCATCCTGAGTTACCTGCTGGAGCGCATCGCCCCCGAGACAGGCTGGCGCACACGTTTGTTTGAGCTGCTAGACAGGCTGGATGCCGACGAGCTGCGCCGCATGGGGTTCGCGGAGGGTTGGCAGGGATGCCCGCTTTGGGAGCCGTATCTGCCCGCTGCGGAGCTTGGGAAGAAGCTCGAGCGCGGGTATGAGGAGCGCGGGGGAGTGCCATTATGTGAACCATTCACCGACGAATGAGAAAAGGCAGCGAGTGCGGTCCCCCGCGGGATTATCCTGGACCTATTACGTGAGCGGTGCGCGGGCGAGGAGCAAACATGGCAGGCCGTGGAGACAAATGGTCGAGGGAAGAAACCCTTGCGGCTCTGTTTTTGTACCTCGCCCTACCATCAAAAAAGGTTGATAAAACAGGCGAGGACGTCCAGGCGTTAGCTAAGACCATTGGCAGAACGCCGAACGCAGTCGCTCTAAAAATCTGGAATCTTGCATCTTTCGATGAGCGTCGACGCGCTCGCGGCAAGGTTGGAATGACCCATGCGAGCAAAATGGATGAGATGGTTTGGGCTGAGTATTCCTCTGCTGGCGATGAGCTCGTCGAGGAAGCGACCGAGGTGTTCCTCAATCGATTCGATTTTGAAGAACCGCTAAGCGATGAGTTGAAAGAGACGATTGGCTTTGATTTGCCAGAGGGCAAAGAGCGCGAAGCAATCGTTTCGATGCGGGTGAACCAAGAGTTCTTTCGAAATACCTTGCTCGTCAATTACGATTCAAGATGCTGCTTGACGGGGCTATCAAACAAGGCTCTGTTGGTTGCTAGCCATATCAAGCCCTGGATAGCCTCTGATCCAAAAACGGAGCGACTCGCCCCCGACAACGGATTGCTCTTGAACGCATTACACGATAAGGCGTTCGATCGGGGACTAATCACCATTACGAAGGACCTAAGGATAGTGGTGTCCGGTGTGGTCGGACATGAAACACCTGAGGATGAGTATTTGTGGCGCTACAACGGAGAGCCGATTACACTTCCGAAGCGATTTGCCCCACGAGCTGACTTTATTGAATACCACAACGATATGGTGTTTAAGGGGTAATTGGGCTATCTCCCGACCAAACGAGGATTCGGATTGGTTTGCTGGAACGTGGCAGTGCCCTGTTCTAAGCAACGTATTTGCGATAGAGTCGCGCGGGAACGGTGCTTGGGGCCGTCGCACAGTAGCAAATTACTTATTTCGAGCGATGTGATGCTGCGATTTCGGAAATGCTCGCCTGGTTGCGGCGCCGCCTTCGAAAAGCTGGTTTTATTTCCATTACAGCTGGGAGGTGCTCAGGCTGAGGTCGTCGAACCTGTCGCTCAATGCGATCGCCGTCGCCTGGGAGGAAACGGAACGAATGAGGCCGGGGAGGTGTACACCCTCCTGTTCCCGGAGCGCGGGCAGCCTGTTTTAACAAGACTAATCCTTAGGAATTCATGGTTTATTTCTTTCGGGTCTCACGGCGTTGCCTCAACCCGCCCATCGCGGGGACGCCTGTATCCTTCCGCTACTCGTTTCCCTTCCCAAGCATGAGGGAATGGTCGAGGCACTTGCTCCCGCCGCCGAACTCAACGAGACGACCGTGGTGGATTAGACGGTTGCACACCGCGGGAGCGGAGGGTGTGCGCTGCGAGGGACGGCCCGCGGCACGACCGACCCGGCGCGGCACCCGTGGCGGACGCGGACGCGGCGCGGACGGCGCCTGATGGGTGAGCATGCGGCAGTGGTTGCCCCGCTGGGCGGCAATAAGCTCGAATCGAGTACGAGTGTTTTTGTCCGGGCGAAGCGTTAGAACTGGATTTGTTCTGTTGTCGACTGATGTTGAATCGATCCGGCAGAAGCGGAACTATAATTTTTTATTTGTCTATATCTATCGAAATGGAGACCGAGCGCGTGGAAAACGAGAGGAACATGACGGCAGTTGACCTTTTCGCTGGCTGCGGCGGAATGTCTCTCGGTTTCGAAAAGGCTGGCGTCAATGTTGTGGCTGCCTACGACAATTGGGACGCTGCCATTGATGTCTATCGCGCTAACTTCCATCATCCTGTTTTCAAAAGGGATCTTTCCGACGTTTCCGTATCCGAGGAAGTTGCCGGCTTCGCTCCGGACATCATCATCGGCGGGCCTCCTTGTCAGGATTTCTCGCAGGCCGGCAAGAGATCCGAGGATGGTGGGCGCGCAATCCTCTCTGTTAGATATGCCGAGATTATCGCGAGGTGCAAGCCTCGCTTCATCGTTATGGAGAACGTCCCACGCGTTCGAACGAGCAAATCTATGGAAGCGATTCGGGCCACCCTCAAAGCGCAGGGTTATGGCTTGAGTGGGCGAGTGATGGATGCAAGCCTGTGCGGGGTTCCCCAAGCTCGCAAGAGATACTTCTTGGTCGGATGCCTTGGGGCGCCCGACGGGTTTCTCGACCCATATCTTGAGAAGGGCCTTTCTGACCATCAGATGACCATTCGTGAGTATCTCGGTAACGAGCTTGGAATTGATTACTACTTCAGGATTCCGCGAAGCTACACGAGGCGGGCTATCTTCAGCATTGACGAGCCCTCGGTCACTATTCGTGGTGTGGACAGGCCGATACCGCCGAGCTACAAGCTTCACCCCAACGACGCGGCGGACCTCAGCCAAGCCCGGTGCTTGACTCCAAAGGAGCGCAGCAGGATCCAGACTTTCCCGGAGTCCTTCAAGTTCTTTGGGAGCAAGACGGATATCAACCAGATGGTGGGCAACGCCGTACCGGTAAACCTTGCAACCTACGTTGCACGAGCACTACTGGAATACAGGAGGGATGTGAGCGATGGACTGCGTTGATCTTTTCTCGGGATGCGGCGGTATGTCGCTCGGATTCCAGAATGCGGGCTTCAACATAAAGGCGGCGTTTGATAACTGGCAGGCGGCCGTCGACATCTATTCGGCGAACTTCGACCACCCAGCATTCAAATACGATCTTTACGATGTGGAAGCGGTTCCGAAAATTGAAGAGTATTCGCCGTCGATGATAATTGGTGGCCCTCCTTGCCAGGACTTCTCCATTGCGGGTGCCAGGCAGCGCGGAAAGAGGGCCAATCTCACCATCCGATATGCTGAGATAGTTCGGGACGTCAGACCCGAGTGGTTCGTCATGGAGAATGTTTACAACATCGAGCGTATGGACGTTCTTCCCGAGGCTTTAGCCATCTTTAGGGAAGCCGGCTACGGACTGACCAAGAGAATCCTGAATGCCAGTCTGTGCGGCGTGCCGCAGGCAAGGAGGCGCTTCATTCTCATCGGCCATTTGGGCGATGAGAATGACTTCCTCGGCGCGATATTGGATGCGCATCTAGCTAAAAAGCAGATGACGGTGCGGGACTATCTCGGGGATTCCCTCCATACGCAGTTTTATTACATGCATCCGCGAAACTTCAATAGGCGCGGTGTCTTCAGCATCGACGAACCTGCGGTAACTGTGCGCGGGACTAACAGGCCAATACCTCCGAGCTACAAACGTCATCATGCCGATAAGGCGGATATCAGCGAAGGCGTGAGGGCGCTCACATACAAGGAGCGTAGCTACCTCCAAACCTTCCCTGAATCATTCGACTTCGTCGGATCGAAGACTCACGTTGAGCAAGCGATTGGCAATGCGGTTCCCGTCAAGTTGGCTGAATACGTGGCAAATTGCATAAAGGAATATATCGAGACACAGGACGGCGGTAGAGAGTAGCGATGACCAACTTCTGCGAATGGAACCTGTCTTATCCGCTTGAAGACTCTGTCCTGACGGATGACACGCTCAATGTGCGCTACAGGGGAACCAGTGGCGCAGGGCAGCTTGAACTGGCAGGATCATGCAGAGGTGCGGACGGCTCAACCATCAGGTCAAGGGACGTTATCGGTTCGTCGATCCGCTTCGAGCTTTCATTCTCCGGCCGCCCTCCGATTAGGCTTGTTGAGACGTATCCCGTTCGCGAGGTCGGCGGGAAGGTTCGCATTTCCGTAAAAAGTAATGCGACGGATGACCGGCCAAACATTGGGAACCTTTTTGCCGCCCTGTTGCTTCTTCCTGAAATAAGCCAAAAGGGGAAGTCTAACCCCCTTGAAGAGGGCAAGCTGAATTCCAAGACGTTTTGGGTCGATGATATCGATTCGTATTACCAAGGCAGCAACAACGGAGTAGTGACTCTCCGACCTGTTCATATCATTCTTGCAACGGGCAATAAAGAGCATGAGCAGCAGTTCGCTGGTGCCGCAAGCCTCGACTTCGAAGAGCGCATCAGGAAAATGCAGTACGTCCTCCGCGCAATGGTTCTCCTGTCTTCAGACGGAATGAAGACGGCGTGTGCTTACTACCTCGATGTAATCGAGGGCAGGAAGCAATTTGAATATGCCATAGGTTCGTATTTCCGCTCATACATAATGAGCCAACTTGCCGGAGAAGATTCCCTGGGCTACTCAACAGGCGAGGACCCCCTATCGGCCCTTGCGCATTACGTGCCCAAACGCCAAGAACCTGACATGTTGCCTGCTCCCACAGAGCCCCACAACCTCATCTACTTCGGTGCCCCCGGAACGGGCAAGTCCTACAGCCTGAACAAGCTCGCCGAAGAGCACTTCGACAAGGCGCACGCGCGTCGCGTCACCTTCCACCCCGACTACAGCTACGCCTCGTTCGTCGGCTGCTACAAGCCGACGATGCGTTGGCCCGAGCAGAAGGCCGACGAGTCCCTCTCCGAGAACATGGGTCGCCCCTACGTCTCCTACGAGTTCGTGCCCGGCCCGCTCGTGAAGAGCTATGTCGAGGCGATGACGCACCCCGCCGAGAACTTCCTGCTCATCGTGGAGGAGATCAACCGCGCGAACCCCGCCGCGACCTTCGGCGACGTGTTCCAGCTGCTCGACCGCGACGACGACGGAAAGAGCGAGTACGACGTGGACGTCCCCGTCGACCTCGGAGGGTACCTCTGGAAGGAGTTCTACCACGCGTCCGGTCGCGCGGATGAGGTTCCAGGGCTCTACAGCCACGAGGAGAACGCCGCATGTCGTGTGAACACGATGCGCCTCCCTTCCAACCTCTACATCTGGGCGACTATGAACAGCGCCGACCAGGGCGTGTTCCCGATGGACACCGCCTTCAAGCGCCGCTGGGAGTTCCGCTACATGGGAATCGACGAGGGCGAAGGGAAGTATGCCGGCAAGGTCGTGCGCATCGGCTCGAGGCGCGAACCCGTAGAGTGGAACGCCCTGCGCCACGCCATCAACGGCTTGCTCAAGGGCAAGGCGCGCGTCAACGAGGACAAGCTCCTGGGTCCGTTCTTCCTCAAGGAGTCCACACTGGATGACGACGAGGCCTTCGACGAGGCATTCAAGAGCAAGGTGCTGCTCTACCTCTACGAGGACGCCGCGAAAATGAAGCGCCCCAAGGTATTCCGCCACCCCGACTTCACCTACTCCGAGATTTGCGCCGAGTACGACAGCTCCGCCGACGGCGTTTTCGCGCTCGACGCTCCCGTCGAGCGCGTGGCGGAGGGCGACGGCGCCGAGGACGGCGCCGAGACGGGTGTGGAGGCGTAGTCCATGGCCTTCGACCCCGTTTACGTGCGGGAGCGGGACTTCTACTCCGTCGGTGACCTCGCGCGTCTCCTCGGGCTCGACTTGCGCGACGCCCTCGCGTGCGTGAGGGCGTGGGCCTCGCGCGGCGTCGCTCCTGAGC
>ERZ1026943.929-NODE-929-length-13054-cov-11.513886_pt1 | contig 13054 bp, 10 predicted proteins | sample MGYA00519461_ERZ1026943 | MGnify/ENA primary metagenome ERZ1026943 (study PRJEB26926, sample SAMN06164617) | human gut metagenome | biome: ENVO:00009003; feature: ENVO:2100002; material: ENVO:00002003 | host: Homo sapiens | place: USA | collected 2012 ...
GTAACATATTTAGTTTAACCATCCTAAAGGTGACAACTTTTTCACGTATAAGACAAACTTTTTCACGTATAAGACAGAATAAGAACGAAGTTCGTGTAAAAAAGTGTATGTATGCAAGGAAAGTTCGTGTAGAAAAGTGTTGAAAACATTTGTAAGTTCGTGCAAAAAAGTGTATCTTTGCAACCAACAGAGCTGTTTAAACATCATAACAGCAAGTTATTAACATCATTAACAACTTCAAAATGTATGTAAGGATGAAAAGAACGATCATAGAACAATTAAAAGCATGGAAAGAGAGCCTTTACAGAAAGCCCTTAATCTTATCAGGAGCAAGACAAGTAGGCAAGACTTATATCCTCCAGGAGTTTGGGAAACAGGAATATGACCACGTTGCCTACATCAACTGTGATGGAAACTCTGAGATTGCCAACATTTTTGCAGAAGATTATGATATGAAGCGAGTCCTAATGGTTATCGGAGCCATTAGCAAACAGCCTATAATCCCTGGCAAAACGCTTATCATTCTGGATGAAATACAAGAACTTCACAAGGGACTTTCCTCGCTGAAGTATTTCTGTGAAAATGCACCAGAATACCATGTGGCTGTAGCAGGTTCACTTTTAGGCGTTGCCATGCACCAAGGAGAATCCGCCCCAGTGGGAAAGGTTGACATCATTCGCCTCTACCCTATGTCTTTCGAAGAGTTTCTTATGGCAAAAGACGAAGAACAGTTGCTGAACATATTGAAAAGTAAAGACTGGAAGACCATCACATTACTTCATGATAAACTCATCAAGATATTAAGAGAATATTATTTTGTAGGGGGAATGCCTGAGGCTGTGAAAACTTATCTTGCAACTAACGATGCAAATCTCGTCAGACAGGTTCAGAACAACATTCTCACCATTTATCGTAGTGACATGTCGAAGCATGTCAGCCCAAATGAAGCCACTCGCATCAGCATGGTTTGGCAATCCATCCCTTCCCAGCTTGCCAAGGAAAACAAGAAGTTCATCTATGGAGCGGTGAGAAGCGGGGCACGAGCCAAGGATTTTGAGATGGCAATACAATGGCTGGTGGATGCAGGTCTCACCTATCGCATTTCCCGAGTAAGAGAAGTTGGAATGCCTTTGAAGTTTTACGAAGACCTCAATGCCTTCAAGCTGTTTCTCCTGGATGTCGGCCTCCTGGGTGCGCTGAGCGAGATGGAACCTGCCCAAATGCTCATCTCCAACAAAGCCATGACGGAGAGCAAGGGGGCGTTCACGGAAAACTACGTCCTTACCCAGCTATTATGTCAACAGGACATTTACACCTATTATTATAGTAGGGAAGACGCTCGCTTGGAGATAGACTTCCTTGCCCAGCACCAAGGGGTGATAACTCCGATAGAGGTAAAAGCGGAAGAGAACCTGCGTTCCAAGTCACTTCGCGCCTTCTTTGACGCCCATCCCGACTTGCGAGCCATCCGCTTCTCCATGTCGCCATACAAGGAGCAAGAGTGGATGAAGAATGTCCCATTGTACGGGGTAGAGGAGAGTTTCTAGGAACTCTTCTCACAATACTCCCTGAACTTTGCCTTAGTCATGGCAATACCAATGAGTCTATTAGATAACGCAACAATAACAACAAAATAAAAAAATATGCTACAACGAGACTACATACAGCGACTGATTCGCGAGTTTATGGCGGCACTCGAAAGAATGCTCGAAAAGAAAGAGGTGGAGGTGAGACGTGAGAAGATTAAGGAGCTCTACAATCAATACGTGGGCCCTTATGCCTTCTACAGCATCGCCACCATCGAGGATGTGATGAAGGCAATGGCAGGAATCGACGACGAGGAGAAACGTCTCTCCAAAATGGATATGCTTGCCGAGCTCTATTATCACGAGGCTGACATGGTGGGGCAGCCCGCAAGAGATGAACTCCTGAACAAGGCCTTCATGCTCTTCGATTATGTGGAAACCCACGGGGATACGTTTTCCATCGAGCGCCGCAATAAAATGGTACAAATCAAACAGAAGATTGGAGATGCGCTCAAATAAAATGAGTGCATTCTCCTCCTTTTTTATATTTCTAGGATAACAAAAACTAATCATAAAGTTCAATGTTCAAAGCTCAAAGTTCAAAGTCAACAAACGACATGACGGTGGGTTCGCCCTTGCAAGCCATCATCAAATTTGCGATTCCACTCATCCTGGGTTACATTCTCCAGCAGATGTATCTCATCATCGATGCCGCCATCGTGGGAAGATGGATTGGCGTGGGAGCTCTTGCGGCAGTAGGCGCATCCAGCTCCATCATGTTCCTCATCATGGGCTTCTGCAACGGCTCCTGTGCCGGTTTTGCCATCCCTATCGCCCAGGCTTTCGGTGCCAGGGATTACGCCAAGATGCGGGCTTACGTGAGCAACAGCATCCGCATCGCCGTGGTGTTTGCCGTGGTCATCACCTTTCTTTCCTGCATCTTCTGCGGAAAGATTCTGCATCTGGTGAATACGCCGAAGGAGGTGTTCGATGATGCCTACATCTTCCTGATGCTGCAGTTTGCGGCGATTCCTTTTACCATCGCCTACAACCTGCTCTCCGGTCAGATTCGTGCTTTGGGCAACTCGAAGCAGCCTTTCTATTTCCTCATTACAGCTTCCGTTATCAACATTATTCTAGATGGCATTCTGATTCTCGGCATGGGACTGGGCGTAGAGGGTGCGGGCATCGCTACCTGGCTCTCGCAGGGAATCTCCGTGCTGCTCTGTATCTGGTTTATCAAAAAGAAGATGCAGATTCTGATTCCGAAGGGTGAGGAAAGGAAATTCGACAACAAGAAGATAAGCATTCTGCTGAACAACGGCGTCCCGATGGGTCTGCAGTTCTCGATTACCGCCATTGGCCTCATCATGCTGCAGAGTGCCAACAACGCTCTGGGAACGGTTTATGTGGCGGCATTTACTGCCTCTATGCGCATCAAATATCTCTTTACCTGCGTTTTCGAGAACATCGGAGTGGCAATGGCTACCTATTGCGGTCAGAACCTGGGAGCCAGAAAGTTGGATAGAATCGGTCAGGGCGTAAGGGCTTCCATCAAGATGATGCTGATTTATTTCGTCTTCACCTTCCTGCTCATCTATCCGTTTGCCGACGAGATGATGATGCTCTTCGTGGATAAGGGCGAGGCTGAGGTGGTGACCTATGCAGCCCAGTTTATGCGTATAGCCAACTATTTCTATCCTTGTCTGGGCTTGCTCACCATCCTGCGCTACAGCATCCAGGGCTTGGGTTACAGCAATCTCTCGATGCTGAGTGGCGTAATGGAAATGATAGCGAGATGCGGTGTGAGTCTCTGGCTGGTACCAGCCCTGGCGTGGACGGGAGTCTGCTTCGGCGACCCTGTGGCGTGGGTCATGGCAGATCTCTTCCTCATTCCCGCCTTCCTGTGGCTTTACAAGCATCTGAAGAAGGAGCAAGTCCGCTAGGCGTTCCTCCGGATTTGCAATCCGGAGTCAAAAAAGGTTCGACCTACTTCTTGCGGATTTGCAATCCGCACAACCAAGCTCTCATTTATTTAAAAATTTGCATTAAAAAATATTCTGCTAAGGGTTAGGAAAATGAAAAATCGATTGTAATATAGAGAAAAGAAATAAAGTAATGCAAATAAACAAAGAAACGATAGAACAGCTCTTCCGGCAGCATTATCTGAGGATGTACCAATTGGCCAGGGTACTTCTGAAGGATGATGCAGCCAGCAAGGATGTGGTAAGCGAAGTCTTTGCCGATGTGCTCGACGGAAAGACCCAACTGGGACTTGATAACGAGACAATAGCCAGCGATTCGCCCCTGCCTTCCACTAACGCCGGGAGCTATCTTCTGGTGTGTGTGCGCCATAAATGCCTCAACCTGTTGAGCCGACAGAAGATGAAAGACCGGGTTCATCATCTTCTGAAAGCCGATATTTCGCCTTCGATAGCTCCCCTGGAAGCGACGATTGCCGAAATAGACAGGGAGACCGAAAAGTACGAGGCAATTCAGGCTTATATGGATGCTGAACTCACGCCACAAACCCGCAAAGTACTCAATCTCCGTTTTCGACAGAAACTGAAATATCGGGAGATTGCTACGGAATTGGACATCAGCGAAGTGGCAGTTTATAAGCATCTGGCGCAAGGCATCAGAAAATTAAAACAAAAGTTTAACCCTTAGCAGATTTATTATGGACAAGTTTGAAAAAACACTGGATATCATCGACCATCAGGAGAAGTATTCTGATGAGGAGATTCGTGAAATATTGCAGGATGAGGAATGCCGAAAACTCTATCAGACGATGATGGAAGTGGATTCTGCACTTGAAAGCCCCTCTCCTATTATTAATGTAGATGAGGAATGGGAGAAATTCAGCCAGGAGCATCAACTTCAGGAAAAAGCAACTCATCCTATAACTTCCTGGCGTAAACTGGCAGCATCCATCGCCGGCTTTGTCTTGATTTCGGGTATTGCCTTTGCCGCAATCCATACTTACATCAAGCGCAGCCAGGAACCAATCCAGGTAATCGCAGATACTCATCCGGAAGTCATAAAATCAGATTCCGCAAAGCAGGTAGCAGCAAAGGATTCCCTGACTCATCCGAAACCAGAAAAGCCAGCCATTCACAAGACTTTCGAGAATGTGACTTTCGAGCAGATGATTTCAGAGATTGCTTCTTATTATGATTTACAAGTGAAGTTTGAGAATAACGAGGACAAGACCCTCCGCCTCTATTACGAATGGAACAGTCATTCGAGCATCGAGAACATCGTAAAAGAACTGAACCAATTCGAGAATGTAAACATCGAATTGCAACAAAACGAGCTGATTGTAAAATAACAAGCTTATCAAAAGTAAGCATAATATTATCGACTCTCAAAGTAATCATAAAGTTCAATGTTCAAAGTTCAAAGTTAAAAAGTATCATTATGAGAAGATTTTCAGCCATCATATTCCTGCTGTGCACGTTCGCCCTGGCGATGAGCGCACAGCACATCCAGCGCAATTATCACGACCGCAGCATGTCGGACGTCCTCATCGACCTCGACAAGGCTTCCAAGCGCTATAAAATCAGTTTCATCTACAACGAACTGGAAGACTTCACAGTTACCCAGAACGTGAAGACAGCCAATATTCCCGATGCCATCCGCAAGGTAATCGGTTTCTATCCGATGCAGATGACCGTGGGCGACAGCCTCATCACCGTGGAATGCATGCGCAAGAGCGAGCGCAAGCTGATAGGCAGACTGATAGACAATCACAATCTTCCTGTAGAATTCGCCAATATCCAGCTGCTCAACCCGAAGGATTCCTCCTTTCTCTGTGGAGGCGTGAGCAACGCCAATGGCGATTTCGTCATCCCCTGCCAGCAGAAACAGGCCCTCATGAAGGTTTCTTTCGTGGGCTACAAGACGATTTGCAAGCTGGTACCTATTGCCCGCATCGGAAATGTGAGGATGCAGGCGAATGCCTATCAACTGGGCAAGGTGGAAGTAAAGGGCAAGCTGCGTATCGACCACGGCGACCATGCCTCTTATACATTCTCTGACGAACAGATCAGGAACTCACGCCATTCACAGGATCTCCTGGGAACACTCCCGGGAATCTATACCGATCCGATGACCGGCAAGACATCTAGTATGACCGGAAAATCCATCAAAATTCTCATCAACAACGTGCCGATGACGAGCGAGAACGACTTGAAGGCTATTGCCGCCAACAAAATAAAGAAGGTGGAATACTACGAAGATCCTCCTATCAGATACGGCGATGTGGGCATCTTGATGAACATCATTACCAAGCCGCTTGATACGGGTTATACTACCGGTTTTGACGTGTCTAGTGCCTTGATCACAGGGTTTAGCGATGACAATGTGTATTTCAAGTACAACAAGGGCAATCATCAGTTTTCCTTCGATTACAGCATCAACGTGAGAAACTATCGTGACTGGATAGAAGACAACCAGTATTCCTTTACGCTTGACGACCAGCAGGCTGTCTATGATTACCATCTGCACAAGCGTTTTGGCTATACCGACAATAAGTTCAACCTGAAGTATGCTTACAGCAAGCCAGATGACGTAACCTTCCAGGTCACCTTTTCGCCAGAATTGTCACATAAGTTCAACCGGGGAAATAGCGAGGTTGCAACGCAAGGAAACGAAGCTTGGAAGGATGGTTTCGGAAACACGAAGAATATTGTAGATTACGTGAAACCAGCAGTAGATCTCTATCTCAGCAAGCAGTTTGCCCATAAGCAGACACTCGATGTGGACTTGCTCGGCTCTTACTTCAACACCAGGCAGCAAATGCTCAACCGGCAATGGACTTCCGACAAGGATAGCATCTTGACCGATGACGACATGCACTCCAGGAGCCACATCTATTCCCTGATAGGAGAAGCAGATTATACCAAAGAATGGGAGCAGGGAGAGTTGTCGGCAGGAGTTTATACCTGGAATAAGTGGAGCGACTATAATGTGCGCAATATCCTTTCCGGCTATGAGCCATCCAAGTATTCTTCATGCATCAAGATCAATACGGTTTATGCCCAATACCAGAACCATATCGGCAAGTTTACCTATCGCATAGGCGTAAAGAGCACGTGGAGAACCCAGAGCTATCAGGATCTCACCTATAACAACAACTATATTCATCCGTTGCTGTATTTATCTTATAAGCTGAAGAACGGTTCGTTGCAGCTGCTATCATCCAGCGGCACCAATTACCCCGCCATCTCAACATTGAGCGAGAACATGACGATTGTCATCCCCGGACTGATGAAGCAGGGCAACCCAAATGTAAAGGCTACGATGGAATGGGGACCGATATTCAGATACACCTATAATGATGCGATGCTCTACCTGCAAGTAGCACTTTATGGAATCTATAATGACAAGGTAATTACACCTTATTATTATTGGACCACGGTGAACGACAAGCGCAGCATAGTTTCTACCTATGAAAACGGCAGTTTCTATTGGCGTTATGGCACAGGCTATTATCTTCAGTTCAAGCCGTTCAAGAACGAGGTTTTGAAACTGATGGTGGGTGGAGGTTTTGAACGGGAGGTAATCAGCAATTCCTATGGTCGCCATTGCTACTGGTGGAGTCCTTTCAAATATGGCATCAACTTCCGGAAGGGAAACTGGGGAGCATCTTACCAGGGAAATATTCCTTCGAAGATGGCTGTCTTGGACTATCGCAAGGCGGATGAGCCTAAGAGTGAATTCTCTGCTTTTTATCAGAAGGGAGCCTGGCGTTTCTCGCTCTATGGCTTGTGGATGTTTGCTCCAGCCAAGTACGAGAGCCAGTCGTTCGACAATCCGATTATGAACCAGACGGAACAGCACATCATCAAGGATAATCGCCGCATGCTGATGCTGGGTGTCAGCTACAACTTCTTCTCCGGAAAGAAGAAGAACATCCGGAAGAACATCAACAACTATGATTCAGATGCTGGCGCATTCAAGTAATTCCTGTATTACATTTTATCGTCTATAGACGATGAAAACGACAACTTGTAGTTATAAAAAATATTCTGCTAAGGGTTAGGAAAATGAAAATTCGATTGTAATATAGGCAAAAGAAAAGAAATAAAGTAATGCAAATAAACAAAGAAACGATAGAACAGCTCTTCCGGCAGCATTATCTGAGGATGTACCAATTGGCCAGGGTACTTCTGAAGGATGATGCAGCCAGCAAGGATGTGGTAAGCGAAGTCTTTGCCGATGTGCTCGACGGAAAGACCCAACTGGGACTTGATAACGAGACAATAGCCAGCGATTCGCCCCTGCCTTCCACTAACGCCGGGAGCTATCTTCTGGTGTGTGTGCGCCATAAATGCCTCAACCTGTTGAGCCGACAGAAGATGAAAGACCGGGTTCATCATCTTCTGAAAGCCGATATTTCGCCTTCGATAGCTCCCCTGGAAGCGACGATTGCCGAAATAGACAGGGAGACCGAAAAGTACGAGGCAATTCAGGCTTATATGGATGCTGAACTCACGCCACAAACCCGCAAAGTACTCAATCTCCGTTTTCGACAGAAACTGAAATATCGGGAGATTGCTACGGAATTGGACATCAGCGAAGTGGCAGTTTATAAGCATCTGGCGCAAGGCATCAGAAAATTAAAACAAAAGTTTAACCCTTAGCAGATTTATTATGGACAAGTTTGAAAAAACACTGGATATCATCGACCATCAGGAGAAGTATTCTGATGAGGAGATTCGTGAAATATTGCAGGATGAGGAATGCCGAAAACTCTATCAGACGATGATGGAAGTGGATTCTGCACTTGAAAGCCCCTCTCCTATTATTAATGTAGATGAGGAATGGGAGAAATTCAGCCAGGAGCATCAACTTCAGGAAAAAGCAACTCATCCTATAACTTCCTGGCGTAAACTGGCAGCATCCATCGCCGGCTTTGTCTTGATTTCGGGTATTGCCTTTGCCGCAATCCATACTTACATCAAGCGCAGCCAGGAACCAATCCAGGTAATCGCAGATACTCATCCGGAAGTCATAAAATCAGATTCCGCAAAGCAGGTAGCAGCAAAGGATTCCCTGACTCATCCGAAACCAGAAAAGCCAGCCATTCACAAGACTTTCGAGAATGTGACTTTCGAGCAGATGATTTCAGAGATTGCTTCTTATTATGATTTACAAGTGAAGTTTGAGAATAACGAGGACAAGACCCTCCGCCTCTATTACGAATGGAACAGTCATTCGAGCATCGAGAACATCGTAAAAGAACTGAACCAATTCGAGAATGTAAACATCGAATTGCAACAAAACGAGCTGATTGTAAAATAACAAGCTTATCAAAAGTAAGCATAATATTATCGACTCTCAAAGTAATCATAAAGTTCAATGTTCAAAGTTCAAAGTTAAAAAGTATCATTATGAGAAGATTTTCAGCCATCATATTCCTGCTGTGCACGTTCGCCCTGGCGATGAGCGCACAGCACATCCAGCGCAATTATCACGACCGCAGCATGTCGGACGTCCTCATCGACCTCGACAAGGCTTCCAAGCGCTATAAAATCAGTTTCATCTACAACGAACTGGAAGACTTCACAGTTACCCAGAACGTGAAGACAGCCAATATTCCCGATGCCATCCGCAAGGTAATCGGTTTCTATCCGATGCAGATGACCGTGGGCGACAGCCTCATCACCGTGGAATGCATGCGCAAGAGCGAGCGCAAGCTGATAGGCAGACTGATAGACAATCACAATCTTCCTGTAGAATTCGCCAATATCCAGCTGCTCAACCCGAAGGATTCCTCCTTTCTCTGTGGAGGCGTGAGCAACGCCAATGGCGATTTCGTCATCCCCTGCCAGCAGAAACAGGCCCTCATGAAGGTTTCTTTCGTGGGCTACAAGACGATTTGCAAGCTGGTACCTATTGCCCGCATCGGAAATGTGAGGATGCAGGCGAATTCATACCTGTTGAAAGGTGTGACCGTTGAAGCCGCAAGGGTTGTAGAAAAAGTAGATAGACAAATCATCTTCCCTACAAAAGAGCAGGTGAAAACGGCTTCCAATGGTTATGATCTGTTGGACAACTTGTCTTTGCCTACCATTATCGTAAATCGAGCAGAACGCAAAGTTCTGTCATTAAAGGGCGGAGATGTGCAAATACGCATCAACGATGTCAAAGCTAGCATGCAAGATGTATTGGCTTTGCAGCCGGATGAAGTTACAAAGGTGGAATTCATCAATGTTCCAGGACTCAAATATGGAGACAGCAATCTGGATGCAGTCATCAACTACCAGGTCCGCCGACGCTATGCCGGTTATGTGGGTGGAGTTTCTACGATGCAAGGCACCAAGGCTGGTTTCAATAATAGCGACGGTTATTTCAAATACAATGTGAAGAAATCGGAATTCAGCATCAACTACAGTTTCTCCTATCGCTCGGTAGAGGAACGAAGCTATGAGAGTCTCGGTACTTATCATCTGCCCACAGGAGAAACTCTACATCGCAATTATTTAGGTTATGATTCTCCGTTCCTATACACCACCAATAATGTACAGTTGGGTTATAATCTTAGTGAGCCAGACAAATATACATTGAATGTACGGTTGAATTTCTACAATCACAACAGTCCTGTGAGAGGCATGAACCAGCTTTATCAGGAAAGCGGCAAGGCAAATCAATATCTGCAAAACAACAGAAAAATGCTGGAGCAGATTCCATCTCTGGACATTTATTATTCGCTCAACATGCCCCATGACCAGAACCTGGCTCTGAACCTGGTGGGTACTTACATCGGAACAGATTACCAATATCGTATGAGGGAATATACGTTCAACAAATCGCCGGATGAATCTGTAAAGAACGCTCCGCTGACCGATTACAGTTATGATGCAACTGGTAGAAAGCGCTCTCTTATTGGTGAAGGAACATACAGCAAGAACTGGAAACAGATGGCTTTATCGGTAGGTGGACAATATAATATCAGCCACACAGATAACATCTATGTGGGAAGCAGTAATGCTGATACGGAATTGAAGTACAGCAATCTCTATCTTTTCACCCAGCTACAGGGACAGCAGAAGTGGTTCAGTTATCAGGTGGGAGTTGGTGCAACCAGGTCTTCCATCCATCAGGGGGAGAACGGATACAGCAAATGGCTGTTTCGACCACAGGTAACTTTACAGGCAAAGGCTAGCGACCGTCTGAGTTTTAAATGGAGCAGCAAAATCACGTCAGACATCCCAAGCCTTTCCGACTTGAGCGAGTTGCGCCAATATTCCAACAGCTTTGAGGCGCGTGACGGCAATAGCGGTCTGAAGCCATTTACCGGCTACAACAATACCTTGTCGGCTTCCTGGAACATTCCGCTGATGTCTGTGTACCTGGAGGGAAACTGGACGTATTACGACAAGCCTATAGCTACCTCTATCTTGCCCGAAAAGCGGGAGGATGGCTCTTATCTCTTTGTGAGCAAACCGGAGAATCAGAAGAGTCATGATTACAAGCACCTGCTGTTGACTCCAGAAGTTCACCTCATCAAGGATCATCTGGATTTGAACCTCATGTGCGAGTATCAGAATGTCAAGACAAAGGGTTTGGATTATTCCCACGAGTTCAATTACTTCAGTTATGGAGCAGAAATTCGGTACATGACGGGCAATTGGAATATTGGCTATGGTGCCTATAAAGTGGAAAAGAGTTTTTGGGGAGAAAAGACAAACGGCGGAGAGCCAACCTCCAATCTTGCCGTAACCTACAGTTATAAGAACTGGCAGTTTGGCGTTCTCGGATTATTCGTATTCTATCCTCATGGCTGCGTGTATAAGGATGAACTTTTCAACAAGTATGTACAGCAGAAGAACAAGGTACGCCTTGCTGACCAGGGCAACATGCTTGTCTTTGCTGCCAGTTTCAACTTCAGCCATGGCCGCAGATACCATACAGGCAGCCGTAAGCTGAACAATAGCGATAGAGATAATGGTATCAGATAGAGCGACGACTTGTAGTTATAAAAAATAATCTTTCTAACTGGGAAAATATTTTTTTCCAGTTAGAAAGATGAAATTCTATTATTCAGTATTCGTTATGGAAAACCTTATAGGGGTCCATCTGCTGCATTTTTTCCTTTATTTTCAGCTCTATTCCCTCTGATGATTCCGGAATTTCGGCACCCATTTCCTTGGCTGCAGCCTCATCCTCGGCAGCACCGGCACTATCACCCAGACTTCTGCGAACCTCGCTGCGCTCGCGATACGCATCAATAGAGAAAGGATTTACATCCATCACCTTACCGTAGGTCTGCTCAGCCTCCTCCATCTTTCCCTGCGCCTTCTCTACACGAGCCTTCAGCAACAGCACATCCTCGTTGCCCGGAATATGCTCATAGAGGAAAGTTGCATCGAGTTCTGCCTCGGAAAGATGAGCCTGATCCAACAGGATGCTGCCACGAAGCAATCGGGCAGCATAGAAATCCTCACGCTTGCCTATCGCCTCAGTCAGCATCGACACGGCACGGGGTGCATCGCCCAGCCCTCTGCAGGCTCTGGCATAGAAGAAATACGTCTCTACATTCTCAGCATCCAGCTGCAGAGCCTTGTCGCACACATCCGTCATGGCGATATAATCCTCCATCATATACGCCACATCCGCCATACGCAGCAATACTGCTATGTTATCGGACTGTGCCTCCGAGATTTTCTTCAACTGGGCGTAAGCCTGCTGCAGATCGCCCATAGAGATGTAAGCCTGCGAAAGATAGTCGCGGCATTCCAGATCTTCTGCATTCAGCTGCAGAGCGTGTTCCAAAGACTTGGCAGCAAGGTCAAATTGATGCATACGGAGAGCACGAATACCTTCATATTTCACCTTGTCGAAGCCCTTTTCCTTCGTTTCTCTCACTTCTTCGGTAGTTTTTTGCCCACCAAATAGCTTTTTAAATATGTTCATAATCCAACTATTTTTTTAGGTTTTGAATTGTTTTTGTTGAAATCGTATCAAACGACAGGGCAAAAATACGAATAAAATCCCGAAAAACGCCCCTTTTTTGGAAGAAATATTTTCTTTTTTTTGATTACGAGCAGAAGGTGACAAACTTAGACGCACGAATACCATCCACATAAACATCTGCTTTATAGGGAGTTAGGATTGTTTTTGATTTCAGCTAAAGGCACCAAAAATCTCAGTCTCAGTGTCTCAGTTGTTTTTCAAGTACCCTCTCTTTTTCTTTTATTCTTATATATATATATTATGTATTTATATATAATTAATAATCAATAAGTTACAAAAACAGCAAAAAGGAAAGAAAGAGAAAAATGGGAAAATGATACCCCCTTATTTTTTAACTGAGAGACTGAGATTGAGATTCTTTCCAATTAATTGGAACGCCACCTTTTGCATTAACTATCTGATAATAAGCCTTTTAGAAGAAAGTAAATTAGAAAATCTTCCAGATTCCAAATCTTCCAATTAATTTTTCAGCATATCCCTCCTACCCTCATTTTTTATATATATTTATACTGTCTCTTATACACATCTGACGCTGCCGACGAATA